>FWPV01001211.1_pt1 | contig 73545 bp, 75 predicted proteins | sample 2228371 | NCBI WGS metagenome assembly FWPV01 (sample SAMEA103939776, study PRJEB20133) | metagenome
AGTTGTACAAGCCGGTGGCGCTGGAGGCAGGAAGCCGGTTTGCGATTCGCGAGGGTGGTCACACCGTAGGCGCCGGTGTCATCACCGCTATCAAGGAATAGGCCTGGCAGATGGCTCGACAGAAGATCCGCATTCGGCTCAAGGCATACGATCACCGCGTATTGGACCAGTCGGCGAAGAAAATCGTGGACGAGGCGGAGCGAACCGGCGCCCAGTGCGTGGGCCCGGTGCCCCTGCCGACGCGGATTGAGCGCTTCGTGGTCATGCGCTCCACGTTCATTGACAAGGACTCGCGAGAGCACTTCGAGATCCGAACCCACAAGCGCCTGATCGACATCGTCGACCCAAGCCCGAAGACGCTGGACTCGTTGACACAGCTTAACCTGCCGGCCGGCGTCGACATCGAGATCAAGTCAAGCTGAGTTCGCTCCATGCTCTGGGGCGGGAGTTAGATGCCGATGAAAGCGATTCTGGGTTTCAAGCGCGGAATGGCACGACTGTTTGACGACAAGGGCCTGGCTCTGCCGGTGACGATTATTGAGGTCGGGCCGTGTACGGTGACCTGGGTCCGGACTAAGGAGCGCGATGGCTATACGGGGTTTCAGCTGGGCCTTGGCGAAGTGGTCGCCAGGCGGCTCACGCGCGCCGAGCGAGGCCACCTCGAGCACTCGGGCGGCAAGGCGCTGCGTCACTTGCGCGAATTCCGGTGTTCGGAGGGCGACGCACCGACTCTGGGCAGCCAGGTTGACGCTGGCGTCTTTGAGGCCGGCGAGCGGGTTCACGTTACTGGCACCAGTCGAGGCCTCGGCTTCTCTGGCACAGTCAAGCGCCACCATTTCGGGCGCCAGCGCAAGACGCACGGCCAGACCGACCGCGAGCGAGCGCCAGGTTCGATTGGCGCCGGCACCTCTCCCGGACGAGTGTGGCGCGGTCAGCGGATGGCTGGTCGGATGGGCAACCAGCGGGTCACGGTACGCAATCTGGAGGTGGTAGTCGCCGATCCGCGGCGCAACCTGCTGGCGGTCCGGGGGGCCGTTCCCGGACCTCGTGGTGGCCTGTTGCTGATCCGCGGTGCGAAAGGGAACTAGCCGATGGATGCTCCACTGTACAGCTTTGCTGGTGAGGAACTGGGCCGGATTTCGCTGCCCGAGGACATCTTCGGGCTGGAGCCGAACCGGGCGGTGATGCACCAGGCCCTGCTGCGGCAACTGGCGAACATGCGACGAGGCACGCACCGGACGCAGACCCGTTCGGAGGTCAGTCGCACCAGTGCCAAGTGGTACCGCCAGAAGGGTACTGGCCGGGCCCGCCACGGCTCCCGCACGGCCCACCTGTTCGTGGGTGGGGCGGTTGCTCATGGCCCGCAGCACCGCTCGTACGGTCAGCGAATGCCTCGCCAGATGCGGCGCCTGGCGTTGCGGTCAGCGCTATCCGACAAGGCGCGGGAGGGTAGCCTGATCGTCGTTGACGACATGAATATGGCTGCTCCCAAGACACGTCTTGTTGCCCAGTTCGTGGCCCGTGTGTGTGAGGATCGTTCGACGTTGATGCTGTTGGCGGGTCGCAATGAGGCCTTCGAGCGCAGCGTGCGAAACCTGCCGCATGTCCGGTACCTTCGCTCGGCCTATCTCAACGTGCGCGACCTGATGAACCACGACTGGTTAGTCATGGAAAGGCCGGCACTGGAGGCTGTCATCGAGCATCTGGGGAAGAGAGGTTCGGATGACGACGGGGAGGGCAGCGATGCGCAGCCATGAGGTTCTGATACGGCCGGTGACTACGGAGAAGACAGATGCCTTGACCGAGCAGTGTCGGCAATACGTGTTTGAAGTCGATCGCCGCGCCAACAAACGCGAGATCCAGGCGGCAGTTGAGTCGACCTTCCGGGTGCAGGTGGTGAACGTACGCACGATGGTCATGCCGGGCAAGGTGCGGCGCTGGGGAAGACATCTGAGCCGCCAGCCGGCCTGGAAGAAGGCGATCGTGACCGTAGCTGCCGGGCAGGAGATCCGGCTCTTCGAGTGAGGTAAGCCATGGCAATCAAGATTTACAAGCCCACCTCTGCGGGCCGTCGCGGCATGATGGGCCAGACTTTCGAGGAGCTCACGCGGCGCCGGCCCGAGCGTTCCCTGGTGCGGCCACTCAAGGGGAATGCCGGACGCAGCAGGGGCCGGGTGACGGTTAGGCACCGCGGTGGGGGGCACAAGCGCCTCTATCGGGTGATTGACTTCCGGCGGGACAAACACGGCGTGGCGGGGCGCGTGACGACGATCGAGTACGATCCCAACCGCAGTGCGCGCATCGGACTGGTGGTCTACGCCGACGGCGAGAAGCGCTACATCCTGGCGCCCGTTGGCCTGCGAGTAGGCGACGTCATAAACAGCGGCGCCGACGCCGAAGTGCGGGTCGGCAATGCGCTGCCGCTGCGCAAGATTCCGTTGGGCAGCCTGGTGCACAACGTCGAGCTGGCTCGGGGCCGCGGTGGGCAGCTCGTGCGATCGGCCGGCGCGGGGGCCCAGCTACTGGCCAAAGAGGGCGACTACGCCCACGTGCGATTGCCCTCCGGCGAGGTGCGGCTCGTACATCTGGACAACCTGGCCACGGTCGGACAGGTTGGCAATGTCGAACATGCCAACATCCATCTCGGTAAGGCAGGTCGCAAGCGCTGGTTGGGACGACGCCCGACTGTGCGTGGCTCGGCGATGGACCCGGGCAGCCATCCCCATGGCGGTGGCGAGGGGAAGGCGCCGATTGGCCTGCCTGGTCCGAAGACGCCCTGGGGCAAGCCGGCCCGTGGTGTTCGGACGCGGAACAGCCCGGCCACTGATCGCTTCATTGTCCGTCGGCGCGCGCAGAAGCGCCGCTAGCATGCGGGGAAATTGAAATGGCTCGATCCGTAAAGAAAGGACCGTACATCGACGCCAAGCTCTTGCGGCGCATTGAGGAGCTGAACGCGTCAGGAGAGAAGCGGGTGATCCGCACATGGTCGCGAGCTAGCACCATCTTTCCACAGATGGTCGGCCACACCATTGCGGTTCACAATGGCCGCCATCACGTGCCGGTGTACGTCTCAGAGAACATGGTCGGCCATAAGCTCGGCGAGTTTGCGCCTACTAGAACATTTCGCGGTCACTCGCACAAGGAGAAGGGTGCTCGCGTGCGCCGCTAAGTGCCGGCGGTGAAGGAGAGTGTAGACCATGGGTTTCTCGATTCGTGCCAGGGCCCGCTTCATACCAATGTCGCCGCGCAAAGTGCGTCTGGTCGCCGACGCCGTTCGTGGCCTGTCCACTACTGAAGCGCTGGCCCTCTTGCGGCTGATGCCGAAGGCAGCGGCGCGACCGGTATCGAAGCTGATTGCCAGTGCTGTGGCCAACGCGCGCGAGACATACGGTCTGGAGGCTGAGGATCTGTATGTAGCCGAGATCGCAGCCGACGGCGGGCCGAGCCAGCGACGTGGCCGGTGGCGCGCTCGCGGCCGATTTGGCCCGCTTCTGAAGCGCACCTGTCACATCAGCGTGGCCTTGCGCGAACGGCCGACAGCAGTGACGAGCGCTGACGCCAGCCAGGGACGTGGAAAGGGTTAGTAGTAATGGGACGAAAGGTACATCCTTACGGCTTCAGGCTGCGAATCATAAAGCCCTGGCGGGCTCGGTGGTTTGCGAGGGGACCCGAATACGCGCAGTTGTTGGAGGAGGACCTGCGCATTCGCTCGCTGGTGCGGGAAGTGACCGGTCATTCGGGCATCGGTGATATCACCATCGACCGTTTTCCCCGTCAGGTGAGCGTCACGATTCACACCGCCAAGCCGGGTCTGGTCATCGGCAAGAAAGGCGCTGCAGTGAACCTGCTCCGCGACCGGCTGCGGGCGATGACCGGCAAGTTGGCACGAGTCGACGTGGTTGAGATACCGAATCCGGACATGGACGCCTCGATCATTGCCGAGTCCATCGTGGGCCAGCTGGAGCGGCGGATCAGCCACAAGCGGGCCATGAAGCAGGCCGGCTTCCGCGCCATGCGGGCCGGCGCCAAGGGGATCAAGATCGTGGTTGGCGGTCGGCTTTCCGGCGTCGAGATGGCGCGGCAAGACGGCATTATTATGGGTCGAGTTCCCCGTCAGACTTTGCGCGCGGATATTGACTATGCCCAGAACGAGGCGCTGACTACTTATGGGCGAATTGGCGTAAAGTGCTGGGTGTATCGGGATGAGATATTGCCCGGGGAAGAACCTCTGCGCGCCTCGGACAGCGATTTCGCAGCTTCAAGATAGCCAGGTAGGTGAACCATGCTGATGCCAAAGCGAACGAAGTACCGGAAGCAATTCCGCGGGCGGATGAAGGGACGCGCCTCCCGAGGGAACCAGGTCCACTTTGGCGACTACGGTCTTATGAGCCTGTCTGCAGCCTGGATCACCAGCCGGCAGATCGAGGCCGCGCGACGCGCCATTGTTCGCTATGTCAAACGTGGCGGCAAGATCGTGATTCGCATCTTCCCTGACAAGCCGGTGACGAAGAAGGCGGCCGAGACCCGGATGGGCTCGGGAAAGGGTGCGGTAGATCATTGGGTGGCGGTCGTAAGGCCCGGTCAGATTCTTTTCGAGATCAGCGGTGTGACCGAGCCACAGGCTCGGGAAGCGTACCGGCTGGCGGGCCACAAGTTGCCGGTCGAGACGCAGTTTGTGCGCCGCGAGCAGTTCTCGTTGGGTGGAGGTGAGGCATGAAGGCTGAGGAAGCCGCGGCGATGTCGCCCACCGAGCTTGAGTCAGCGATCGCCGGCGCCGAGCGCGAGCTGTTCAACTTGCGGTTTCAACATGCCGCCGGTCGCCTGAGCGACACCAGCCGCCTCAGGCAGGCACGGCGGGACCTGGCTCGTCTGCTTACGATTCGGCGTGAATGGGCGCTCGGGCTGCGGACGGCGGCCGGTGCTGGAGAGGAGGCGGAGTAGATGCCGCGGCGTCAATTGCAGGGCGTAGTCGTCAGCAACGGTATGGACAAGACGGTCGTAGTGCGCGTTGAGCAGGTTCGGGCACACCGTCTGTATCGGAAGGTTATCCGCGTTCACCGGCGTTACAAGGCTCACGACGAGGCAAACGAGGCGCGCGTCGGCGACATCGTGGTCATCGAGGAGTGTCGCCCCATCAGCCGTGAGAAGTGCTGGCGCGTGGTGTCACGGCAGCGAAGGGAACCAGAGCCATGATCCAGATGCAGACACGGCTTCGTGCCGCGGATAACACTGGGGCCCGCGAATTGCAGTGCATCAAGGTGTTGGGTGGATCCCAACGCCGCTACGCGGGGGTGGGCGACGTGATCATCTGCAGTGTGAAACAGGCCGCACCGCACGGCTCGGTGAAGAAGGGCGAAGTAGTGCGGGCGGTGGTGGTGCGGACCGTCAAGACTTACGGTCGGCCAGATGGGACTTACATCCGCTTCGATGACAACGCAGCGGTCATCATCGACAAGGACGGCAATCCACGGGGTACGAGAATCTTCGGGCCGGTAGGCCGTGAATTGCGAGAGCGGGGCTTCATGAAGATCGTGAGCCTGTCGCCAGAGGTACTGTAGCAGGAGAGCAAGATGCAAAGAATCAGGAAAGGCGACCAGGTGGAGGTTATCGCCGGCGATGACAAGGGCACACGTGGCGAGGTGAACCGCGTCGAGCCGCGGAAGAACCGGGTTGTGATCCATGGGGTCAACCTGATCAAGAAGCACCAGCGGCGCACCGGTTCGGTGCGGACTCAGACCGGCATCATCGAGTTCGAAGCACCGATTAACCTATCGAATGTACAGCCGGTGTGTCCGGTTTGTGACCGACCGGTGCGGGTGGGCTATCGGCGCTCACCAGACGGCGTCGCCACCAGGTTCTGCCGTCGCTGCGGGCACGCTCTGGAGTGACGGAGGCTGATCATGACGCTGCAGACGCGATATCGCGAAGAAGTAGCACCACGTCTTATGGCCGAGTTGGGCTACAAGTCGCCGATGGAGATCCCGCGGCTAACCAAGGTCGTATTGAACATCGGCCTGGGCGAGGCCTTGTCGAATGCTAAGGCGCTGGACGGGGCATCAAACGACCTGGCGGCCATTACCGGGCAGAAGCCGGTGATCACCCGCGCAAAGCGCAGCATCGCCAGCTTCAAGGTGCGCGAGGGAAACCCGATCGGCGCTAAGGTGACGCTGCGGGGTCGGCGGATGTACGACTTCTTGGAGCGCCTGATTCAGGTAGCCTTGCCGCGCACCCGGGATTTCCGTGGCGTAAGCCCGGATGCGTTCGACGGCCACGGCAACTACACGTTGGGCATCAAGGAGCAACTGGTCTTCCCGGAGATCAACTACGACAAGGTAGACGCGGTGCGTGGGCTTGAGGTGACAATCGTGACCACGGCTCGTACCGACGAGGAAGCGCGGCGGCTGCTCACTTTGCTGGGCATGCCGTTTGCCCGGAGCTAGGAGGCAGTAGTGGCTAAGACCTGCATGATCTATCGCGAGGCGCGACGGAAATATGAGAACCGTGTTCGAAACCGTTGCATGCTCTGCGGCCGACCGCGCGGCTATATGCGTAAGTTCCGTATGTGTCGGATCTGCTTCCGCCGGCTGGCTCTGGAGGGCCAGATTCCGGGTGTGGCGAAGTCGAGCTGGTGAGAGTGACCAACGGAGCGAAGTAAATGAGCACACCCGATCCCATTGCTGACATGTTGACACGCATCCGCAATGGCGCTATGCGGCGCCACAGCCACGTGACCGTGCCGGCGTCCAAGCTGAAGCTTGCCATCGCCCGCATCCTAATGGATGAGGGCTACATCAAGGGCTGCGAGATTCTTGATGAAGACGGGCCGCGACCGGTCTTGCGCATTGAACTGCGCTACACGCCGAACCGGCAACCGGTGATCAGTCACCTTGAACGGGTCAGCAAGCCGGGTCGTCGTGTCTATACCAAGCGACGCGACGCGCCGTGGGTGCTTCAGGGGATGGGCGTTGCGATTCTCTCGACATCTAAGGGCGTCATGACCGATCGCCAGGCGCGCCGCGAGAACGTGGGCGGCGAGATCCTGTGCCGAGTATGGTAGGCAGGTGAGGCAATGTCCCGAATAGGGCGCCGCCCGGTCCAGGTGCCGGCCGGGGTACAAGTGGAGATTGAGGGCACCACCGTTACTGTCGCTGGGCCGAAGGGCAGGCTGGCTCGACGGTTCAATTCCGAGATGAGGATTGCCCGCGAAGGTGAATGGCTGCGAGTGGAGCGGCCGTCTGATAGCGACGCGCATCGGGCACTCCACGGGCTCACGCGAGCACTTTTGGCCAACATGGTGCAGGGCGTGGCGGAGGGCTTTGAAAAGGTCCTGGAAATCGAGGGCACCGGCTACCGGGCCGAGCTGGATGGCGAGACACTGGTGTTGGAGGTGGGCTACTCGCATGCCTTGCGTATCGCGCCTCCTGCCGGGATCAGCTTCGAGGTTGCCGAACGAGGCAAGAGAGTTGTCGTGCGTGGCTGTGACCGGGAGTTGGTCGGACAGACGGCGGTTGAGATTCGCCGCGCCCGACCGCCCGAGCCCTACAAGGGCAAAGGCATACGCTACAGCGATGAGGTGGTGCGCCGCAAGGCCGGCAAGGCTGGCAAGGCCGGGAAGGCAGGTTAGCAATGGCGACTGACAACGCGCAACGACGACGAGAGGCCAGGCGACGTCGGCACCTGAGGATCCGACAGCGAATCCGCGGTACTGGCGAGCAGCCGCGCCTGGCTGTCTTTCGCAGTCTGCGCCACATTTCGGCGCAGCTGATCGATGATGCCCGCGGCCACACCATTGCCAGTGCATCGACGGTTGAACCGGCCATCGCGGGCCGGCTGACCGGCCTGACGAAGACCGCGCGGGCTCAGGTTGTTGGCCAGGTGTTAGCCGAGCGGGCCATCGCTGCTGGAGTGAAGAGCGTTGTCTTTGACCGCGGTGGGTACCGTTACCATGGTCGGGTTCGCGCCCTGGCTGATGCAGCGCGCGAAGCTGGCCTGCAATTCTAGGAGTGGGGGCGATGGACTACGCTGGCGCAAGGCGCAGAGGCCGGGAACAAGAGGAAGACCAGTGGGATGAGCGCATCATCGAGATCGTGCGCACGGCCAAGGTGTTGAAGGGTGGTCGGCACTTCGCCTTCCGGGTAGTAGTGGCGGTTGGGGACAACGCCGGCCAGGTTGGCGTGGCCGTCGGTAAGGCCAATGACGTGCCGGATGCCATCCGCAAGGGGTTCGAACATGCCCGGGCCAGCATGATTCGGGTGCCGCTGGTGAATGGGACCATTCCACACGAGGTCATCGCCCGCCATGCTGCGGCGACGATGCTGCTGCGTCCGGCAGCCCCGGGTACGGGCGTCATTGCCGGACACGCGGCGCGTGCCGTACTGGAAGCGGCCGGAATCCAGAACATCCTCACCAAGAACCTGGGCAGCAGTAACCCGCTCAATGTCACTCTGGCCACCTTCCAGGCCCTCTCGCGGCTCAAGGACCCCGAGGTCGAAGCCCGCAAGCGAAGCCTGCCCATCAGCCGAGTGGCGCCTTTCTGGAGTGGAATCGATGGGTAATAATCGTCTGCTATCCATCACCTATGCGAAGAGCGCGATCGGGTATAACGACCGCCAGAAACGCACCATCCGGGCGTTGGGTCTGAGACGGCTTGGCGATCGAACGGTGCAGCCCGACAACGCCGCCATCCAGGGCATGATCCTGGCGGTGCGTCACTTGGTGCGGGTTGAACCGTTGAGCGAGGTCGAGGTCGTGGCGCAAGAAGGAGGCGAGGCCGATGAGGCTGTTTGAGCTGGGTCCAGCGCCAGGCGCCCGCCGCCGCCGGCGGCGGCTGGCACGGGGCAATGCCGGGAGCGGAGGCACCTATGCCGGCCGGGGGCGGAAAGGACAGAAAGCTCGTTCGGGAGGGGTGAAGGCGCCCTATTTCGAGGGCGGTCAGCTGCCGCTGGTGCGGCGACTGCCTTACCGGCGTGGCTTTCACCGACTGCGCCGTATGGAGTTCGCGGCAGTGAACTTGGCCGATCTGGAACGCCTGTTTGAGAGCGGAGCGGAGGTTACGCCTACGTCTTTGACCCAGGTGGGGATGCTGCGCAGTCCGCATGAGCCATTCAAGGTGCTCGGCGATGGTGAGCTGAGTCGTCCGCTGCGGGTCCATGCGCCGCGCTTCAGCAAAGCGGCGGAACGGGCCATCGCGGCCGCCGGGGGGGAATGCGTCGTCCTGGACAGCCCTTTGACTCCGGCGGGTCTCGGTCGCCGACGCAAGCGGCGCTAGCCTGAAGGAAGGGAGGGATCGAGATGCTGCAGTCACTGGCCAATGCCTTTCGCCTACCGGATCTGAGGCGGCGGCTGCTCTACACCCTGGGAATTCTGGCGATTTTCCGGGTTGCGGCCCATGTGCCGGTGCCCGGCCTGGATCGTGCCGCCTTGGCCAGCCTCCTGGAAGCTGGAGGTGCGACCGGACAACTGATTGGCTGGCTCAACCTACTGTCCGGTGGCGCCCTGGAGAACTTCTCCGTCGTGGCCATGGGTGTCTATCCCTACATCACCGCCTCAATTATTCTTCAGCTGCTTATCCCGATCGTACCGGCGCTCGAAGAGCTGCAGAAGGAAGGCGAACAGGGCCGCCACAGGCTAAACATGTATACGATCTGGCTGACGATCCCACTGGCAATGATTCAGTCAGTGGCTAGCGTCGCGATTCTGAATCAGCCTGGCCGTGGCAATGTGGTCCGGTTCGGTGCCGAGCATCCACTGAACACAATCACCGTGCTGGTGGCGATGACCGCAGGCACTATGTTCGCCTTATGGCTGGGCGAGCGAATTACAGAGAACGGTATCGGCAACGGCGTATCCATCATCATCTTTGGTGGTATTGTATCCGGCATACCCACGAACATATATCCACTACTGCAGAGGCCATTTGCGTTGATTGTGGTCATTCTGCTCACGATTGTGACGGTGGCTGGCATTGTTGTTGTTCAGGAAGGGCACCGCCGTATTCCGGTTCAGTATGGGAAGCGCGTGCGCGGAACAAGGGTCTATGGCGGCCAGTCGACGTACATCCCGCTGCGGGTGAATTCGGCTGGTATGATCCCGCTGATCTTTGCTTCTTCTCTGCTACTTTTTCCAGCGTTGATCGGTCAGTTTCTGACAACCTGGGAAGCTGCGCCGGGAGCAGTGCGGGCAACAGGTAGCTTCCTGACGCGCTACTTTGGCACGCAGACCTGGCTGTTCTTCATGGTGTACTTCTTGCTTGTCATCGCCTTCACTTTCTTCTATACAGACGTTGTCTTCCGCCAGCAGAACCTCCCGGAGACGTTGCAACGACAGGGCGGATTCATACCTGGAATTCGACCAGGAAAGCGGACGGAAGATCATCTGAACGGCATCATGCGGCGTACGACTTTTGCCGGAGCTGTGTTCCTAGGTGTGGTCGCGATCTTACCATGGTTTGCGCAGCTGATTACTCAGCTGCCAAGTGGTCAGTCGCTGATCATCACCTCAACTGGCTTGCTGATTGTGGTAGGTGTTGTTCTTGACACAATCAAGCAGCTTGAAGCGCAGCTGGCAATGCGGCACTACGAGGGCTTCATTCGATGATTCTCATCTTGGTGGGTGCGCCAGGGGCCGGTAAGGGCACTCAGGCCGTCGGGTTAGCCTCCGAGTTTGGACTGCTGCACCTCTCGACGGGTGACATGTTCCGCTACCACGTGTCGCAAAGGACGCCGCTCGGGTTGGAGGCTCAGGGCTATATGGAGCGCGGGGAGCTGGTGCCCGATAAGGTGGTCATTGGCATGGTCCGGGAACGACTGATGCAGCCCGATGCCGCGGCTGGCGTCGTGCTCGATGGCTTCCCGCGGACAGTGGCTCAGGCGGAGGCGCTGGACGGGCTGGCGAGCGAGCTGTCGCTGCCGTTGCCATGGGCGTTGGCCATTGACGTTGACCGCGATGAGGTGGTGGCGCGGCTGACTGGGCGCCGGGTCTGCCGCGCCGCTGGCCATCCTTATCATGTCAGCTTCCGACCACCCCGAGTTCCTGGGGTCTGCGACCTCGACGGCAGCGAGCTCTATCAGCGGGCCGATGACCAAATCGAAACGGTAATGCGCCGGCTGGAGGTCTACGAAGCGGAGACGGCGCCAGTCCTGGACTACTACGAATCACGGCACCGACTCCTGCGTGTGGCTGGCGATGGCGGGCCGGGGCCGGTAGCCGAGCGCCTGCAAGCGGCTGTGCGGGGATTGGGATCGTGATTCGCCTCAAGAGTGGCCAGGAGCTCGAGCGCATGCGGGTTGCAGGGGCGATCGTGGCTCGAGTTCTGGCGGCCTTGGCAGAGCACGCCAGGGTTGGGACGCCGACACGCGAGCTGGACGAGCTGGCGCTCGAGCTGACGAGAGAGAGCGGCGCCACCCCGGCCTTTCTAGGCTACCGCGGTGGCGCCCGCGGTGAGCCGTATCCGGCCTGCGTCTGCGTTTCGATAAACGAGGAAGTCGTCCATGGAATCCCGGGGGAACGGCGCCTGGCGCCGGGCGACATCGTGAGTCTGGACTACGGCTGCGCCTGGCAGGGTTACTACGGCGATGCCGCCCTGACGGTGGGCGTCGGGCCGATCAGCGAGGATCGTTCGCGGCTGCTGGAGGCGGCTCGCGGCGCCCTTGTGGCGGGCATTGCTGCCGCCAGGCCTGGGGGCTGGCTGTGGGACGTGATCAGTTCTATACAGGCGTACGTGGAGGAGCGGCAGTTCCGGGTGGTGCGTGAATACCAGGGTCATGGAATTGGCCGCCAGATGCACGAGCCGCCCAGCGTGCCGAATTTCATGGGCGATCCGCCGCCGCCGAATGTGCGTTTGCGGCCTGGCCTGACTTTGGCGCTCGAGCCCATGGTGACCGCCGGAGACTGGCGCACCGAGACGCTGCCCGACGGCTGGACCGTGGTAACGCGCGATCGCCGACCCGCAGCGCACTTCGAGCATACGATCGCGGTGACGGAGGATGGCGTCGAGGTCTTGACCGCGCTGGAGTGAGGGTCTATGATTACGGTTTGGTTTGTTGGCCGCGGCCTGCCGTGAGCGGAGGAAGACAGTGAAAATCAAGCCAAGCGTGAAGCGACGCTGCGAGAAGTGCAAGATCATCCGCCGGCGAGGATTGGTCTACGTAATCTGTACTAATCCGAAGCACAAGCAGCGACAGGGCTAAGGAGTTCCGAATGGCGCGTATCGCGGGAGTCGATCTGCCGCGCGACAAGCGAGCGGTGGTGGCGCTGACTTACATATACGGCATCGGACCGTCGCGGAGTGCCGACATCTTGCGTGCGACCGGTGTCAACATGGATTCCAGGATCAAGGATCTGACGGAAGACGAGGTGCGCCTTCTGCGCTCTTTCATTGACCAGAACTACCGGGTGGAAGGCGATCTGCGCCGGGATGTGGCTCAGAATATCAAGCGCTTGCAGGAAATCGGCTGCTACCGTGGCATTCGGCACCGCCGTCGACTGCCGGTTCATGGCCAACGGACGCGCACCAACGCGCGCACCAATCGGGGCGCGCGCAAGACGGTGCCCGGTCGCCGCCGGTCGCGGGCGAAGAAGTAGTCGAGGAGGCAATAGGTGAATCAGCGTGCTCGACCGACCCGACGCGGTACGCGCCGTGCGGTTCGCAAGAACATCCCGGCCGGCAAGGCCCACATCAACGCTACCTTCAATAACACCATCGTCATGATCACCGATCCAAATGGCAACGCCATTACGTGGTCGAGTGCCGGCACGGCCGGGTTCAAGGGTGCACGCAAGAGCACGCCCTACGCGGCGCAGATGGCGGCCACGCAAGCGGCCAAACAGGCCCAGGAGCATGGCGTGCGACAAGTTGACGTTTTCGTGAAAGGTCCCGGGCCGGGCCGCGAGGCAGCAATCCGCTCGCTGCAGCAGAGCGGCTTGAAGGTGAGCTCGATAACAGATGTCACGCCCATTCCGCACAATGGCTGCCGGCCGCGTAAGAAGCGGCGGGTGTGACGGAACTTGAGGGTGCCTGGACATACGGAGGCCGGTGAACGGATGGATGGTCAAGAGGTGATGGAACAGGTCAGCGTCGAGGTAGAGCGACTGACCGCCGGGTACGGTGCGATGCGCATCAGTCCGTTGCCGGCTGGCTTTGGCACGACGGTAGGCAACGCGCTGAGGCGCGTGCTGCTGTCGAGTCTGAGCGGCGTGGCGATTACCAGTATCCGCCTGGCAGGCATCTATCACGAGTTTAGCGTGATCCCGAGCGCGCGGGAGGATACCACCCTCCTCCGTCTGAACCTGAAGCAGATCCGCTTCCGGTCGAGCAACGAGGACCCGGATGCCGAGTGGCGCTTAATGCTCGCGGTGCGGGGTGAGGGCCTGGTAACAGCAGCCGACATTCGCCTGCCCTCAGACCTCGAGATCGTGAATCCTGAGCAGCCGATCTTGACCCTGGATTCCAGTGACGCGGATGTGCAGCTCGAACTTCACGTGCAGCGGGGTGTGGGCTACTCGCCGGCGGAAGAGCGGGGCCGACTGGGCATTGGTGAACTGCCAGTGGATGCGATCTTCAGTCCCATTCGGCGAGTGGCCTTTCAGGTGGCCAAGCTGGTGGGCCGGGAAGCAGGCAAGGACAGCTTGACCCTGGAAGTATGGACTGATGGCACGATTGGCCCCGAGGCGGCGGTGCGGCAGGCAGCTTGTATCCTGGTCAGCCACTTCCAACACATTGCCGGTTTCGGCATCTGCCGGCCGGCTCCGGTCGAGCTCGTCGCCTCGGGCATTCCGGCGTGGGTCTATGAAACGCCGTTGGCTGAGCTGGAGCTCTCGGTTCGGTCGCGCAACTGCCTGAAGCGGGCGGGGTTGAAAAAGGTTGGGGAAGTCCTCGATCGACTGGCCCGGGGCGAAAGCGAGATCCTTGTCATTCGCAACTTCGGCCAGAAGTCGCTCGACGAACTCAAGCAGGCGCTCATCGCCAAGGGCTTTGGGGAGTACCTGCCGGTCGCCTGAGCGGACGACCGGGCACTGGCCATCAGTTGGAGCATTTCAGGAAGGCTGTTACCGTGCGACACGCAAAATCGGGCTTCAAGTTGGGCCGGACTACGGCACACCGGGCAGCGCTGCGACGGAACCTGATGACCGAGCTCTTCCGGCGCGAGCGGATCAGGACTACGGAAGCGAAGGCGAAGGCGATCCGTGCCGAATCCGAGCGGCTGATCACGCTGGCTAAGGTGGGTGACCTGGCGGCACGACGCGAGATCATGCAGCGGATCCATGACAAGGCAATCGTCGACAAGCTGATCCACGTGATCGGGCCCGATATGGCCAACAGGCCGGGTGGCTACACGCGCATCATCCGGCTTGGCCCGCGGCGTGGCGATGCGGCGCCAATGGTGCTGATCGAACTGGTGGACTGACGAGCGGTGCTGTGCCGCTACCGACTCGAGATCGAGTACGATGGTGAAGGGTTTTTCGGCTGGCAGAAGCAGGCGCAGCGAAGAACGGTTCAGGGTGTCCTGGAGACGGCTATGGCCGAGTTGACCGGAGAGGTGGCGCCGGTGGTTGGCGCCGGCCGGACGGACGCCGGTGTGCATGCCCTGGGCCAGGTAGCGCACGTTGACATAACATGGAGACGTTCGGCCCGAGAGCTGCAGCAAGCTCTAAATGCCCATCTGCCGGCCGACGTGGCGATCGTAGCGGCGACCGAAGCGGCGGTCGATTTTCACGCCCGGTATAGTGCCACGGCGCGGCGCTACGAGTACTGGATATGGAACAGCCCCGTGCGCCCGGTGCTGAAGCGGCGGGTTTACTGGCATGTGGCTGCACCGTTGGACGACGAGGCGATGGCCTGTGGGGCGCGGCAGTACATTGGCGAGCACGATTTTGGCGCCTTCGGTCGACCGCTCACGGCCGGGGGATCGACAATTCGCCGGGTGATCGATTGTAGCGTTGGGCGCGCGGACCAGCGATGTGTGGTGCGGGTCACTGGGAATGCCTTTCTGCGGCAGCAGGTGCGCCGCATGGTAGGGCTGCTCGTCGATGCTGGCCGCGGGCGGGTGGCACCCGATGTGGTGGCGACCTGTCTGCGGCGGGAGGCGACAGCGCCGCGGCCGAGATTGGCCCCGGCGCACGGACTGGTGTTGGTGGCGGTTGACTACCCGGAGATGGCCAGCCAGCGGCAAGGCACGGAAGACGAGACGGAAGGTTAGTGCGATATGCAGCAAAGGACTTATACGCCCAAACAACATGAGATGGCTGACCGCTGGTGGGTGGTCGATGCTGAGGGCCAGACGCTAGGTCGGCTCTGCAGCCGGATTGCATCTGTGCTTCGGGGCAAGCATCGCACCGACTTTACGCCACATGTCAAGCATAACGACCATGTTATCGTGGTCAATGCTCGACATGTGCGTGTGACCGGCTCCAAGATGAAGAACAAGCGCTATTACCGACATAGTGGCTATCCGGGTGGACTGCGAGAGGTGACACTGGAGCGCATGCTGGCAACACACCCTGAACGTGTAGTTCAGCTGGCCGTTCGGGGCATGCTGCCACCCAACCGGCTGCGCCGCCAGCTCATGAACAACCTGCGAGTTTACTCTGGTCCAGAACACCCACACCAGGCGCAAAGTCCGCGGCCACTCGGCGAGTTGTTCGCGGCGCCAGAAGGCGAGGCATAGGCGTGGAAGGGACATACTATTACGGCCTGGGGCGCCGCAAGACAGCCTCGGCGCAGGTTCGTCTGTACATGAGCGGCGCTAACGACATCATCGTCAATGGCCATCCCGTGGCCAGCTACTTCACCCGCAGGCGAGACCTGCAGGCCATTCACGGGCCGCTGGAGATCGCGGCGCTGCCGGCGTATACAGTCACTGTACAGGTCAGCGGTGGTGGCATCACCGGCCAGGCCGGCGCCGTGGCGCAAGGCTTGGCGCGAGCCCTGGTGCGGCTCAATGCCGACCTCCGCGGGCCGCTGCGCAAGGGCGGCTTCTTGACGCGCGATCCGCGCATGAAGGAGCGCAAGAAGGCCGGTCTCAAGCGGGCCCGCAAGGCACCGCAGTACACCAAGCGCTAGACGGCGCTGTGTTAGGGCGCAGCTCGCGGCGTCGGTGCGACGTCCGCCAGCGAGCGCCGGGTGGCCTCTTCGGGTGTTAGGCTGAGACGGCCAGGTCCGAGCGTCAGCAGGGCAAAGAACTCGAGATTGCCGCTGCTGCCGGGTACCGATGACCGTGCGGCATCAACGATCCGCCAGCCGATGGCGGTCATCCACTCGAAGACGTGCCGCAACACCTGTTCGTGGACGGCTGACTCACGGATGACTCCGCCCTTCGGCACTGCCCGGCGACCAGCTTCAAACTGCGGCTTCACCAGGACGATGGCCAGGGCATCGTCGCTCAGGAGCCGACGAACCGGCGGCAGGACGAGTCGCAGCGAGATGAAGGACACATCCACCACGGCGATGTCGATAGGCTCGGGCAGCGACGCCACACTGCGGATGTCAGTTCGCTCCATGTTGACAACGCGAGGGTCCTGGCGCAGTGACCAGTCGAGCTGCGCGCGGCCAACATCTACCGCGTAGATGCGCCGCGCACCCCGCCGCAAAAGCACCTGAGTGAAGCCGCCGGTGGAAGCGCCAACATCAAGGCAGGTCGCCTGGCTGGCATCGATGCCGAAACGGTCAAGGGCCGTCTCTAGCTTCATGCCGCCCCGGCTCACGTAGGCTGGCCCAGGCTGTACGTCGATCGGCACATCGATGGGCAGCAGCATGCCAGGCTTGTCCACAATCTGCCCTGCGGCCCGTACGCGGCCCAGACGAATGAGCGCACTGGCCTGGGAGCGGGTGCTGGCCAGTCCGCGCTCGACCATGAGCTGGTCCATACGCTGGCGTCGCACAACCTGACGATAGGGGAGCTGACCTCAGCTGGTCAAACGCGGCGGCGAAAGGCGTGCGGCGGCGCCGCCGGCAAATGGTTTTCCTTCTCGGCGGCGCTTAGGGGGCCGACCGGGCACCGATCTGGGAGGCGGAGCCGACGCTTGGTTGACCACCGCATGCCGGCACCCTAGAATGCCGGCCGTGTTCGCGGGCGCCCCTCCGTCGCCTCGCTCGGACCGCCGGGGGCCGGTCCGGGCGCGCCGATCGCCCCTGGTCGCCGTTCTGGTATCGATGCGGCCTCGCCAGTGGGTCAAGAACGGCTTCGTCCTGGCGGCGCTGCTTCTCACCCAACGTCTCGGTGAGCCGCAGGCCACAGCTGCAGCGCTGGCGGCCTTTCTGAGCCTGTGTCTGGTCTCGAGCGCGGTGTATCTGGTGAACGATGCCCGCGATGTGGCCGTCGATCGCCGCCATCCGGTCAAGCGGCACCGCCCAATTGCCGCCGGGGAGCTGTCGCCGGCCAGTGCCATGGTGGTGGCCCTCGGTCTGGCAACCTTAGGCCTTGTGCTGGCCTGGCGCGTCAATCCGCTCACCACGGCCATCGTCGGCGCCTACATCGCCCTTCAGCTTGCCTATAGCCTATCACTCAAGCAGCTCGTTATTGTCGAGGCTTTGGCCATAGCTGGAGGCTTCGTGTTGCGCGTTTGGGCGGGCGGAGCGGCAATCGGGGAGCCGATCAGTCCGTATCTGTATCTGTCGGTGATCTTTCTGGCGCTCTTCCAGGCGTTTGCCAAGCGACGTCATGAGCTGGCCCTGCTGGCCGATGAGGCGGGTGATCACCGCCAGGCCTTGACTGACTACACAGTGCACCTTCTAGATCAGTTCATCATCATCGCCGCGACCTCCACAATTGTCACCTACGCCCTGTATGCCGTCACCACGCCCCATCGGCCTCGCGGCATCTCGGCGAACATGGTCTTGTTCACCATTCCCTTTGTCTTGTATGCCATCTTCCGCTACCTATACCTGGTACAGGTGCAGGGTCAAGGGGGCTCGCCGGAGGACATGCTACTCACTGATCGATTGTTGCTACTGGCGGTCCTCGGTTGGGCAGTCGGCCTGCTCGTGATCTTGTATCTCGTTCCCCGGCTGGCGATGGGCTAGAGTGACCAGGCGGCCATTGGGCCGGCGGCGGTCATTTGTTATAATGCTCTGGCCGTTGCCCGACGACTTTAGCCCACAAGGAGGTGGAGATGCCGGAGGAGACGCCGCAGGGTGGTGAGCTGGAAGAGGCCGCTCTGGATCCCGAGCTCGAGCAGCGAATCAGCGCGCTCGTTAGCCAGCTTGTGGCCGATGATCCGGCAGGCTGGGCCGAGGCCGAGGCGGCTCTGCGCGAAATAGGCAGCCCGGCGGCCGCGCGGCTGGAGTTCAGTCTGACCGACTCTCGCCTCAGCCTGGCTGGGCGGATGCGTGCTGGGACGCTGCTGGGTAACATCGGCGACCGGCGATTCTCGGATCCCGATCTCATCGGCCCCCTGATGGAGGTTCCCGGCGGCCCGTTCCTGATGGGTGGTCTGCCCGGTGAGCCGGAGGCAGAGACGAACGCCCTGCCTCAACACGAGGTCGAGGTGGCGACCTTCTGGATGACCCGCTACACCGTGACCAACCAGGCCTTTCGGCTGTTCGTGGAGGACGGTGGCTACGCAAGGCACGAGTACTGGCTTGAGGAGGGGTGGGCCTGGCGCGAGCGCCGCCAAATCGATGCGCCTCACTACTGGGAGAAGGCCGTCGATTTGCCCAATCACCCTGTCGTTGGCGTTAGCTGGTTCGAAGCGATGGCCTATGTCAGCTGGTTGAACGCGCGCCAGACGGCTCGAGGTGAGCTGAAGAGTGCTGAGGTCATCCGGCTGCCGACCGAGGCCGAATGGGAGAAAGCCGGGCGCGGTGGGACGACCCTGGACCGGCGCCGAGCGCGTCCCAACCCGATGCCTGGCCGACGGTATCCCTGGGGGGACGCTTTCCTGGCCACGATGTGCAACACCGCCGAGAGTCAGATTGGGCGCACCAACCCGGTGGGCATGTATGCCGACGCCGAGAGCCCATACAAGATCGAGGGTCTGGCGGGCAATGTTCTGGAGTGGTGCAGCTCTCGTCCCGTGGCCTACCCGTACAACGCCCACGATGGGCGCGAGCTTCTGGGAGGGGGTGAGCGGACCTACCGCATTGCTCGCGGCGGTGCCTGGACCTTCAATGGCGGTGCCGCTCGCTGTGCCTACCGGCACTGGAACCACCCCGACTTTCGCGGCAACATGATTGGGCTGCGGATTGTGCGGGGTAGAGCGGTGGTCTAGCGGCTCACTCTCGAGGGCATTCTCAGTTGCCGTGCCACATGTCGATATCCGGGCGGTCGAGCGGCCGCTGGCGGCCCCGCTGATGATCGCTGACCAGTAACCGACCGTCCGCCGACCGCTGGGGGCCCGGTGTTCAGGGATAGGGCAGGGCGAAGGTCGGCATTGCCAGACTGTCGACGGTAGGCGTGGCCTGGCCGGTGTCCAGCCCGGTGGCTGTCGGCAGTGGGCGACCCCACTGCGGGCTCGCTTGCGGCGGCGCGGTGAACTGGCCGAAACGGTCATGCTCGGTGGTCGGGGCGAGCGGTGCTGGCTCATTTGGCCAGAACGGCGGGGACGTCGCTGTCTCGATGGGCCAGCCGGCCCCGCCGCCTTCACTCCAGGGCGATTGCGGCGGCGCCATAGGCGCCTGTGACGTGGGGCTGGCAGAAGCTGCCGGCCCGCCACCGGCCGGCAGCGGCACCACCGCTGTTGGCCAGCCGAAGGGCGTAGTAGTGGGGGTGGGCGTGACGCTCGCTTTCACTGGCCAGCCGAAAGGTGGTTCGACGCCTGCCGCCACGAGAACAAGAGCCGCAAAGGCAGCCATGCCGACGATCCAGAGCGCCAGCTCTAGTGGCGAGGCGCGGCCGTGTGCCCGACGGCTGCCTGGTGGTGGGTAAATCATACTAATCTCCCGAGGTCGACGGGTGCAAACGCTCTTTTGGCGTCCGAAGCCGACAAAGCGACGGGGCGGCCGCATGAGCATAGGTGCAGCCAGGACGCCGGTCAAGACTGGGCCGTCTCTGGCCAGAGCAGAGTGCTGGCAGGCTGTCAATAGCCATCGAGATTCGGCTGTCTGGCGGCCGCGTCGCCGCCCCCGTGGTGGCCCATAGTTTGACCGCGGCAGTTGCGGCACCTAACATGCGGCCCCATGGTCCAGACGAATGCTGCACCTTGTGCACCCGAGGTGAGGTTTCCGCCGGTTGAAGAGCAGCTGGCCATCATCCTTCGCGGCGTCGACTACGGGGATGAGCAGCTCTTCGAGGCCATGCGCGAAGAGCTAAGGCAGCGCCTCGAGGAGAGTCGAACGACCGGTCGGCCTCTTACAGCGTACGTTGGTATCGACCCTACCGGCACCGAGCTAACCCTCGGGCACACGGTGCCGCTGCGCAAGCTGCGCCAGCTTCAGGACCTTGGCCACCGCGGCGTCTTCGTTATCGGCACCATGACCGCCATCGTCGGCGACCCAAGCGACAAAGCCGCCGCTCGGCGCCGCCTGACGCCCGATGAAGTGGAACGCAATGCTGCCACATACCTGGAGCAGGCGTATCGCGTCCTCGATTCCGCCAAGACCGAGGTCCGGCGCAACGGCGACTGGCTGTCCAGGCTGCGGTTTGGCGACATCATTGAGCTGGCAGCGAACTTCACGGTGCAGCAGTTCCTGCAACGCGAGACGTTCGCCCGTCGCTTTGAGGCCGGCGATGCCATCTGGCTGCACGAGTTCTTCTATGCGTTGATGCAGGCCTACGATGCCGTCGTTCTTCAGACCGACATCCAGATCGGTGGCACAGAGCAACTCTTCAACTTGATGGCCGGACGCAAACTGCAAGAGGCGCTGGGTCAGCGTCCGCAGATCCCGGTGACCCTGCCGATTCTTGTCGGCACCGACGGCCATCTGCGAATGAGCAAGACCACGGGCAATTACGTGGGGATCCTCGATCCGCCCGAGGAGCAGTATGGCAAGACGATGAGCATTCCCGACGAGGCGATGGCTAACTGGTTCAACCTCGTCACATCAATGCACCCGTCGGAGATCCAGGCCACCTTGGCGGCGGTGGTCGAAGGCTCTTTGCACCCCATGGCGGCCAAGAAGCGCCTGGCTCGAGAGATAGTCACCTTGTTCCACGGGCCTGAGGCTGCGGAGCGGGCTGAAGAATACTTCAGCCGCACCGTCCAACAGCGCGATCGGCCGCAGGAACAGGAAATGGCTGGTTTCCGGCTGGGCGCCGAGGGAATGACACTGCTCGAAGTTCTCTGCCGAACCGGCCTGGCCAGCTCGAACTCTGAGGCCCGGCGTTTCTTGGGTCAGAGGTGTGTGCGCCTTGACGGCCAGGTAGTAACCGATCCGGGGCTGCGGCTCTCAGGGGGATCGGCCTGCGTGTTGCAGGTCGGCAAGCGGCGCTTCGTCCGGCTGGAGTGATCGCTTGGAGTGCTCAGCACTCCGGGGCAGCTCTATTCCAAGGGGCGACACAGCCAGTGCGCGGCTTCCCCGCGTTGCGCTGTCTGGGGCGCTGTTGTGAGACGGAAAACGCTCACCCCGCCGCGGTCGTAGATGCGTTCCAGCTCGCGGACGACCTCTAATCGGCTGGCGCTGAGGGCCGCGTCCTTACTCTGGCTGGCCGGCCCTACATAAACGTAGCGAGCCCCTGATTCGGCCATCACCGCCAGCAGTTGCTCGTCAGTGATGCGGTCGCCACGCGCCAGGACCTCCGCCACGCGGTTGACGGTCAGCGCATAGGCCACCTCGCCGTCGTTGTAAAAGGACGCTGGTATGGTGCTGGCTCGTCTGGCCAGTAGCGGCAACCAGTAGCCGGCGTCGAGGCCACGGAATGTGCCAAGCTGCCAGGGACCGGTGGTGACCACGAAGCAAGCGCCGCGCGGGGTGTTTTGGCGCAACCAGGACGCCGCTTCCACGTCGGCTGGCTCCACCAGGATCGTTGCCGGGGTGACGACCTGCCGCAATTGCCTGGCGCCCAGGAGGCTGGCCAGCACGGCCAGAGCGGCCATGATGGCCGGCGCGAAGCGGGCGCCGGTTGGGCAGCGGGCGACGAGTGCGGTGAGCAGAACGTCACCGCCGACGGCCACGGCCAGGGCTACGAGAGCGAAAGCGCTGATGGCCAGCGCGAAAGGCGACAGAAAGTCATTAGGCGGCAGGCCCCAGCGATGCGACTCCACGACCAGAACGGCGATCGCCACGTACAGCGCCGCTGCCCAGGCTGCACCGCGTCGAGCAATCAGGCCCAGAACCAGGCCGGCTGTGCCCAGTAGGAGCAAGGGCCGGTTCAAGCCGATGGTGAACAGCCATGCCGGCACGCGAGTGGCGATGGGCGACGACTCGTACCAGCGACTGGATATCGCCGCCCGATCCAGGATTGCCGGCACCAAGGCACTGGCGACCCACGGAATGACCACCAATGTGGCCAGGCCCGTGGCGGCCACCAGGGCCACGAGTCTGGAGTGCCGGCCGCCTGGTCGACGGAGGTTGGCTGTGACCACGATCGGCCAGCCGATCAAGTAGAAGACAAAGACGCGCACGTGGACCAGGAAGAGACCGGCGGTGAGGAGACCCGAGGCCACGATCAGACGCCGCCGTGACACGGCCGTCGGGTTCGTGCCCGGCGGCGGTGCCTGAAGCAAATCATCCAGCAGCAGCCAGGCCGCAGGCAACACACAGAGCCCGGCCAGCTGCGTGTATCTTCCCCAAGCGGCGAAGTAGGCCGGAAAGTAGTACAGCGCCACTGGAACGGCCATGCCCAACACGGACGCCGCCGCATGGAGTGTGCAGCGGCGCAGGAGGGGGAACATGGCCAGGGCCACGAGCGCGTTCAGCGCCTGACCCGTCCACAGCGTTGCCTGAGCGGCGTTGGCGCCGGCTAGCCAGGCCACCACGGCGGCCAGGCTGTGGAAGCCAAAGTGGTAATAGAAGCGCTCGACAGGCAGGTAAGGTTGCCAACTGGTGGGCAACCCCCCTTGTTCCAAGAAGAGCTGAACCACGAGCGAGTGGTGGTAGCCGTCAACCCATGGCGGCACGACGATGCCCTGGACGTGGAGCACTCGCAGGCCCACCGCCACGGCGAGCACGATGGCCAGGGCAACGGCTGCCGCATCCGGCTGCCAGACAGACCACCTGGCCAGCCGCTTTGGCCGTTGGCCGACGAGGGCCAGCACAAGCAAGGTGAGGCTCAGGAATGCCAGCCGACCCGGAGTCAGCATCAGGCCGGCTGCTCGACAGGCCATCATGAGCAGCGGCCAGAAAGCGACACTCAGGCCCAGGGCCAGCCCGGCGCCACTCCAGCCACTGGCCGGCAACCGCAAGGCTCGCAGCGCCGCCATCCCGGGCACGAACAGCACCAACGCCTCTGCCAGGGACAGCCTGACCGTGACCAGGTTTGGCAACTCGATAGCCGGCACAGCAGGCTCCGCGAAGCTGCGGCGCGCCCCACGCCGCGGACGGACTGGCGCTTAGGCTTCTAGTGGCATGTCAGCTGGCTCGGCAGGTTCCACGCCCCTCTGGAAGAGTCCGTGCCGCCACAAAACCACCAGCGCCGCGACGGCAACCGTCACTACGGCCAGGAGCTGTGCGGCCGGCAGCCCAGCGACCATCCAGGCGTCTGGGCGCTGCAACTCGATCACGTAGCGACCGCCGGCGTAGAGAATCAGATATAGCATGGCTATATCGCCATGGACCAGGCGATCACGCCAGGCGCGATTCAAGTAGGCCAGGACGAAAAACAGGAGCAGGCACCACAACGACTCATAGAGAAACGTCGGGTGGAACCGCGCATCGAGTGGCTGGTCGGCGAACACAGGCAGCCGATACTGGGTCTGGATAGGCACACCCCATGGAAGGTTCGTCGGATAACCGTACAGCTCCTGGTTGAAGTAGTTGCCCCAGCGGCCAATGGCCTGTCCCAGGGGCAGTCCGAGGGCCGCCAGGTCCAGCCATTCGGCGAAGCGGAGCTTCGCAAACTTGCTGTACACCAGGATGGCCAGAATGCCGCCGACCATCGCCCCGGCGATGCCCAGCCCGCGCAGACCGCCGTTCCAGAACGACACTATCTCGCGTGGTTGAGCCAGATAGTAGCTCAAGCTGGTTGCGCCGCCGGCGGGCGTCGAGAGGACGTGATACAGTCGGGCGCCGATCAGGCCAAACACCATCACCAGGATGAGCGCGTTCCAAACGTGGTCCGGATTGTGGCCCCGCTTTCTCGCTTGCCTATCGGCTACGAAAGCGCCGACCAGGGTTCCCAGGGTGACCAACAGGCCGTACCAGTAGACCGGGCGGTTCAGGCCCGGAATGGTGAAGGCCATGGGATCGGGTGGAGCTGGCATCGTATCCTCCCGTCTGAGAATGGTGGCTGGCTTCTTCCCGGGCCGGGCTGGCGCGCTTCCTGCTGGAACCCCCCGGGCAGAGCCGGCATTATAAGAGTGCACATTGCCCTGGTCAACGGACGGCGGCATGCGCGGCGCGGCCTGTTACGGCCAACATGGGATTGCCGGCTGGCCGGCGCTGGATCGTCTCTCGCTGGCGCACCGACCATCCAGGCCAGGCTGATTGACAAATGGCCGCGCCATGCTAGACTCTTCGCGCCCCGGGGCCCGCCAAGCCGACCGCGATGACCTCGCTGATTCCTGCTCGCCCGCGCGTTGGGCACGGCTTCGCCCGCTGGCCCCTGCTTGCCTGCCTCGGCGTCGTGGGGACTGGCCTGGCTCTTCGGCTGTGGCAGCTCGGTTCTCTGCCGCCGGGCTTCCATCCCGACGAGGCCCACAACGCCCTTGATGCCTGGCGCATCCTGCACGGTTGGAGGCCGGTCTACCTGCCGGGCAACAACGGTCGCGAGCCGCTCTTCATGTACGCCATGGCCGTCGTATTTGCCGTCTGCGGTCCAACCATTTGGGCGGCTCGCCTGACCGCTGCCCTGGCCGGCAGTGCGGCAATCGTCTCCCAGTACGTGTTCGTTCGCAGCTTGCCGCTGCCGGCGGCCCGCCGTGTGGCCTTGCTGAGCGCCGCCGTGATGAGCGCCACCTTCTGGCCAGTGGCCCAATCTCGCTATGCGATCGAAGCGGTGGCCCTGCCGTTCTGGCTGGCTCTGGCGCTGGCCGCTTGGTGGCAGCTGCTGATCGCGCTCGGCGCCGGGGTCGGGCGCAAACGCGTTGTCGCCTGGTGTCTCGCCTGCGGGCTTGCCGTGGCGGCCGCTATCTATACCCATCTGGTAGGCCGCATTCTCATACCGGTGTTACTGCTCCACGGGCTATGGTTCAACCGCCGCAGCAGTCGGCCGAGCATTGCCCCTTGGACGCTGTTGACACTTGTGGTGGCCGGTGGGCTGCTTTGGCCGCTCGTGTCTGCCTTCATTGCGCAACCGTCGTGGTTCCTGCACCGCTCAGCCATAGTGAGCGTGTTTGCACGCGAAGAGCAACCGCTGGCCGCCATTGTCCGCAACGCTGTCCGCCTGCTGCAGGTGCCTGTCTGGCGCGGCGACGTGTCCTGGTCGCACAACCTGCGCCAGCGGCCGGTCTTCGATCCTCTGATGGGTAGCTGCTTCCTCGCGGGGACGGTCCTCCTGGTTCGTGATCTAATGGGCCGCCGGGGACGTTCGCCCCAGGCAGCGGCGGCGCTATTGGCGTCGGCTCTGCTGGCTGCCCTCTTCCCGGCGCTCCTCAGCATTGGCGGGGCAAACTACACCCGCCTGGTGGGCACCTGGCCGGTCTTGTTTATGTTGCCGGCCTGGGGTTTGAGCGAGTTGGCTTCGCGGCTCAGTGCCCGGCGTCCCTGGGGCGCGGTTGCCGTGGTGCTGGTGTTGAGTGCGAGTCTGGCCGCGACAGGGTTCGACTACTTTGGTCGCTACGCATCCCAGCCCACAGTAGCGGCCGCGTTCGTTGCCCCGGCGCGTACCCGCGGCGAGCTAGCGGCGTCGCTGGCAGCCGAGGGCCCAGCTTATGCCATGCCGATGCTCTGGAACCAGTCGGTCGTTCGCTTTCTGTGCCTGGGCCAGGATGTGCGCTCATTTGATCCCCAGGCAGGCTTGGTGATTCCTGGTGAGGCGCGGCTGGGTGCGGCGCCTAGGCTGACGGGGAGGGTGCGCTACCTGTGTGATCCGGCGGAATTCGATCGCTGTGCGTCGGCTCTCAGCGCACGGCGTATTCCTGAGCTGCGCTGGTCTATTCTGAGGACCGAGCCAGGTGATCCGGTCCTGGGTGTCCTGGAGTTGCCCGCCGGTGCCCGTCTGCCGGCCTGGGTGGGGGATCTGCCCGATCCGGAACCGGTGTTTGGCGAAGCTATCGAGTTGTGCGGTCTGTCCATAGTGCCCACTGACAGGCACCGAGTCGGTGAGCCACAAGAGTCAGTTCGGCCTGGCGACACGTTGACGATTGGCATCTGCTGGCGGGCAAGGCAGCCGACGCAGCTCGACCATAATTTCTTCGTGCACCTCCTCGACAGCCGGGAGAAGTCCGCCGGCCAGCGGGATGGTTCGCCACTCGATGGGTCCTATCCCACTGATACCTGGAAGCCAGGCGATATGGTGCTGCAGTGGCTGGAAGCCGTAATCGCCAGCGACGCCCAGGCCGGACCACTGCGAGTGCGCACCGGCTTCTACGACTGGCGCACCCTGAAGCGCTTGCCTCTTCCCGGCAGCGCTGACGACGCCTTCGAGCTAGACAGTGGCCTGGTACTGGGTCAGGATTAGTCGGCCATGGACCGTCAGAACCAGCCGAAGTGGCGGCGCGCCGTCGCGCTGACCGCCCTGCTGGCCGTAAGCGGGGCCCTCGCCGTGCGGGCGGACCAACACGCTGCATTGTGGAACCAGAACGCGCAGGCTTTCGATCAGAGCGCGTATCTCCACTTTGCTCAGAAGATGCGCCGCAGCCATTTCACTTACTGGACGGACGGTGCCCGCGGCCCGGCTTTTCCCTTTCTCCTGGCGCTCGTCTATCAGCGAGGGATGACGGACGAAGCGCACTTCGCCATCGCCCGCCGACTTGGCATCGCACTCAGCCTGGCGGCATTGGCGGCGTTGGCCGCACTCTTGTGGCGTTGGCTACCCCGGCACAGCGCGCTGAACATACTGTGGATCAGCACCTTCTCGGTGTTCCTGTTCCGCGCTCCCTATGTCCAGCCCGAGCCACTCTACTACGTCGCTTTCTTCGTTGCCTACGTGCAGGCCTGTCGGCTGCTCCAGGCACCCGGGATTCGAGCCGGGCTATTGGCGGGCACAGCGCTGGGTGTGGCCCAGCTGCTGAAGCCGGCTGTTCTGCCAGCTCTGGGCTTGCTGCTCGTACTGGTCCTGCTCGACGGGCTGGTCGGGGTTTGGCGTCGCTCGCGATGCCGCAAGCAGCCGCGCGAACTGGCCGGCCAGCCGTCCGGGTTTCGGGACCAACGCCTGGGTCAACCTGACGGCGATGCCGGGAAGCCCCAGGCGCCCTCCGGATGCTGGGCCGTCTGGGCTGTATTGAGCACGGCTGTCGCCTTCCTCTCCGTAACGGCGCCCTGGTGGATCTCCAATATCCGAACTTTTGGTCACCCGTTCTATAACGTAAATACAACGTTTTACATGTGGTATGATTCGTGGGATGAAGTGAAAGCGGGCACCCGAGCACATGGTGACCGCATTGGTTGGCCCACGATACCTGCCGAAGACCTGCCAGGCCCGGCCCGCTACGTCCGCGACCACACTGCCCAGGACATCTGGCATCGGCTCGCTGCGGGCAGCCGCCGTCTGCTCGACGATGCCCGCGGCCCGCATGGTTTTGGCCGTTACGCCATTCTGTATGCCGCGGTCTGTGGAGCGATCGCCCTAAGGGAGCGCCGCCGGTTGCTGACCCACCTCAGACGGGCTCCCACCGTGGTGCTATTTGTAGGCGGGTTCTTCGTCCTCTATCTAAGCGGCTTCGCCTGGTTTGGGCCAGTCAACTATGGCGAACGACTGCTCCAATCGCTCTTTCTGCCATGGTTGTACACTTGCTCTGTGGTGGGGCACCGACTCACCGTCAGCCGGGTGTTGCAGGTGCGAGGCCGCTCGATGGCCTTGTCTGGTTGCCTGGAGGCGGCCGTTAGCGCACTGGCCATCCCCGACGGCGCGATTGCCTTCGGCTGGCGGATTCTGCGGCTGTCAGGGGGCGCATGACCTCGTCCTGGCCACCACAAGGCGAACAGTCCAGAGCCACCGTGCCCGAGCCGGCGAGCAGTGCTCCAGCCAGGCGGGCCAGGCGCTGGCGGGGCCGAAAGCGGCTCCTCTGGGCTCTGAGCTTGGGCGTGTTGTGCACCGCAGCCTTCGCGTTGCGTGCCTACCACCTGGACGCCCAGAGCCTGTGGAGCGATGAGTCGATCAGCCTGGAACGGGCGGGCCGTCCGCTGTGGCCGATGGTAAAGGAACTGCCGATTGAGCATGCGCCCTTGTACTTCGTCCTGTTGGCCGGCTGGCTCCGCCTGGCGGGCTCAGGTGACTTCGCGCTGCGATTCCCCTCCCTCCTGGCGGGCACTCTGACTGTCCCGCTGGTGTTTGCCCTGGGCAGGAGAGTCTCTGGCAATCGAGTGGGGTTGCTTGCCGGCATCCTGTATGCCGGGTACCCGCTTGGCGTCTGGTACAGCCAGGAAGCTCGGATGTACGCGCTGGTGACTCTGACCGGGGCAGCGGCGCTCTGGTTCCTCGTTCGGGCCCTCGGCGGTCGGGGCCCCGCTGCCTGGTTGGGCTACATCCTGGCCGCTCTGGCCACGGCTTACACGCACTACTATGGTGGTCTGGTCCTGGCCACCGGGGTGCTCTATGGTCTGCTAGCCATCGGCCTCAAGGAGCGAAGCCAGAGAGGGCAAAAGGGGGCTAACAGTGGCTGGCCAGCCTTCTTGGCAGCTCAGATGGCGGTGGGTCTCCTTTACCTGCCATGGCTGCCGCGCGCCAGCGGCGTGCTGGGCTTCCCAGGCTGGCGTCCGCCGCTGAGCGTCCATGAACTGGCCAGCATCGCGCTGGTCCGCTGGCCGTTGGGCCCGACGGTGTCCACCTCTGCGGGGGCTTGGTTCGGCTCGATCCACCTTCTCGCCGCCGTGGTTGGGCTGATGGCCGCGGGCCGGGAGTTGCAGGCGCGCCACCATCGAGAAGCCGGCCTTCTGGTCATCGGCGCAGCGGTGGCGATGGCGGCCGGCATTGGGGTGGTGGCCTGGCGGGCGGACATCCACGAGCGCTACTTGCTGCCTATGTCACCCCTGTGGTGTCTGGCAATAGCCTGGGGGCTGGTGACCTTGTGGCAGCGCGCGCGGCCGCTGGCGCTGCTGGTGGTGGCGTTGATCAGTGGGTCGAACGCCTGGTCGCTGGCGAATCACTACTTCGACCCTGGCTATGCCAAGCCCGACTACCGGGCATACACGGCCTACATTCTGGAGCGGGCTACCCCTGACGACGGGTTGATCCTGTACGGTCCAGGCTACTTCCTAACCAGGCGTTACGGCGGACCACGCTTGCCGAAGCTATACAACCTGCTCTCCCGCGAGAACCGCCAGCGCGCGCCGTCCGAATTAGAGGAGCTTCTGACCCAAGTGGCCGCCCGGCACGCGACGGTGTGGCTGGCGGTCCAGGGGCGCGAGCCTGGCGCGGTCGGCGAATGGCTGGCTCGCCACGGCTTCCTCTGGGAGGGTGGCTGGCGGAGCGGCATACTCTTGTTCCGTTATGTCTTTCCCCCCCTACCAGAACCGGGCTGGCGGCCAGTGACCCTGCGGGCCAGTCGGGCGGACATCCGACTGGCCGGCTTTGCCATCAGCAGCCAGCTCGCGGAGCGGCACCTGGTGCTGGTCGCTATTCGCCTTGAAGCCGCAGCGCCGCGAGAAGGGCCACCATTGCGGCTGTCGGCCCGCCTGCTGGGTCCCCAGGGTACTCAGGTGGCCTCCATGGATGTCGATGGCCTGCCGATCGCGCCGTGCCCGCCAGGCCAGGGAGCGGCCAGATGCTCCTACCTGGCCCGCATTGCGCTGCCCCTCGATCCGCCGGTACAGTCCGGCCTCTACCAGGTCGAGGTCGTGGCCTATCGTGCCCTGGCCGAGCCGCCGGTTGCCGAGGCTACCCTAGCCGAGCTCTACATCCCAACGCCAGCGATCCCCTAGCGACGCCCGCCAGGTAGCAGCGTAGATACAGCGGTGCCGACCACGCTCACGACCAACGAGCCCAGTAGCGCCCACAGCACGCCGTCGATCTGAAAGCCGCCGTCCAGCAGCCGGGCCGATATCTGCGCGGCCAACCAGAAGCAGAAGGCGTTGACTACGAGCAGGAACAGCCCGAAGGTCGAGATCACCAGTGGCGTTCCCAGGCAACCGAGGATGGGTCGAACCGTGGCGTTGATGAGGCCCAAGACAAGCGCCATGACGAGCACTACCGTCACCCCGTTGCCCTGGATGGTGATCCCGGGCAAGAGCCAGGCGGCCACCGCAACCGCGATGGCCGCGGCAGCCCAGCGAGCAAGCAAGTGGGTCATGATTTGCCCTCCAGTATGACCTGATCTACCGATCGTTCGGCCCAGTGCGGACGCCGAACAGATCGTAGGCCGTGGCCCGGCTGATCCGTACCGGCACCAACTGGCCGAGCGGCGCGTCGTTCTCGACAACCGTAAGGCCGTCGATCTCCGGCGCGTCACGGTATGTCCGACCAATGGCGATGCCATCGCCTCGGCCCTCGATCAGCACTCGCAGCGTCCGGCCTACCAGTGCCTGGTGGTGAGCCAGCGAGATCTCCTGTTGGGCGGCCATGAGTTCCCGCCGGCGCTCCTCCTTCTGGGCCTCAGGGACTGGGTCGCCTAGCGTCGCCGCCCGAGTGCCAGCCTCGGGAGAGTAGCGGAAGACGCCAACGTGGTCGAATTGCGCGGTACGGACGAAAGCCAGCAGGCGGCGGAAGGCGGCCTCCGACTCACCGGGGAAACCCACGATGAACGTGGAGCGTAGAGCGATTCCTGGCACGGCCGATCGCAGCCGCTCGATCAGCCGCTCAGTCGCTCTCATATCTGCCGGGCGGCCCATGGCGCGCAGGATGGCCGGGTCGGCGTGCTGCAGCGGTAGGTCCAGGTAAGGGACCACTTGGGGAAGCTCGGCCATGACGGCAATCAACCGCGGACCGATGCTGCTCGGGTGGGCGTAGAGAATGCGAAGCCAGTCTACAGTCGGGGCCTCGCTGGCGATGGCCAACAGAAGATCGGCCAGACCGTCGACCAGACCCAGGTCTCGCCCGTAGTCAGTCGTTTCTTGGGCCACCAGGACCAGCTCGCGGACTCCCCGCTCCTCGAGAAGCCGCACATCCTTCAGAATGGCGTGCCGAGGGCGGCTCACGCTCGGGCCCTTGATAGCCGGGATGGTGCAGAAGGCGCACCGCCGCCGGCAGCCGTCGGCGATCTTCAAGTAGGCGCTTGGCCCGCGGATGCAGAGCTGTGGCTCATCGGGTTGAACCACCGGTAACGGGCCAACGCGAAGCCCAGTTGGATGGCCGGAGAGTAGCTCGCCAACCAGGTCGACGACCTCTGGCCATCGGCGGGTGCCCAAGAGGCCATCGACCTCCGGGACCACCTCCCGCAACCTGGCGGACCAGTGCTCGGCCAGGCAGCCGGCGGCCACCAATCGCTGGCTGGCTGATTTGGCTCGCGCCAAGCGACGCAGTGTCGCCACTGACTCCTGACGCGCCGGCTCGATGAAGGCGCAGGTATTGACGATCACCACTTGAGCCCGTTCGGCTTGGTCGACGACACGGTGTCCCGACTGGCGCAGGAGTGCGGCCATCGACTCGCTGTCGACAGCGTTTTTGGGGCAGCCAAGCGTCACAATGCAGACCGCGGGTCGGGTCGACGCCATGGGCCGCCGCGGGCCCTTCGCAGTCGGCATGCGCTCTAGGCACCAAAGCGACGCAAGCGGCCGGCGTGGGCCAGGGCCTGCGGAATGAGCGACGTAGCCGGGAAAAGGCCCAGATTGCCGCCAGCGCATGCCCGCTCGCCGAACCGGGCAACACCGCTCGGCATGGCGCGCCAGCCCCAAAGCAAAGTGGGCACCGGGTGCCAGCTGTGCTGACGGAGGACGGCCGGCGTGCTGTGATCGCCCGTGACGATCAGCACCTCCGGCCGCAATGCCAGAAGCCGCGGCAGCTGTGCGTCGACGGCTTCGATCTCGGCCACCTTGGCGTCAAAGTTGCCGTCCTCTCCGTAGCTGTCGGTCTTCTTGAAGTGGAGGAAGAAGAAGTCGTACTGGTCCCAATGGGCCGTCAGCACATCAATGGCGTCGCCCGGCTTCTCGCCCGGACAGGGCAGGATGGCCATGCCCACCAGCGAGGCAAGCCCGCGGTACATCGGATAGGCGGCTATGGCCGCACCACGGAGACCGAACAGCGCTTCGAACGACGGCAGCGCCACCGGGGTGCCCAGCGCCCGAAGATTCAGACTGTTGGCCACGGCCTCGCTGGCGAGCAGCTCGCGCGCCACGGCAATCCAACTGTTCACCAGCTGCGCTGTGACGCGGCCGGACTCACTACTGCTGCGGTCCTCTACAGGCAGGGGTGGTACGCCGGTTTGCAGCGGGTCTGTCTCGGTCAGCTCGCCACCCAGTCCGGGGCCGCGGAGCACCAGGACGAAGCGGTGCTCCTTCACTGGTCGGACGAATACCTCGTAACCCGGGAACAGGTGGCCTGTTTCTCGCTCCAAGAGGGCGGTCAGGCGCTGGCACTCCTCCGTCGGAATCCGCCCGGCGCGGCGATCGACGATCCGGCCTGCCTGGTCGACGGTGGCGAAGTTGCCGCGCGCCGCCAGATCGCCGGGCTGGAGAGCGAAACCGATGCCCAGGGCCTCCAGAACGCCGCGGCCGATGCGCACCGCCACTGGGTCGTAGCCAAACAAGGCCAAATGAGCCGGGCCGCTACCGGGCTCGATGCCCGGTCTAATGGGTACGCTCAATCCGGCGGAGCCCTCGCTGGCCAGGCGGTCCATGTGGGGCGTATGTGCGGTCTCAAGTTCGGTCAGCCCTTGTGGTTCCAGCGGCAGCCCGCCAAGACCGTCCATGACCAGTAGAACAATCCGCCCTCCGGGTTGCCGCAGTTCGTGAACTAGCTGGAGATCAGTGCCCAGGCCCATGACGGTCAGCTTGTTGACATACCTCACGAAATCGGCGGTCGGCATACCTGCCGGAGCAGGCGGGCCAGCCTGGCTGGCCGTTGACCGCTTCGGATCGTCCGCCTAGAATGCCTGGTCCAGGAAGGGCTAGGTGACTGCAAGGGTCCGCTTGGCTGCCGCTCTGGCCGCCGTGTCTGTTGCCTGGACGCTGGCGGCGTGCGGTCGTGGCCCGGCCGGTTCGGCCAATGTCCCTGGGATCCCGGTCTACCCTGGGGCGCGCCTGACTCAGCAGAGCAGCGTACCGGATCAGGACCCCATTGACACGTACCTGGTGCCCGATGTGACCGAGGATACGGTGTTGGACTGGTATCGGGAACAGATGCCCAAACACGGCTGGCGTGCCACGACCGACGAGTTCGACAACGTCGTCCTTTACGTCGACCGCCAGGGCTGCTATGGCTTCGTGATGGCAACGCAGAACCCGAACGGCCAGGATGTGCTCCTGCAGCTCTCGCAGCAGCGTCCCGGCACCGCCTGCCTCGATTTCACCCCAGGGCCAACGGCCAGCGACTGGCCAGTTCACGATGGGCCATCTTGAGCAGCCGGCACTTGGTAGCTGGCTAGCACCTCACGAATCAGGGGCTCATTGGCCAGCCAGTCTCCCTCTTCCACCGCGAAGTTAATCATCGAGAAGGTCGTGCCGTCGATCTGGAACAGGGCCAGGCTGTGCATCGATAGCCCGTTGGCCCGCTGGTACACGATCTCGACCCTCATGGCGTTGCCCTCGCGCCCCAGGACGTTCTCGCGGCCCAGCTCGCGGTAACCTGGCTGCGAGGGCCAGCCGGTGAGCTTGAGGACCGAGTTGATGGTCTGGCCGAGCGCGGCGGGCGGTGTACCGTTGTCGAACTGCGTGACGGTAACCAGGCCGGAGCCGACCAGCGGCTGGAACACGTAGCCGACACGAACGTCGCTGCCGGGCTGGGCGGGGGGCTGCCGCTGGGCCACCCAGCCTTCGGGGATGCGCAAGCTGAACAGCCCGGTCTCTTCGCGGAATGGAACCAGCTTGTCCAGCAGCAGCGGTTGTGACCCCGAATCGAGCGCGGCCGGTGGCGGGGAAAGGGGAATCTCGATGACCTGCGCTCCAGTCGGTGAAGGGGCGGCACTCGGAGGCGTAATCGTGGCCGGTGGTGCACTGCACGCCGTGACCAGCAGTGTCATAGTGAGTAGACACCTACGCACCACATTACCTCCCGAATCGTGGCTCATCGACGCCCCCTGACCAATTGCACGACCGCTGCCCGATCGGACCTCAGGGCGGCTGCCCCGGCGCGCTAGCCGAAGCGCCGTGCTGCGCCTGTCGTCAACTGGTCGTCGAGAATAGCAGACCTGTCGCCCGCTCACAACTTGCCTCATGGGCCGGGCCGTGGGCGGCCGTTCAGCCCACCCAATCCCGAACGCCGAGAGAGGCGCCCGGGCGCCTCTCTCGATTCAGGAAGGAGTATGATGGCGCTCTACCGACCATCGGCAACCGCTCCCCGGTTGCCCTCGGGCGGCCGGCAGTCGCGTTGCGCCGTATATCAGCTACCAGTATACGCGGTTGGCCGCCTGCTCGCTGGACAAAGCGCTGACCAGAGGCTGACGCTCCACGGACGGTTCGCTCCCAAGCGACCGCCATTTCCCACGCTGGCGCGCGGCCGCCGCCAGCTGTGCCGTTGTTCGCCTGGCACGCCAATGGCTTGACACAACGACCAAGAGCCTGGCTGGCCTTCAAGCCAGCGCCCTGCCCTCACTGGGCTGGCACCTCTCTTAGTGCCTGGAGCGCTGGCTCGTAGCCCGGATGCACGGCCAGTGCCTGCCGCCAGGATCGGATGGCGCCCTCTCGGTCGCCCAACGCCTGCCGGGCGCGACCGCGCCAGTAAAGCGACTCCTCCAAATTGCCCACGCGGCGCAAGTTCTCATCTGCCAGGGCGGCCACGTCATTCCAGCGGCCGACGGCCGCATAGGCCTCAAAGGGCCCGAACTGGTACCAGAGCATGCGCCAGGGCAGGCCGAGCGCTCGTGCTCGGTCGAAGGCCCCGGCGGCCCCTGCCGGATCGCCCAGGCCTAGCAGGCATGAGCCCAGGTTGAACCAGCCAAAGGGGTCGGCTGCCGCCATCAGCTCGGCCTCAGCCCGAGCAGCACCAGCTACCAGCATGGCTGCGTCTTGAGAGTCCGCGCCGAGAACGGCAGCCACGTCGGCTGAGCGCTGCCGGTCGGAGATCACGATGTAGACGCGGTTGAACACGCGCCACAGACGATCGAACTCGTCGTAAGGCACGCTGACGAGCGGGCCGTTGTAAGAGTCCATGGTGATTAGCATGGCCGCCTGATGGTCATAGCCCGTGACAACCCGATAGTGGCCCATCTCATCGCCGGGATGGGGGATGAACCATGTCTCCACGATGACCGGCAGGTCGAGGGCCACCAACTCTCTCAGGCGATCGATCGTGCCGTTGACGCGCACGGTCGCCTCGAGGCCGCGAGACCGAACGTAGTCGGCCAGCTCGCTGGGGCTGACGTTCTTGTCATCCGGATCGGGCTTCAGCGTCCTGGCCGCAGCGGCCTGGCCTTCGCTCATGCCAAAGGCGCTAAGAGCCATGCTCACGGTGGCTGGTCCGCAGTTGTTCCACGTCTGGTACTCGTGACGCAGGCCACCTAGCTCGTGACGCATGGGCAGATTGACGGCCGTCGCTGTCGGAGGGGGGTTGGCTGTGGGCGCCGATTCTTGCGTTGTCGGCACGGAGACCGTGGCGGCCGCGGCGACGGCCGTGGGGATCGTCGCTGCGACGGACTGGCTGGCCACCGCGGTGGGCAGGAGAGAGGGTCCTTGGGGGACACGGATGAGCCGCGAGTGCAGACGATATGGCGCCGCCTGGACCCGGGGCGGGAGATGAGGGTAGACCGTTCGCCACAAAGCGCGGCGGGCCGAGGGCCTGGCGAAGCCGACCGCGGCCAGCACCAGCAACGCTATGGCCAGCCGAGCCGCCAGAGACGAGCGGGTCATCGCGAATTACGGTGGACGTCTAGCACCCGCAGGCCAGCGGTCAACCAGGCTCCGACGCCGATGATCAGCAGCCCCGGCTGGGGGGCGTTGGCAAGCAGCGCCAGCACCAAAATGACCATACGCTCGAAGCGGCCGAACCAGCCCGCCTTGGTGGGGCAGCCAATGCCCTCTGAGCGGGCGCGGGTATAGCTCACCATCAGCGAGCCACTGAGGGCCAGCAGCACTAGCAGCGCGCCGAGCGGAGAGGCACGGCCGTCGGGCGCTGCCTGGGATTGCAGGAAGAACCACATCAGGCCAGCGAAGACCAGGATCTCCGACAGGCGGTCCATTGTGCTGTCCAGGAAGGCGCCAAAGGGCGTAGTACCCTTACCAGAACGTGCCACTGCGCCGTCCAGCGCATCGCAGGCCGCCGCGATGGCCAGCACGACCGCTCCGGGACGAAGGCCGCCCAGCGCCACGACTATGCCGGCCACGACGTGCAACAGGCCGCCCAGCACCGTCAGCGCATTGGCACTGACGCCGAGCCTGTGCAGACTTCTGGCGATGGGCTCAATGATGGGCCCTGCCAGCTGGCGCAACCGCTCGGTGATCACGGAGTCTGGTTCCGCTGCCCTATCTGCCAGCGCAGGTAGGCATCGATAAACGGATCCAGGTCGCCGTCAAGCACCTCCAGAGCTCTACTGGTCTCGTAGTTGGTCCGGTGATCCTTCACCATCTGGTATGGCTGCAACACGTAGGAGCGAATCTGGTTGCCCCAGCCGGCCTCCACGTGTTTGCCTTTCAAGCGGGCTTGCTCCGCCTCGTGACGCTCCAACTCGACTTCCAGCAGGCGCGCCCGCAGGAGCTTCATGGCCACCTGGCGGTTCTGGGCTTGCGAACGCTCGTTCTGGCAAGTGACCACGATGCCCGTCGGCAGGTGGGTGAGCCGCACTGCGCTCGAGGTCTTGTTGACATGCTGACCGCCGGCGCCGCTGGCCCGAAAGACGTCCATACGCACGTCTTCCTCATTCACAGCGATCGTCACGTCGTCATCGATGACCGGCGATACTTCGACCAGCGCGAAGCTAGTATGCCGGCGGGCTGAGGCGTCGAAGGGCGAGATCCGCACCAGCCGGTGCACGCCCCGCTCACTGCGTAGGAGTCCGTAAGCCGATCGCCCAGTGATGGTCATGCTGACGCTCTTGATGCCCGCCTCTTCGCCCGGCATCTCGTCCACGATCTCGGTGTCGAAGCGGTGGGCCTCGGCCCAGCGGCTGTACATCCGCAGTAGCATCTGGGCCCAGTCCTGGCTCTCTGTGCCGCCGGCCCCGGCATGAATAGCCAACAGGGCATCACGATGGTCGTATTCGCCGGCGAGCATGAGCTGACGCTCAGCGGCTGCGAACTCGACGCTCAGCTGCTCGACCTCCTTAGCCACCTCGGCGGCAAGATCAGCGTCCTGGCCGTCGCTCGCCAGCTCAGCCAATTCTCGCAAGTCGCCAAGGCCCCTGCTGAGGCGTTCCCAGCGTCCGATTTCGTCCTGGAGTTCTCCCAGGCGCCGCGTGTACCTCTGGGCAGCCTGGGGATCGGACCATATCTTAGGATCGGCGGTCAGCTTCTCTAGCCGGGCCGCTTCATCTCGCAGCCGATCCAGGTCAAAGGCCCACCAGGAGGGTCTGCAAGCGCTCGTTGAGCGTGCTCAGGGCAGCGGTCACATCTTCCATCTTCCAACTCCCACTACTACTTGGCTTGCCGGCGAGGCTCAGCCCTGCGGTGCGGCGGTTTCGGCCTTCTCGCCGAGCAATGCCGCAACGTACCGGGCGGCGTCAAAGGGTAGCAGGTCCTCGGCCTGCTCACCCACACCCACGAAGCGGATAGGCAGGCCCAACTCCCGATGTATGGCAAAGGCCACCCCGCCGCGTGAACTGGAGTCGAGCTTGGCCAACACCAGGCCAGTCACCCCCACCGCATCCTCAAAAGCCCGTGCCTGACTCAAGCCGTTCTGGCCTGTGGTGGCGTCCATGACCAGCAGCGTCTCGTCAGGTGCCCCGGGAACCGAGCGCTCGACGACCTTCCGCACCTTGCGCAGCTCGGCCATCAAGTTCTGCTGGGTGTGAAGCCGACCGGCGGTGTCAACAATAACTGCTGCGGCTGCACGACCGGCTCGCGACCGCAACGCATCGTAAACCACGGCGCCAGGATCGGCCCTTGCCTGCCCGAAGGCCAGTGGCAGCTCAAGCCGATCGGCCCAGTTGCGCAGCTGCTCGGTGGCGGCGGCGCGATAGGTGTCGGCGGCCACGAGCAACACCGCGTGGCCATGCCGTTGGTACCAGCGACCCAGCTTGGCAACGGTGGTCGTCTTGCCACTGCCGTTCACTCCCACCACCAGCACAACGTAGGGTCGGTCGGCCACGACAGGCGGGGACGTCGGAGCGCTGGACGTATTGCTCGGTGGAGCAAGGGTCCTGGCCATGGCGCTCAGCAGGGCCTGGGGAAGCTCCTCGGTACGGCGCAGCTTGCCTTGCCGGGCCTGGGTCTTGAGATCGGCGATGAGCTCTTCAGTCGCTGGCAGGCCAACATCCGCCGTCACCAGCGCCGCCTCCAGTTCAGCCCAGGCATCCTCGCTCAGCTCCCCAGCCGCTAGCAGGCCGGATAGCCCGTCGCGAAGTCGTGTCCGGGTCTTGGCCAAGCCGTCGCCGATTGCTGGCTGGGCGATCTTTCCCCGTAACCGCTGCCACATGACACCCATCCGTCCTTTTGGCCCTCGCCGCTGGGCGAGAGCGGCCAAAAGGCAATGATAGCAGGCTAAGCTGGCTGGGCGGCCATCGAGCCGCTTGCGATGGCAGGCGACAAGCCTAGAATGCCGATCCGGCGCGAGAATGGGCGCGGCGGACCATCGAGTCCGCCACGGGACTGAGCAGCAACCGGCGCGCCACGCCTCTAGGTTGTGACAGGTAATGGCTCCGACGGTCGTCTTGCGTGCTGGTAGGGAGAACCCACTGCAGCTGGGTCACCCCTGGGTCTACAGCGGTGCTGTTGGCTGCCATGACGCTGCTCCGGGGTCAATCGTGGAGGTCCTCGATCATCGGGGCGGCTTCCTCGCCCGCGGCATGTTCAATCCGGACTCGCAGATCCAGGTGCGGGTGCTCAGCCGGGACCAGGACAAGTCTATCGACGACCGCTTCTGGCAGCGCCGCCTCGAACAGAGCATCCGCCGCCGCGATGAAAGCGTGGTACCCGGCGGGACAACGGCGATGCGCCTAGTCTTTGCCGAGTCGGATGGTCTGCCCGGGCTCATCGTCGACCGCTATGGCGACTGGCTGGTTCTCCAGGCCGTGACGCTGGGGATCGACGGCCTGAAGACCCGGCTGGCCCGGTGGCTTGTTGAGCTGACAGCTGTCCGAGGCGTCTACGAGCGCAGTGACGACCAGATGCGTCGGCTCGAGGGTCTGGAGCCTGCGCGGGGCACGCTGGCTGGCCAGGAACCACCACCGCGTCTGATGATCGAGGAAGCTGGCCTCCGGTTCTGGGTGGACGTCCTGTCCGGACAGAAGACCGGCTTCTACCTGGACCAGCGCGAGAATCGCCAGCTGGTGCGCCGTCTGGCGGCCGACCGGCGGGTGCTGAATGTCTTCGGCTACACCGGGGCCTTCACGATCGCTGCCATTGCCGGAGGTGCCGGCGACACGCTGACCGTAGAGAGCAGCCAGGCGGCCGTCGACCTCGCCCTGGAGAACATGGCGTTGAATGGCTACGCTGACCGGCCTGCCGTCGATAGCTTCTTGGTCGGCGATGCCTTCAGCGAGCTGGGCCAGCTGGCAAGGGAGGGGCGGCACTTCGACTTGGTGATCCTGGATCCGCCGCGCTTTGCCCGGTCAGCCGCTCACCGGGGCTCAGCGGTCCGCGCTTACCGGGCCATCAATCGCCTGGGGTTCCAGCTCGTGGAGCCGGGGGGTGTTCTGGTGACCTTCTCGTGCTCTGGCCTGATAAGCCCAGAGTCCTTCTTCCAGATCGTCAGCCAGGCCGCTGCCCAGGCAGGTGTCGCCGCTCAAGTTGTCGGCCGCCTGGGTCAGGCCGCTGATCACCCGGTAGCCCTCGGCTTTCCCGAAGCAGCATACCTGAAGGGTCTCGTCTGCCGTGTGACCGGCGGTCCGCCCGCCTCACAACCAGCGGGCGGACCGCCGTCGTCAGGGAGAGTGAATCCCTAACGCCCGGCACACGACCGTGCATCCGGGCGCCGACGATCGGGTGCTCCGACTGCGGAAGCAGGACAAGATGAGACGCCTTTCAGGCCGTCCACGGAGCGATGAACATGCGCATCCCGGCGGAACGCTGGCGGCACTCGGCGCTTGCCGCCGTCTACCAGACAACAGACCGCCTCGCCGGGTGTAACGTATGAGACGCGGAAGAGGATAGCCCCCGCCTGCCAAGCAGCCGGGGGTCTTGTTCTTGGCTCTCAGCGGGCTATGATGCGTACTTCTGGAGGTAGCGCAGGACGCCGTCGACGCACATGCCCGGCGGGTTCAGGGCCTCGTGACGGGCGTAGTCGGCAATTGGAACGCCTGCCTCCTGGGCACGGGACTGGTGCCAGCGACGGAAGTCAACCAGGATCTCGTCACGGTCGAGACCGGCTTCCAGTCTATCGCGGACAAAGCTCACTGTCTCGCGTAGCAGGGCCTCCACCTGATCTAGATGGCCGGCTGCATCCTCGATCGGCCCGAAGTGCGTCGGATACAGAGTTCGAAGCTGTAGACCGCGCAACCTCTCCAGAGAAGCCAGCCACCTCTCGAGATGGAAGTCGGGCGGTGGCGTGGGCAGCTCGATGAGAGAGGTCTCGGGCAGGCGAATGCCGCAGATGTCGCCGGTGAAGGCCGCGCCTTCCACCACATACACCAGGTGATGGTTGGCGTGTCCATCCGTCTCCAGGGCCTCAATACTCAGGCCACCAGCCTCGATCCGATCACCGTCGCGGAGGGCCAGCACCCGCCCGGCAGGCGCTGGCAGGAATTCGCCCCACAGCGTATCGAGCGCCGCGCCGTAGACTCGGCCTGCGCTGGCCAGGAGCCTTGACGGATCGACCAGGTGAGGAGCGCCCACGTGGTGCACCCCAATGGTGGCGCCTTGCTGCGCCCACCAACCGGCATTCCCGGCGTGGTCAAGGTGGATGTGGGTGAGCAGCACGTGCCCAATGTCGGGCGGCGCATAACCATGGTCGGCGAGTCGCGCCGTAAGCGTGGCGCGAGTAGAGCCTGGCCCGGCCTCGACCAGGGTAGCCCCGGAGGGACCGACCACCAGATAGACGCCGATGGCGTGAGGATAGCCGGAGAAGCTAAGGTCGAGCAGGAATACTTCCACGATAGGGCCTCATGTGCTTCCTTCAATGCGCACGACTGCGGTCATGTTCCAGCGCAGCCGTGCTTCGTGCCGCAGGGGTGCCACCACCACCGTGTAGACAATGTCGCCCAAGCGGTCTCGGCCCACCTGGCCGATGCGGATGACCCGACCGTCGAGGGTTACACCTGGCAGGGCGTCAAAGCTGATCTCGGCGGGATTGCCTACCTCAAGGCGGACCACGCTGAGCTCCGTGAGATCCTCCGTTTCCACGAGCCAGCGCGATGTGTCGGCCAGTTGCAACACCGGCGCGCCCGCCAGGACGGTCTCGCCCTCCTTGGCAGCGAGAGACATCACGTAGCCGGCAAACGGCGCCCGCAGCTGAGTTTCGTCCAGGTTCAGTTGGGCCTGTTCGAGGGCTGCCAGCGCCTGGTCGACTCGCGCCCGGGCCATCTCCAGCTCTGCGGGCTGAGCGCCGTTTTGCAGGCGCTCGAGAGCCGCCTCCGCTTCGGCCTGCCGGGCCTGGGCCGCGTCCCACTGGCCGCGGGCCTGCTGCACGGCCGCAAGTGCCGCGGCCCGGTCCTCGGCTCGTGGCGCGGCCATGGCTGAACGCAGGTTCAGCTCGGCAATTCGTACTTCCTCCTCCGCCTGTCCCACCGCCGCGCGCGCGCCATCGCAGTCGGCCTGGTCGGCCAGCGTGGGTACGCGACCGCAAATGGTGTCGCGACGGCTTTGGGCACCCCAAAGAGCGTTCTTGGCCCCTTCGAGGCGCCGCTCAACGATGGCCAGCTCCTCCCACGTGAGTCCGGCGTCGAGTTTGGCCAAGGCAGCGCTGCTGGCAGACAACATGCCACGCGCCGAGTTGGCGGCGGCGGCAGCCGCCGTAACGGCCGCTTCGGCCGCCGCAATGTCCTCCGGGCGGGCACCGGACTCGAGAAGAGCCAACTGAGCTCGGGCGCTCTCCAGTTCGGCCTGTGCCTGGAGGACGGCTGCCGCCTGGCGCGCCGAGTCCAGGCGCACCAGTACCTGGCCCTGGGTCACCTGATCGCCCTCGTCTACCAGAATACGGGTGATCTGCCCACTCACGGGGAAGCCCATGGTCAGGTGGCGAGCCGGGACGACCCGGCCCTCGGCGATCACCACTCCTTCGCCAGCCACGGCAGGCAGTGTGGCTGCCGCTTGGGCCGTTGCAGTGGCCGCAGCGTCGGTACGCTCGCCCAACTGCCCACAGCCGGAAACCACCAGGCTGGCTAAAAGGCCCCATGTGGCGCACATTCCGCGGTCCATGGCTGACTGTTGCTCCCGAGATGCCCGAGTGGGGATCCACCCTTGGGGCAGTTAGTAGAATATTATGATAGCACCGGCCGGGCGAGGCGCCAAGCCGCACTGCCGGCCCGCGGCTTCACTCGTAGGCCAGCGACTCTCGCACGCTGATCTGTGCCGCTCGCCAGGCCGGCCACAGGCTGGCCGCCCCCGACACCACAAGCACCAGGGCCAACCAGACGACCGCCCCCTGACCGTCGAAGGTCAGCGGCAAGGGGGCATCCAGAAAGGTACGACCTATGCGGGCAGCCAGAAAGGCCGACACGGGCAACGAGGCTACGATGCCGATGGCGTAGCTGAGCAGGCCCACAATGAGGCCCTCAGTGACGAAGATGCGCACCAGGTCAAGGTGCATCGCCCCTATGGCCCTCATGACGCCGATCTCTCGGGTGCGTTCGATAACGTTGAGGGCCATGGCTCCCATCAACCCGAGCCCGCCGACAAGGGCCACCACGCAGGCCATGATCCATAGCAGAATCAACACGATTTGGAAGAGCTGTTGAGCCTCCGCGCGCTCCTCGTGGGCGAACGAGATCAGGTTGATGGGTACTCCCAACCGTCCCAGATGTTCCTCGAGGGCCCGGCCGATGATCCGTTGCCCGGCCAGGTCCCGGGCCGTAGTCTTGATGGCCAGAGTGCTGGCCCGGCCGCTCTGGCCGAGAAGTCCGGCGTAGTGTCGGTAGTTGGCGTAGGCCAGGGGCATCAGGCCGACATCTCGCACCACGCCGACCACCCGCCAATCGACCTCCCGACCACCCATCTTCAGGCGCAGCGAGTCGCCCACTGCGAGGCTACCATGCTGCGTCATGAGCTTGGTGTTTACGACCAGCGCGTTCTCATCGTTGGGCAGAAGCCACCGACCGGCAACAATCGTCGGCGCCAGCAGTCTAGTGTCAGCTGGTGGGGCGAAAACGAAGATTGGCATCAGGAACCCGTACAGCGAACCAGCCTGGACCTCCGTGGTGTCTGGCCAGTGGGCAGCGCCCCAGCCCCACGGTTCGGCATACTCGACGCCAGGGACGCGCAGCGCTTCCTGCAGCAGCACATCACTGCGGCGAGGCGTGGTGAACTGCAGCATGAGGTCGTACCCCCACAGCCGGAGAATCGAGTCCAGGGTGACGAGCGCTGCGGCGCGCACGTTCAGGATGGAGAGCACGATCAAGCTGCCTGTGCCAAGAGTCGCCACTGTCAGAGCAAGGCGGCCTTTGCGGCGAAAAGTGTTGCGCAGCGATAGCGTGAGCGGGCGTGGCAGGAACCGGATCCGCTCCAATATGCGATCGAGTCGCGCCCGCCCGAAACGACCCTTGCCCAGGCCGTACAGGCCGATGGCCTCCTGTACCGTGACCCGTGTGCCGGCGACGACCGGCTGCAGGGCAGCGAGCAGCGGCACCACCAGGGACACCAGCACCTGGCTCGCGACCACCGCTCCCGGCATTCGGGGGCTGGAAAGGTCGAAGTTCAACAAACTGGCCATGTAGCTGGCAAAGAGTCGCGTCCCGCAAAAGCTCAAAGGCATAGCAAGAGCCAGGGCGATCGCCCCATACAAGAGGACGGTGCTCAGGTACATGACCGCCAGCTGTCCTCGTTGAGCGCCGATGGCTTTCATCACGCCTATGGATCGGATTTCCTCGCCCAGCAATGCCGAGACGGTGTTGGTGACCAAGAGGGCGCCCAGCAGCAGCGACAGGACGCCCAGAGACGCCAGCACCAAAAGCACTGCCTGAATCGTTGAGTCCAGCGGATGCTTGCCCGGCTCCGGAATTGACGTCAGCATAACCGGGGTACCAGTCCGCTCGATCCGGTCTCGGAGCTTGTTCGCAATCCGCTCGACTGCCTCACGATCGCTCGGGTCCTTGGCCACGATCCGCAACTCGGTGATGCCCGATGGGCCGCCAAGCCAACGCAGCGTCTGCTGGTTTATGAAGACCCAGGGCACACCATCCAGGGTGTAGAGCAAGGCGTACATGTCGTGCGCGGTGCCAGCCACCCTGAGCGAGCGCTCTGGCTGGCCAGGGAACTTGAGCCGCACCGTGTCGCCGACATGTGCGCCCAACAGAGCCAGCCCTGAGCGCTCGATCAGGATGCCTCGATCGGGCGGCGGCCAGGCTCCGGACCCCGGTCGAACCTTGTCAATTCGCATCTGCTCGTAGTCTGGTACGGCGACCAGCTGTACGTTGCGCCAGTCTTCATCGCCGACGCGGAGGCGCACCATGATGCCGGTGCGGCCTTCGGCGTCCCGAACGCCCTTTGTCTGGCGTGCCACTTCCACGAGCTGCTCGCTGAATGGGCTGAAGGTCTGGATAGTGGCGCTGGCCGGATTGATCGCCGCGTAGGCGGCAGCCAGGTCCTTGGCCAGGATGTGCCGAGTTCCGCCAGTGATGCCAATGGCGATCACGCCGACGCCAATCGAGAGCACGACCAACGCCGTGCGTCCCCGGTGGACGAACAGATCGCGCCAGATCTTCCGCCAACGTGGGCCGAGGTTCATTTCGACCTCACGTCCGTCCCGTCAGGACGCGGTCTCGGCGGCGGCCGGCGGGCCCGGCATCGAGACAGTCGCCAACGAGGAGCCGCCTACCAGTTCACCGTCCACCAGTATTAGACGTCGCTGGGCACGGGCAGCGAGGTCCAGGTCGTGAGTGGCCATCAGGATGGTCTTGCCTGCTGCCACCAACCGGGCGAACAGAGCGAACACCGCTTGCGCGGTCTTGGAGTCGAGATTCCCGGTTGGCTCATCGGCGAGCACCAGGGGGGGATCGTTAGCCAGAGCTCGAGCGATGGCCACTCGCTGCTGCTCACCACCAGATATCGCCACCGGCAGCTTGTCAGCATGCTCGGCCATCTCGACTTCGCTCAGCAGCGCCATGGCCCGCGTGCGCCTTTCGGCCGGCGAATGGACGTGACAGAAGTCCATGGGAAGCATTACGTTCTCGACGACGGTCAGCGTCGGCAGAAGCTGAAAGAACTGGAAGACCACGCCCACGGTTCGCCCTCGCCAGCGGGCGAGACGATTCTCACTCAGCTTGTGTACCGGCGTGTCCTGGACCCAGACTTCACCCTCGGTTGGCCGATCGATGCCGGCGATCATGTTGATGAGGGTCGACTTGCCGCTACCCGATTTGCCCACCACGGCGACGAACCCGCCCTGCCCGATTTCCAGATCGATGCCGCGCAGAGCGTAGAACGGCCCGGCCGGAGTCACAAAGCACTTCGTTACCCCCCGCAGGCTGACCAGTGGCCGGGCCAGAGCCCGATCACCTGAGGGTCCCGGCGGCATTGTGGTGGCGGATCCACGACGGGATCGGTTCAGAATCACAAAGCGTCCTCTTGCCCTGCGGTCTGCTGGCAATTCGGGCCCACTATAGCACACCCGTCAGGCGGCAATCGCCCACAGGTTGGCGGGGCCTAACATGTTTCTCAAGCGATCCTTACACTTCTGGGCTATACTCCAGTGATCTAGGAAGGAGCGGAAAGATGGCCCGGGAGACGCTTGACGCCAAGATTCGGGAGATACTGGACGAGCTGTTGGTACTGGATGCCAGGGTCGAGCAATCGATCCGCGATGCCGTCGATGCCTTGAAGCGCCGCGACCTGGAACAGGCGCGGCGAGTGGTCGCCGACGACCGGCTGATAAACGAGCAACGCTACGCTATCGAGAACGAGACTGTCGTCACCATTGCCACTCAGCAGCCAGTGATGGCTGGTGACCTGCGTTGCCTGGCGTCGGTTCTGGCGGTCATCACGGAGCTGGAGCGAATCGGTGACTACGCCAAGGGCATTGCCCAGATCTGCCTGCGGATGGGCTACGAGCCGCCGGTGAAGCCGCTCATCGATATCCCGCGCATGAGCGACATAGCGGTCCGCATGCTGCACCGGGCGGTGGGCGCCTTCGTTGCCGCCGATGTCGAGCAGGCCCAGCAAGTGCCCATGGAGGATGACGAGGTCGACGCCCTGTACAACCAGGTGTACCGGGAGCTCGTCACGATCATGTTCACCGATCCGTCGACCATCGATCGGGCCAACTACCTGATGTGGGTGGCCCACAACCTTGAGCGCATGGCGGATCGGGTAACCAACATTTGCGAGCGGGCGATCTACGTGGCCACCGGCCAACTGGTAGAGATCAGACATAGCGATGACGAAATGTCCGCCCAGCCGCTAATCACGGGACCGCTGTGGCATCCACCGCTGGCTTCCGACAAGGGTAGCGGAGAGGAGTCTTAGACCGGCTGCCCATGCCGGCCGTGACCTAGCGTTTGTGAGCCTGCTGGACGGCTGACGGCCGATGCTATAATCGGGCCATGCCCGCGGTGCGCTTTGAGGTGCTGGCCCGCGACCCGACCACCGCTGCGCGGGCAGGCGTGTTGCACACTCCTCACGGTCCCGTTCCGACCCCCGCCTTCGCGCCCGTTGCCACCCAGGGCTCGGTGAAAGCAGTAGCGCCGCGCGATCTCGAGAAGCTGGGCGTCAGTTTACTGATGACCAATGCCTACCATCTGGCCATGCGGCCGGGTGTCGACACCGTGGCCGCACTCGGAGGCGTCCACTCACTGGCGGGCTGGGGTCAGGCCATCATGGCTGACTCCGGCGGCTACCAGGTGTTCAGCCTTGGCGAGGCGGTGCGCCGCGATGAGAACGGCGTCACTTTTCGGTATCCGGGAGATGGCACGCAGCAGCACTTCACACCTGAGTCTATCGTGATGGTCCAGGAGGCACTGGGAGCCGACATCGCCTTGCCTCTGGACATCCCAACGCCCTATCCGGCAAGTGCCGCCCAGGCAGCGGATGATGTGGCGACGACGCTTCGCTGGGCGGAGCGCAGCCAGGCCGCCCGGCGGCGGGCCGATCAGGCGATGTACGGCATCGTGCAGGGTGCTACCGACCCAACGCTCCGCGGTCAGGCAGCGCGAGCAATTGTGGCCCTCGATTTCGACGGTTTTGCGATTGGCGGTCTCAGCGTCGGCGAACCGAAGAACACCATGCTGGAGATGGTGACTACTACTGTCCGTGAGTTGCCCGAGAGTCGGCCGCGGCACTTACTGGGCGTTGGCCATCCCGATGATCTGGTGCTGTGCGTGGCACTAGGCATCGACAGCTTCGACTGCGTTATGCCCACGCGGGTGGCGCGCAACGGGGGAGCCCTGTCCCCCGACGGGCGGATGAACCTGCGCAACGCCGTCTATGCGCGCGATTCGCGCCCCATCGTGCCCGGCTGCGGCTGTTATGCCTGCCAGCGCTTCTCGCGGGGCGCCATCCGCCACTGGCTGCTGGCCGGTGAGATCCTGGCGCCGCACCTCTTGACGGTACACAACTTGCACTTCACACTGTCTCTGGTCAGCCTTCTGCGCCAGGCCATTCTCGACGGGACTTTCCCTGAGGTGCAACAGTCTTGCCTGCGCGAACTTGGTGACGGCCAAGAGCCGATCACCAGCTATGGTGAGGACATCCGTGCGGCCGATCGGATCTGACATTGCTGAGCGTGTGCGGCGAGCGCTCGCAGACCTGGCCCCGGCGCTGCCAACCAGCGATGCCATTGTGACCCCGTCGGCAAGGCCCGATCTCGGGGACTACGCATCGGCGGTGGCGCTAAGGCTGGTGCGGCTGCTTCATCGATCGCCCGGTGAGATAGCCGGCTTGCTGGCCGACCGACTGGCCAGGCTTGCCGATCCGCTGTTCGAAGAGGTTTCGGCCACCTCGACCGGCTATCTGAATTTCCGGCTGTCGGCGTCGTTCCTGGAGCACGTCGTTACCGAGGCCTTCGATCAGTCGGGGGCGATTGCCGATAGCGACTTGGGCGGAGGCCAGAAGGTCATCATCGAGCACACCAACATCAATCCAAACAAGGCGGCCCACGTCGGCCACCTGCGGAATGCCTGTCTGGGGGACACGCTGGCGCGCATCCTGTCGCGCGCTGGACACCAGGTCGAGGTTCAGAACTACATCGATGACACCGGAGTTCAGGTGGCCGACGTCGTGGTCGGGCTGAAGTTCCTGGGCATCGAAATACCGGATGATCGCCCGTTCGACCGCTTCTGCTCCGACGTCTACAGTCGAGTGCAGCAGGCGTACGCCGATGACCCGTCGCTGCTGGGGCGCCGCGAGATCGTCCAGCGGGCTATCGAAGCTGGCGAGGGCGAGCTGGCGGACTTCGCTCGTGATGTGACCAAGCGAGTAGTGGCAGCCAATCTTGCCACCATGCACCGAGCTGGGGTGAGCTACGATCTCTTGACCTGGGAGTCCCACATCATCGGCCTGGGCTTCTGGGAGCATGCGTTCGAGAGCTTGCGGCGCGCTGGTGCCGTGCGCCATGAAACCGAGGGCCCAAATGCCGGTTGCTGGGTCATGCCTTTTGGCCTGGGCACCGTGGCCACCGGGGAAGGCACCGTCAGCGAAGACAAGGTGTTGGTGACGAGCCGCGGCATTGCCACTTACACAGCCAAAGACATCGCCTACCAGCTGTGGAAGTTCGGGCTGCTGGGACGTGACTTCGGTTATCGGTATTGGGGCAGCCAGCCTGGCGGTCGGCCGCTCTGGACAACCGCATTGTCCAGTGACCCGGTCGACCTGCCTCGGTTCGCGCATGGCGACCGGGTCATCAACGTGATCGACGCTACCCAGTCCTATCCACAACAAGTGGTCTATGAAGCTCTGCGGCAACTCGGTTACGCCGACGCCGCCGATCGTTCCGAGCACCTGGCGTACGGCCGGGTTGTACTGAGTGCTGGTACGGCCCGCGAGCTCGGCCTGGAGGTGTCAGAGGATGGTGGCACTGTCGCTATGAGCGGCCGCGGCGGGATCCAGGTTTTCGCCGACGACTTGCTCGACTGGGTCACGCAGCGAGCTGTTGCGCAGGGAGCTGAGCCCGAGACCGCCGCGGCCGCGGCGGTGGGCGCGGCCCGTTACTACCTGCTGAAGTACTCAAACAGTCAGCAGATCGTGTTCGATATCGAGGACTCACTGCGGACGACTGGCGAGACAGGGGTCTACCTGCAATACGCTTTGGTGCGGGCCAACGGGATTCGCCGCAAACTGGGCGGCAACCTGGAGCCGGCGACTGCCCCGCGGCCGCTTGACGAGCTGGACCGGGCACTGGTACTGCGGATGGCTGCCTATCCGGCGGCCCTGGAGACGGCGGCCACCACGCGATCTGTCCAAACGCTGGCCCGCTACGCGTTCGATTTAGCGAGTTCCTTCAGCGCCTTCTATGACAACACCACCCCAGTGGTCAGCGAGTCCGACCCAATGGTCAGGCGGTGGCGGGCTGGCTTGGTGGGCGCCTTTGGCCTGGTGATGGCCGACGTTCTCAGCCTGCTCGGCATTCCTGCTTTGGAGCGACTGTGAGGGCAACTGATGACCGACCGGGAATTCCTGGAACTTCGCCTGGCAACCCTTAGCGCACTGCTCGGCGCCCCCGGTGGGCCGATCGCATCGCGGCGTGGCACGGTAGCGGTAGCCCGCGTCCTGATGACCAACTGGGAGGCCGAACGGCAGCTGCTGGAGCGGATCATCGCTACCAGTGACGGACGAACGTTGCGCTCGGTGATGGCTTCGTGGCGCGAGCGCACGGAGCGGTTCATTGCCGGCGCTGACGATCCTGATCCCTCCTGGCGGGACAAGAGTGGTCGCGAGTGGCGAGCGAAACAGGTCCTGGCAATCCTGGCGGATCTCGAGGAGAGGCTTGACGCCTGGGCAGCCAGCGGCGACGCCAGCTGGACTGAAGAGGATTAGGCGATGTCGCCTCGCGAGACCCTGGTTCTGCGGCGCGGCCGCATCTACCGCATCGACCGACCCGGTGTGGCGAGCGCGCTGGCCATCGTAAACGGGCGTATCGCGGCGGTCGGGAGCGAGCTCGAGGTTACGAGCGCCGTGGGTGGCGATCTGGCAGCCATTGACCTGCGTGGCCGTACGGTACTGCCGGGGTTCATAGATGCCCACGTGCACTGGGGCGACTATGCCCTGGGGCGCCGACAGCTGATGATCGATGAGCACGCAAGCCTCGGTGACGTGCTGCGCCAGGTGAGCGAGGCGGCATCGCGTGGCCGGAAGTCTGGCTGGTTGTCTGGTCGGGGCTGGGACCACTCGCGCTGGGAACGCTGGCCGACCGCCGCCGATCTGGATAGCGTGGTTTCTGATCGGCCGGTTGTGCTGGTCCGCAAAGATGGACACGCGCTGTGGGCCAACAGCCTGGCGCTACAGGCGGCAGGAGTGACGACTGACACTCCTGATCCGCCCGGCGGTTGGATTGACCGCCAGGAGGGCGAACCCTCGGGGGTCGTGAGAGAAAACGCCATGCGGTTGGTGCTGAATGCCCTCCCGCCGCCGACACCGGTCGAGCGACAGGCAGCCATGGCTGATGCCTGGCCTGAGGCTTGGAGTCGCGGTATTACGAGCTGCCACGACATGGGGCTCACAGAAGGGTCGTCGCTGTTCCGCGATCTGGCGACGCTACGCGATGCCGGCGAACTGGGGCTGCGTTTCGTGTGGTACCTGCCTCGCGGGCAATTGGAGGAGGCCATTGCCTTGGGTCTGCGCAGCGCACTAGGCGACGAGTGGCTCCGCTGCGGCGGGCTGAAGCTGTACCTTGATGGCTCGCTGGGCTCGCAAACGGCCGAGCTCCTGGAGCCATACGAGGGCCGGCCCGGTTACTGCGGTCTGCCGACCATGGAATTCGAGGAGTACTGCGAAGTGGTATGCCGCGCGGCTGGTGCTGGCATGGCCGTAGCTGTGCACGCCATCGGCGATGCCGCGTGCCGAAAGGCCCTCGACGGGCTGGCCGAGCTGGCGCGGAACGACCCACGCGGGGCACAACTGCGGCATCGTATTGAGCACCTGCAGCTCATCGGACCGACGGATCAAGCTCGCCTGGGAGACCTGGGGGTAGTGGCCTCGATGCAGCCGCTGCATGCGACCGCCGACATGGCGCTGGCCACCCAGCACTGGGGCAGCCGGGTCCGCGATGCCTATCCTTGGCGCAGCCTCTTGGATCACCATGTAACGCTGGCTTTTGGCTCCGATGCTCCAGTGGAGCCGCCGAACGTTCTGGCCGGCGTCCATGCGGCGGTTACCCGACAGCGGGCCAATCATGAGCCCCGCGACGGCTGGCAGCCGCACCAGCGCATCAGCGCCGTCGAGGCCATCGCGGCATACACCAGTGGCGCTGCCTGGGCCGGAGGACAGGAGTGGTTCGCTGGTAGCCTGGCGCCCGGTCGCTGCGCCGATCTCATCGTCCTGGACCGCGACCCGTTCCACGTCGCTCCTCGTGATCTGATGCGGACAACCGTCTTGGCGACGATGATCGAAGGCGTGTGGGTGTGGCAAGCGCCGGGCGTCGACCTTGCTGGCCCTCGGCACGACGCCTAGGCGCGGTGGTTTCTCCTGGTCGGGCCTCGAGTCATCGCCAGTGGTCGCCGGTGGGGCGTCCGCAGGCACTGCCTTCCCTGGTGCTGGCCATTGGCGTGCTCAGCGTAAGCACAGCGGCGGTCTTGATCCGCCTGGCCCAGGCGCCGCCGCTGGCCATTGCTGCCTGGCGAATGGCGCTGGCCAGTGCAGTCTTGCTGCCAGTGGCGGCCTGGGGCCATGGCAGGTCGGGCTACCGACCCGCTGGCTCCGCCTGGTGGCTTATGGTTGCTGCCGGTGGTTGCCTGGCTCTGCACTTTGGCCTGTGGATATCCTCCCTGGAGCGAACCTCGGTTGCCAGCTCGGTGGTGCTGGTGTGCACAAGCCCGCTGTGGGTTGGCCTGGCGTCGCCGCTAGTGTTGGGCGAGAAGCCGTCGGCTCGTCTGTGGTTCGGCATCGCGCTGGCTTTCGTTGGGGGCAGCGCCATGGCCATCGTCGATCGGGGCATCGGAGGCCACGTATTGAGCGGTGACCTGATGGCGCTGGGCGGCGCCTGGGCGGCCGCAGCCTATTTCATGATCGGCCGGCGCGTGCGGTCCGAGATGCCACTCCTCGAGTACATCACCGTCGTCTACAGCGTGGCCGCGGCGCTCCTGGCGTTGGCAGCGCTCGTTGCCGGCGTCTCCCTTGGCGGCTATGATCGGGCGACCTGGCTCTGCCTGGTCGCGTTGGCACTGGTGCCGCAACTACTCGGCCACAGCAGCTTCAACTGGGCCCTGCAGGGCCAATCGGCTACCCTGGTGGCAGGCGCGATCTTGGGCGAAGTGGTAGGCAGCGTGATTCTTGCCTGGTGGATCTTGGCCGAGGTGCCACCCCTAGGCGTGCGGCTTGGAGCAGTGGCGGTGCTGACCGGACTGGTAATCGCCGTTGCGGCCGAAGGGCGAGATAGGGAGCCGATTGCCATTGGCCAGGATGCAGATGGCTGAACGGAGCAGCCGCATGCCTATGTCCAGCCGGATTCAGGAGACGCCGCTGCGTGTGCGCTACGCCGAGACCGATGCCCAGGGCGTAGCCCACCATTCATCGTATGTCGCCTGGTTTGAGCTGGGTCGGGTGGAGTGGCTGCGCGCTGCTGGCGCCTCCTATGCCGATCTGGAGCGCGAAGGACACGTCATGCCAGTGGTCGAGCTGCACGTTCGCTATCTGGCGCCCGCTCGCTTCGACGATGAGCTCGTGGTGCGCACCGCCCTGTCTGACTTACGCAGCCGCAGCGCCACCTTCATCTATGAGCTCGTCACCCGCGAAGCGCACCCGCGGCAACTGGCCAACGGGATGACCCGTCACATCTACCTGAACAAGGGTCGGGTGGCGGTGTTTCCAGCTAGTCTTCGCGAGCTGCTGCTGATGCCCTAGGAGCCAGGCCGTCAGTGAAGCGGCGCGACGACTCTTACCAGGCCAGGGGCACGACGTCGACGGCCTGCAGGCCGCGTGCGGTGCGCTCCACCTCGTACTCCACCGGCTGACCCTTCTCCAGAATGGGCGGCCCGCCGCCCAAGATGGCGGAGCTGTGGACGAACAGGTCGGCCCCGTCCTCTTGAGCGATGAAGCCGTAGCCGCGCTCTCGGTCAAACCACTTGACGTTCCCGGTGAAACGCATCCTGAGCTCGGTCTGGCGAGCAGTTGTGGTCCGGCGCGTTGGCGACCTTGGTGGCCGACTCTCGCTGCTAGACGAAGAGCGGCGCGTCGGTCCTGAGGCCTGGGTGGCTCGGACAGTCTGCGGGCCACGGCCGCGGAGGCCCTTTGGCGGCGGTGACTTGCGGCGGCCCACGTTTGACCCGGTCGGCCTGGACGAGCTGGCCGTGCGCTCAGTGTTGCGCTGCGGGCGTCCGGGTGCGCGGGCACTGGGCGCCTCGGGACGTGCGTCCGATGGCGGGGCAACAGCGGCCGCGTCGGCCAGGCGGACGTCGGCGCCTCGACATTCGGGACAAAAGGCCGGGGTTTCGAGCGGCAGACCGTGCTCCGCCCGGTAGCGTTGTTCGCGAACGGTGTATACGAATTGCTTACCGCACGCTCCGCAGCGTACGAATTGATCCTTGAATTTCATCGTTGCCTCACAGTATGCGGTGTCTCCTAACCAACAGGATGTGATGCCGAGTGGCTCACGGCACGCGCCGTGGTGACAGCCGAGCGATGATCCCGGCGGACGGCCGTCTCATGACTCGCTGGCCAGGCGCCACCCCGGCACTCGGAGGTGTCGCGAGTGCCTGGGAGCTGGAAATCGTTTCTGGGCCGCGACTGGCTTCTCGCTGTTACTCGCCTGCCGCTTCATGGACTCACTGAGAATCAATTGTTGGATCTAGTGCGGGCTCCGCAGCCTCGCCGACCTCGGTTGTCTGGATCAGGTTGTCGCTCTTCAGCGGATCCTCCGCCACCGGGACCTCATCCTGGCCGGTCGGCGGATCCTCTCCCGTCAGGCTCTCATCGTGACTGGCCAGCAGATCCTCCGCCGTCAGGGTCTCATCGCCCCTGGTCGGCGATTCCTCGGCCGTCAGGGTCTCATCGCGACTGGTCGGCGGTTCCTCGGCCAGCGAAGTCGCCTGTGTTTCGCCAGGCTCGTGCTGCGGGTCGCTCGCCGTCACGGTGGCCTGCTCGTCCTCCGGACGTGGAGCCCGGGGCTTCTCCCCAGCCGGCGCCTCCGAGGGCTGCTCCTCGTGGGCCACCTGCGAGATCAGCTCCGATAGGGGCTGCCGGAGGTGCTCTGGCACGCGCCGAATGCTCAGCCCCAAGCGCTTGCGGCGGGCATCCAGAGCAAGGATCTCGACGGTGATCCGTTGACCTGGTCGCACGACCTCGCGCGGATTATCAACGCGCATGTCTGCCAGCTCGGAGATGTGGATGAGACCTTCCAGGCCATCCTCGAGGCGGGCGAAGGCGCCGAACTTAGTGATGCCGACTATCTGGACTTCGACGAGCTCGCCGACGTAGTGCTCCTGCTCGGCGGTTGCCCAGGGATCCTCGGTTAGCCGCTTGAGGCTGAGACCGATGCGGCCGCGCTCGCGATCCACCGACAGCACGTAGACGTCGACCTCCTGGCCCACGTGGACGACATCGCGCGGATGCCTTCCTCGCTCGTAAGTGAGTTCCGAATGGTGAATCAGGCCGTCGGCGCCGCCAAGATCGACAAAGGCACCGAAGTCGGCAACCGAACTGACCCGGCCGCGACGGACTGTTCCCTCCTGCAGCTCGGCCATTAGCACGCGCTTGCGATCGGCGCGCCATTGGCGCGCCGCCTGCCGGTGGCTCATGATAAGCCGGCGGCGGCGTCGGTTGACCTCGATCACGCGGACTGGCATGGTGGTGCCCACCATTTGGCTGAGCGTCTCGCGGGCCGCATCCTCCCGGCCAGCGAGGCCCACCATGTGGCTGCGGGGGACGAAGCCCTGCAACTGGCCGAATTCGAGCAAGACACCGCCCTTGTTAGAACCGACCACCCGAAGCTCGACGATCTCACCCGACTGCAGCAAGCTTTCTGCCCGTTGCCAGTCGGCCACGGCTCGCGCCTGGTAAGCCGAAGCCAGAACCTCGCCCTCGCGCCACTCAGGTCGCACCACAACCACGGGCAGCCTTTCCCCCAGCCGGAGACTGTCAAGAAAGTCGCGGGGCAGGCGTACCAGGTCGTTGATCGGCACCACCGCTTGCTGTTTGGTGCCGATGTCCAGGACCAGCTGTTCCTTGTCCTTGCGAACTACGATGCCCTCGATGAGGTCACCCGCTGACACTTGTCCTGGCAAGAACTCGCTCTCCTCGAGCAGCAGTTCCATCATCGACGGCTGGTCTGACGTAGTCGCCCCGTCGCTCGCGCCGCCCGCCGCCTCAGTGGGTACCTCGGCTGCCGCTGTGGCCTCCGACGGGGGCATCGATTCCGGGGCGGCTGTCTCGGAGTGCTCGACCGCCGAAGCGTCGGCAAGCTGGCTGCCAAACGCCTCCTCTGGCACCACCCGTTCCACGTCCTCCACGGCAGCCGGTATTGTGCCGGCTGGTTCGTCGGCCTCCACCAGGTCCGCGGCCGAGACGGTGGCAGATTGGTCTGTGGCTGCCTCGTCTGCCTCCGAATGCTCCGCCTGGGCCGCAGGCGGGGACTCGCTCTGAGTGAGGTCACTCGCTGGTGGCCCAGACGCATGAGCCTCGGCCTGGTTGGTTTCGGCCTTCGCCTTCAGTTGTTCGTCACCCTGATCTGCCAAGTAGTCGTCCACTAGTCTGCCACGGTCTCTCCATGGTCGAACCCGGCCAAGTCCTCGTTGTCGAGGAAAGTCTCGGGTTCATCCGGATCATCCGCCAACGCGTCAAGCCCCTCATCCTCAAGGAGGTCGACGTCATCGGTCTCCAAGTCGAGGTCCACCTGAGCAACTTCGCCGGCGGCTTCCTCTTCCATCTCCTCGGCCAGCGGCTCCTCGTCGCCGATCTCAACGCCAAGCGGCTCGGAGATCACCTCGTCGTCCACCATCGCCAACGCCGACAGGTCAGTGCCCTCTTCGGCGAGTTCAGCCACCACCTCGTCACTCAGGTCGGCGAGCAGGCCGTCACTTTCCAGCTGCTCGCCATCCTGGCTCAGCTCAGGCCGCGGTCTGAACCCAGTGCCGGCCGGAATGAGCTTGCCCAGTATGACGTTCTCCTTCAGGCCCACCAGCCGGTCAGTCTTGCCCTCGATGGCCGCCTTGGCCAGAACAGTGATGGTGTGTTGGAAGCTGGCTGCAGCAAGCAGACTGTCGGTCTCCAGCGATGCCTTGGTAATGCCTAGCAGGACTTGCTGGTAGGTCGCCCCTCGCCCTCCGGCTGTGGTGATGGCCGCGTTCAGCTGGTCAAGAGCCGCTCGGTCCACCAGGTCGCCGGGCAGGAGCTTCGTGTTGTTGGGCTTCAGGACGCGGACCTTGCCGAGCATCTGGCGGATGATGGTCTCGATGTGCTTGTCGGCGATGGTTACGCCCTGAGACCGGTACACTCGCTGGATCTCATCCAGGAGATATCTCTGAGTGTCTTCAACACCCAATATTGAGAGTATACGGTGTGGATTCTGGGAACCTTCCGTTAGCTGCTGGCCGGCCTCGACGAGGTCACCCTGACGGACCTTCAGCCTGGCGCCCGCCGGCACAACGTAGCTCTCCTCGAGGCGTTCCTCGCGGCGCACGATGACCAAGCCGGGCTCAATGCAGACCGTGCCCTCGTGTTCAGCGATCCCTTCTTCCTCGCCCAGCCGGAACAAGGTCTGACCCGCCTGGACCTGGTCGCCGTCCTTGACGACCAGGCTGACTTCTGGGGGAACGGGATACTCGTCGGCTACGGCCCGAACGTCGGTCACCCGCAGGACTGTCACTTCGCCTTCGCGCTGCAAGCTGACCCGGCCCGAAATATCGGACAGAATGGCCTCACCCTTCGGAACGCGAGCCTCAAAGAGCTCCTGAACTCGTGGTAGACCTTGAGTGATGTCGCCGCCGCCGCCGGTGGCTACACCGCCGGTGTGGAATGTCCGCAGCGTAAGCTGCGTTCCCGGCTCACCAATGGATTGGGCGGCAATGATCCCGACGGCCTCGCCGATGTTTACCAATCCGCCCCTAGCCAGATCCTGGCCGTAACAGAGCTGGCAAAGCCCGTGGCGCATCTTGCAGCCCAGTGGCGAGCGCACCAGCACCTCGACGACCCCGGCTTCCTCAATCCTTCGGGCTGCGACGGCGTCCAGGGTCTGGTTGGCCTCGGCCAGGACCTCGCCGGTCTTGGGATGGATCACTGGCTCCAAGGTGACGCGCCCGAGCAGCCGGTCGGCAAGTGAGTCGTTCAGGACTCCGTCTCGGCGCGCCCTTACCGCCAGTCCTTCGGTGGTGCCGCAGTCTCGATCGTTGATCACGCACTCTTGCGCCACGTCAACCAGTCGCCGAGTCAGGTAGCCCGCATCGGCGGTGCGCAGGGCGGTGTCGGCCAGGCCCTTGCGGGCGCCGTGAGTGGAGATGAAATACTCAAGGGTGGAGAGTCCTTCCCGGAAGTTGCTGCGAATCGGCAGGTCGATGATCCGACCCGAGGGGTCGCCCATAAGGCCACGCATGCCCGCCAGCTGACGAATAGGGGTGAAGCCGCCTTTGGACGCCCCGCTCGAGGCCATGGTGCGTATCGGACCGTACTCGGGGAGACCGGCCCGCACGGCGTCGGTCAGCTCGTCCGTGGCACGTTGCCAGACCTCGATGGTCCGGTAGTAGCGCTCCTCGTCGGTGATCAGGCCACGTCGGAACTGCCGACTCAGTTCCACAACGATCTCGTCAGCGCTGGCAATGATGTCGCGCTTGCTCTTGGGCACGACAATGTCGTCGACCGCGATCGAAAGACCTGATCGCGTGGCATAAGCGAAACCGACGTCTTTGATGCGGTCGACGAGTTCGGCTGTGCGATCCGGGCCCATCGTCTCGTAGGCGAAGGCGACCAGTTCCTTGACGCGGGTCTTGTCGAGTGGTACGCCAGGATCGTAGTAGCGTAATTCCGCCGGCAGTGCCAGGTTAAAAAGCGCCCGGCCAACGGTGGTGCGAACCACCCGCCTTGCCGGCGCGCCATCGTTGCCACGCAGCAGACCATCGGTGTAGCGGGTCTCGGTGAGCAGCTCGATCGGCGCATGCAGACCGACGTGGCCCAGCTCGTACGCTAGCTGGACCTCCTCCAGGCTGGCAAAGGCTTTGCCGGCCCCGGGCGCATCCGCCCGCTCCATGGTCATGTAGTACATGCCCAGGACCATGTCCTTCACCGGCTCGACGATGGGCTCACCGCTGGCCGGCTTGAGCAGGTTCTTGGTGGCCAGCATGAGCTCGCGAGCCTCACGCTTGGCCTTCTCGGAGAGCGGAACATGCACCGCCATCATGTCGCCGTCGAAGTCGGCATTGAAGGCGGCACACACGAGCGGATGAATCTGGATGGCGCTGCCTTCCACAAGCACCGGCTGGAATGCCTGGATGCCCAGGCGGTGCAGGGTCGGAGCACGGTTCAGAAGCACTGGATAGTCGGCGATGATCTCCTCAAGCACCTCCCACACCAGTGGGTCCAACTTCTCGATCATTCGCTTGGCGCCCTTGACGTTATGGGTGTGGTTATGCTTCACCAGGCGTTCCATAACGAAAGGCCTGAACAGCTCCAGTGCCATGGTCTTGGGCAAGCCGCACTGGTGCAACTTGAGATGAGGCCCGATCACGATTACCGAGCGGCCGCTGTAGTCAACACGCTTGCCAAGCAGGTTGCGCCGGAACCGCCCCTGCTTCCCCTTCAACATGTCGCTCAGGCTCTTCAGCTTGCGCCTACCCCTTGCGGAAACGGCCTTGCCGCGTCGGCTGTTGTCGATGAGCGAGTCGACCGCCTCCTGCAGCATGCGCTTCTCATTACGGATGATGACATCCGGCGCGCCTAGCTCTATGAGTCGCTTCAGGCGGTTATTGCGATTGATCACCCGGCGGTACAGGTCGTTCAGGTCAGAGGTGGCGAACCGGCCACCGTCGAGCTGCACCATAGGCCTCAAGTCGGGCGGGATGACAGGCAGGACCTTGAGGATCATCCATTCCGGCTTGTTGCCCGAACGCCGCAGCGCTTGCACCACCTTGAGCCGCTTGGCAGCTTTCTTCCGCCGCTGCTTCGAACGGCCATGCAGGATCTCGTTGCGCAGCTCGGTAGCCAGGGCATCCAAGTCCATGTGTGACAGAATATCGTACAGTGCCTCAGCGCCCATCCCCGCGTCAAAGACTGCGCCCCAGTGCTCCTTCAGATCCCAGTACTCGGCCTCCGTCAGTAGCTGCTGAGGCTGGATCGAAAGCAGGTCGTCACGGCGGTGACGGTATTCGTCTTCCAAGTCAGCGATCTGGGACTCGGTGCTCAGCTCCGCTTCCCGCACCCGTTCATCGACCGCTGCGTGGAGCTTTGCCTGGAGCGAGGCAAGCCGCTCGTCGTATTCCCGGGTCGCCTCCTCGGCCTCGGCCTGCAGCTCGCTGAGCCGGGCTTGCAGGATCTCGTTCAGCTTGTGATGGTGCTCCGGGCCGATGACCTCGCCGGCGGCAGCGATCAGTGTGCCCGTGGGCGCAAAGACAATGTCTCGGGTGATGGAGCCCTTGCGCTTGCGGGATAGCCGCCCCTGGACGTCAGCCGCGGCCCGCATCAGCTCGCTGGTTTGTTCCTCCAGTCGGGCATTGGCGGCAGCCCGTGGCCCCGCAGCTTCGGCTCGCGCCTCCTCCAACTTGCGCTCGGCCTCGTCGCGGAGGGCCTGGACTTCGGCCTGCAGCCGCTCCCGCAGGTCAGTTAGCTTCGTCCGACATTCCTCATCAATGCGCTTGAGGACCCGCTGGCGCTCGTCCTCGTCGACCCGGGTGACGATGTACTGAGCAAAGTAGAGGACGCGATCGAGGTTGCGGCGCGATATGTCGAGGAGGATGCCCAGGTAGCTTGGCACGCGGCGCGTGTACCAGATGTGCGCTACACCACTCGCGAGCTCGATGTGTCCCATTCGCTCCCGGCGCACTCGGGACCGCGTGACCTCAACCCCGCACTTGTCGCAGATAATCCCCCTGTATCGGATTTTCTTGAACTTGCCACAGTAGCACTGCCAGTCCTTGGTAGGACCAAAGATGGCTTCGCAGAATAGCCCATCCTTCTCCGGCCGCAGGCGTCGATAGTTGATGGTCTCGGGCTTCGTCACCTCGCCGTGGGACCAACTGCGGATCTCCTCCGGCGAAGCGAGGCTGATCGACAAAGCGTGGAAGTCTTTTATTTCCAAGGTGAGCTGGCCTCCCGGCTAATGGCTGTAGTTCTTCACCCTAACTTTACGGTGTCGGCCGCGGCGCCGGCCGACTGCCAGGGTACTTCAGTGCTGGGGAGACAGGCGACTGGCTCGAGGCGGCGCCGCGCCCGCGAAAGATGCCGCCGCAATATGAAAACGTGATTGGAAGAAGAAATGCTCGCCGCGCCCGCCGTTAGCCCCACACCCGGCTGCTTCGTGCAGCCGTAAAAGCCTCAACCCATAATGTTAGTCGTCCAGCACTCTAGTGTCAAGAAAACGGCGCCGGGGTCAAAGCCATCTCAGGCCGGTTGGGCAACCGCAACCCAGCCGTTCTCTCTCCGGCGCGCCGTGGGCTACAATTCGGCCCTACGGCCTGTCTGCAGCAGGCCGATTGAGGATACGGCTTTGCCATGGTCGCTTCACGCGCACAGCTTGTCGGGTTCCTGATCGTCTTGGGCATGGTAGCCGTGGCGGTGATCCGATGGATGCCGAACCAGGAGAGCAGCCCTTGCCGCGTTGTCCCCAACAAGGTGGCGGCGCCGGGTGAAGTGGAGCTGGGCGAGTCAGTGCGTGTCACCCTCACGCTGTCGGCGGAGTGTCCGCCAGAGCTCTCGCCCATCGATGTCGTCCTGGTCATGGATCAGTCCAACTCTATGGCCGATCGCGGGAAACTGGTCAACGCCAAGGCGGCAGCGCGAGCATTCCTAGATGCCATGAACCTGGTCGAGTCGCGAGTTGGTCTGGTGGCCTTCAATCAGGACGCTGGCGTACGGAGCCCTTTGACCCACAACCGCCGTGCTGTTGAAGTGGCCATCGACAGCCTCAGTGCCGGCGGCCAGACCAATATTTCGGCAGCGATAGACCTGGCTCGGGGAGAGCTGTTGCGCGACCGGCGCGACTGCCCGCAGGCGATGATTGTCCTGACGGATGGCTACAACACCGTCAGCGGCGCGGAGCCGGTGCCGCAAGCGGCGCAGCGGGCCAAGGATGACGGCATAACGGTGGTGACGGTATGCGCTGGTGGCGAGTGCGATCCCGACTTGCTCCCGGCGGCCAGCGAGCCGGCCATGTACTTCGACGTGCCGGACACAACACGGCTGGCTCAGCTTTACGGGGACCTGGCTGAACTTCTGCAGTCGAACGCCATCATCCACCTGGTGGTGACCGACACGATCCCGGCCAACATGCGTTACATGGCGGGGTCGGCCGAGCCGGCCCCGGCGGCGATCGGTGTGGACTTCCTGCAGTGGGAGTTCGACGGCCTGCCTCCTGGGCCGATTCATTACGACCTGGAGCCGTTGCAGGAGGGCCTGCATCCGACGAACGTCATAGCTCGTGGCGAGTTCACTGATCGTCGCGACCGGCCGGGCGAGACGGAGTTCCCGGTGCCGCAGGTAAGAGTCCGTGCTTCGCCGTGTGCCCCACTACGGCTCGAGATCTTCTTCCTGATCGACGACAGCAACTGCCTGGTCGGTGCCTGGTTGAACGGCGTGCCTGCCCTGGAGGCCATCAAGGTAGGTATGGCCGAGATGCTGGCGCTGGTCCCCCTGGGTCGCCATCAGGCGGCGGTGATTGGCTTTGGCGACCGGGCCGTGCTTTTCCAGCCGTTGACCAGCGACACCGAGGCTGTGCTCCAGGCGGTCGACCAGATCAGCTTCGCCGACAATAGCGCCCGCCTCGACCTGGCCTTTGTGGAGACGGATATCGAACTGGCCAGCACCCGGCACCGCGCTCGCAGCCAGCCGGTCACGGTCATTGTCACCGACGGTCCTATGACGCCGGCGCTCGACCTGGCGGTGGCTCGCGGCGAGGCGCTGCGACGAGCAGGCGTGAAGCACTACTCGATCGCCATCGGCGATTCGCTCCTGGCCCAGCAGGCGGCTCTGCGGTCGATCTCGGAACCGGGCGGCTTTCGGGCGCTGGCGTACAACGGGGACGTCATCTCGGTGTTCCGCGACTTCGCGCAGCAGTTTGAGGCGCTGACCGTTACCTGTCCCGGGCCGACGCCTTCCCCAGCGTCACCCGCAACTCCCGTGCGGCCCAGGTTCTCGTTGTTCATGCCGCTAGCCAGGAGATAGTCGTGCACAGCTCGGAGATTCGTTCCCGGTTCTTGCGCTTCTTTGCCGAGCGTGGCCACTCGGTCGTGGCCAGTGCGTCCCTTGTGCCCGACGATCCCACACTGCTGTTCACCAATGCGGGGATGGTGCAGTTCAAGGACACCTTCCTCGGTCTGCAGCAAAGGGCTTACCGGCGGGCCACCACAGTGCAGAAGTGCCTGCGGGTGAGCGGTAAGCATAACGACCTGGACAACGTAGGGCCCAGTCCGCGGCATCACACCTTCTTCGAAATGCTGGGCAATTTCTCCTTTGGCGACTACTTCAAGCGCGAGGCCATCGACTACGCCTGGACGTTCCTCACCGGTGAAATGGGCATACCGGCCGACCGGCTGGTGGCCACTACGCACCGTGAGGACGACGAAGCTTACGAACATTGGCGGCGCAGTCTTGGTCTGCCGGACCAGCGCGTGTTGCGCATGGGGGACAAGACCAACTTCTGGATGATGGCCGACGTCGGGCCCTGCGGGCCCACAACTGAGGTGCACTACGACTTTGGAGAGGAACACTGTACTTGCGGCCGTCCAGATTGCTCGGTGGCGCTCGACAACGACTGCGGCCGTTGGCTGGAGGTCTGGAACCTGGTGTTCATGCAGTACGACCAGGATGAAGCAGGCCATCGCCGGCCGCTGCCCGCGCACGGCGTAGATACCGGGATGGGTTTTGAGAGGCTCACCGCGATCCTGCAGGGCGTCTACAGCAACTATGAAACGGACCTGTTCTTGCCGATCATGGATGCGGTGCAGCGGCTGCGCGGTCATAGCCCGGCCGAGCGTGAGGCTCACGCGACGGCGTATCGGGTCTTGGCCGACCACAGCCGGGCCATTGCCTTTCTGATCGCTGACGGCGTGTTGCCAGGCAACGAAGGCCGCAACTACGTGCTACGGCTCATCATGCGCCGCGCGATGCGATTCGGGCGCTTGATGGGTTTTGAGGAGCCTTTCCTCTGTTCCACGGTGGCCGAAGTAGTGAGCACGATGTCCGAGCCATATCCCGAGCTCGCCACTCGGTCCGCCTGGATCGAGGAAGTGGTGGCCGAGGAGGAGCGGCGCTTCGAGCGCACGTTGTCCAGCGGCATGGAGATCCTCGATGCAGTGATTGCCCGTACCTTGCGTGATGGCGCTTCGGTCATCGCCGGCGATGAGGTATTCCGTCTCTATGACACCTATGGTTTCCCGCCCGATCTGACCGAGACGATAGCTGGCGAGAGCGGTCTGGGCATCGACCATGAGGGATTTGCGGCCGCGATGGCTCAACAGCGCGAGCGTGCGCGGGCCCTGGGCACCTTTGCCAGCGAGTCGGTCGCTGAGGCCTACCGGCGGCTGGCTTTGCCGGAGGTGCAGTTTGTGGGTTACGAGGAGCTGGAGACAAGTGGCCGCGTTGTGGCCCTACGCACCGGCAACGGTGTCGTGCCGCAAGTGCAAGCTGGCGATGCGGCCGAGATTGTGATCCACGCGACGCCGTTCTATGCCGAGGCAGGTGGACAGGTCGGCGACACCGGCACCATCACCGGGCCCGACGGGCGCTTCCAGGTGACGGACACCCAGATGCCCGTGCCGGGGGTGACGGTGCACATCGGCCGCGTAGCCGAAGGCGTGATCCGGCTGGGTGACGAGGTCACGGCCACCGTCGACGCCGAGCGTCGCCTGGACATCATGCGCAACCACACTGTCACTCATTTGCTGCACCGAGCACTGCAGACGGTCCTCGGTGACCACGCCCAGCAACGTGGCTCACTAGTGGCGCCTGACAGGCTGCGGTTCGACTTCGCTCACCTGAGGGCGATGACGGCCCAAGAGCTCCGCGCCGTGGAGGTGCAAGTCAACGAGTGTATCCGCCAAGACGCACCGGTCTCGTGGCGCTATCTGGCCATTGAGGAAGCTCGACGACTAGGGGCCATGATGCTCTTCGGCGAGAAGTACGGCGATACGGTGCGGGTGGTGGAGGTGGAAGGCATCAGTCGTGAGTTCTGTGGCGGTACGCATTTGCGTCGCACCGGGCAGATTGGCCTGTTCTTGATCCTGAGTGAGACCTCGGTGGGCGCCGGCCTGCGTCGCATCGAGGCGCTAACTGGCCGCGCCGCGGAACACTACGTGCGTGATCGGTTGGATCTGTTGGCCCGGTTGACCGCGCATCTGGGCCTGCCGTCGATTGATGGATTGCCGGCTCGGATCGATGAACTGGTCTCCCGGAACCGGGCGCTGTTGCGTGAGCTGGAGGACGCCCGCGCCACTCTTGCTTCAGCGCGGGCCGAGAGCGCGCAAGGCGAGGTGGTTCGGGTCGACGGCATCGCCGTGCTGGCCGTGCGCCTGGATGCGCACAGCCCCGAGGCCCTGCGAGCCCAGGTGGACGTGTTGCGCGACCGGCTGGGCAGCGGCATCGTGGTAGCTGGGGCGATCATTGATGGTGCGCCCCGTCTGGTAGCGGCAGTCAGTGCCGATTTGCTGCCGCGCGGGCTGCACGCCGGTCGGATGGTGCAAGAGGCGGCGACGCTCATTGGGGGCCGCGGGGGTGGGAGGGCCCATCTGGCGGAGGGCGGCGGCCGGGATGCGGCGGCTATGGATGGCGCGCTGGCCGCGGTCCCGGAGATCGTCCGACGGCAGGTTCAGGCCCACGGTGGGCATGAGTAGTCGTTGTGGCGGTGGCCGAGCGCTGGCGCTTGACCTGGGCCTGCGCCGCATCGGCGTGGCCCTGTCAGACCCGCTGCGCGTTACGGCGCGCCCGCTATGCACCCTGCGTCGCCAGTCGCGGTCAGCGGATCTGGAGCGCATCAGGCAGCTTGTGGCCGAACTCAAAGTTGCCGTCGTCGTCGTTGGCTGGCCGCTAATGCCGTCAGGTGAGCGGGGTGTGCGCGCCCGCTGGGCTGAGGCCTTCGCCTCGGCGTTGCGTAAGCTGCTGGACGTGCCGGTGGTCTTGTGGGACGAGTCATACACCACCGAGACGGCGCAAGCTCGCAGACGCGATCGGGCCGCCGGGCGACATCGAAGCCAGCCAGCCGAACTGGACGCTGAAGCCGCTGCTGTGATCCTGGAGGAGTGGCTGGCGGCAGCGAATGAGTCGGCCGAGCATGCCTTCTAAGGCCTCGACCGAAGGGCCGGCCGCCCCAAGGCGAAGACGCGCCGGTGCCCGTCTGGCTTGGGCCTTGGCCGTCGGCCTGTTGCTGCTCAGCGGCCTGGTGACGGCCCTGGCCCTGGGCTGGCCAGCGATCTGGCGCCTGGTGGATAGCCAGGGCTCGCTCGCGAGGTCGTCCTTGGAGCGTGTCTGGTTGGCCTTGCATACCGCTGAGCTGGCGCCGCCGGGTGATGATGCGACACCGGTGCCTTTCGTGGTAAGTCCTGGGGAGGATCTGGCGGCGGTCGCAGAGCGGCTGGCGGCCACCGGGTTCGTGCGCGATGCCGAAACGTTTCGCCGCTTCGCTCAGATCCGCGGCCTGGATCGGCAAGTCCAGGCCGGATTCGTCCAGCTGCGGCGGAACATGAGGGCCGAGCAGGTACTCCAGGCATTGCTGGGAGCTCACGAAGCCACAGTTCGCGTGACGCTGCTCGAGGGCTGGCGGGCCGAGGAAATCGCTGCGCAGCTGTCCAGGGCCGGGATCGCCGACGAGGCCGAGTTCCTGGGCCTGGTCCGGACTGGGATCCCCGCCGGCCCTATCGTGAGTGACCGACCACCCGGCGCAGGACTGGAGGGCTATCTCTTTCCGGACACTTACGATCTTGCGCCGGGCATGGGCGCCGCCGTAGCGCTCCGGAGGTTGTTGGACACCTTCGAGGCAAAAGCGGGTCCGGTGCTGAGTGCCAGATCGGAGGCGGTCGAGCTCTCCAGCTTTGAGATGGTGATCCTGGCGTCGATCGTCGAACGCGAGGCGACCATAGCCGACGAACGGGCTCTCATTGCCCGGGTGTTCCTCAATCGCCTGGCCCATCCGCCTTACCTCCTGAATGCCGATCCCACGGTGCAATATGCGCTGGGTCGGGACGCGGCCAGCGGGCGCTGGTGGAAGGCGGCACTGACGCCCGAGGATCTGGCGATTGACTCTGTCTACAACACCTACCGCGCGCCGGGTCTGCCTCCAACTCCTATTGCCAATCCCGGCCTGGCGGCGATCGAGGCCGTGGTGAGCCCTCAGGACGGTGAGTGGCTGTATTTCGTATTGGATGGCGAGCGGTGTGACGGTCATCACCGTTTTGCCGTCACTTGGGAGGAGCATCTGGCCAACGTGGAGCGCTATCGGTCAAGTCGCTGTCGCCAGGGGCCAGCTGCAACGCAGTGACGCGAGCAGGCTAAGAGCGCAGCACCCAGGAACCGGTCAGCATTGCGTCAGGCTTCTAGGAGGTGTCCGTAACCACAGCAGCAGCATGTCGTCATGCATTGAAGGTACGATCCGGCTATAATCAAGATCGTCAGGGATGACAGCGTCAGGGATGATGATGCGTAGGGTGCACGGCACTCGTATGGACGTGCCTCCGGCCCAGCCGATGGACTCAGCGCCCACCAGTAAGCTCAGTAGGCTGGTCAGTGACGCAGGCCCGGTGGCCCGATCACGGTCGCCAAGATTCCTGGGCCGCCGTGCCCGGGATGGCGAAAGCACTACCATCCACCTGTAGATGGCAAATTAGCATCCGGCGCATCCACACTACTGCAATCGGCGGCCGGCCTTCGCGCCAGCCGCCGATTGCAGCTATAATGGCGTTGTAACGCCATGATCGCGCTGCAGCAGCCGCGCATCACGGTCGTCGGCGGCGGATTGTCTGGTTGCGAGGCCGCCTGGCAGGCCGCCCAGCAGGGCGTTGCCGTTCTCCTCCTTGAGATGAGGCCCCTGGTCAACACTCCAGCTCATCGCACTGGCCTCTTGGCCGAGTTGGTGTGCTCGAACTCGCTCGGCTCCGATCAGCCCGACCGAGCGGCTGGGCTTCTGAAGGTCGAGTTGCGGCGAGCGCGCTCGCTGCTGATGCAGGCTGCCGATGCCACCGCCGTGCCGGCAGGCGGCGCGCTGGCGGTGGACCGCGAGGCCTTCGCTGCCTGGGTCACGCAGGCCATCGAGGCGCATGCCTTGATCCGGGTGGTCCGCGAGGAGGCAAAAGACATTCCGGACGGGATTGCCGTGCTTGCCACCGGTCCACTGACTAGCGATGCCTTGGCCCGCGAGCTGGCGACTCTGACCGGGCAGGAGAACCTGTTCTTCTACGATGCGATGGCACCGATCGTCACCGCTGAATCGATCGATATGGCAACCGCATTTCGCCAGTCACGCTACCGCGGCCGAGAGGAGGCCGATGGCGGGGACTACATCAACTGCCCGATGGATCGGGCGACTTTTGAGAGCTTCGCCGCCGCCCTCGCCATAGCCGAGCAGATTGAACTGCAGCCCTTCGACTATCGGGCGCCGAGCTACTTCGAGGGCTGCCTCCCCATAGAGGTACTGGCCCGACGCAATCCGCGGGCCCTGCTGTTCGGTCCGCTGCGCCCGGTTGGCTTGCGTGACCCGCGCACCGGCCGCCGCCCTTACGCGGTTGTCCAGCTGCGACAGGACAATGCGGCAGCAAGCCTATATAACATGGTAGGCTTTCAGACCAACCTGAAATGGTCCGAGCAGGCGCGTGTCTTCCGCGCCATTCCGGCTCTGGAAAGGGCGGAGTTTGCGCGCTACGGCCAGATGCACCGCAACACGTACGTCAACTCGCCGGCAGTCCTGGCCCCCACGCTCGAGATGCGAAGCCGCCCAGGGCTATTCCTGGCGGGTCAGCTTTGCGGCATCGAGGGCTATGCCGGCAACATCGCCTCTGGTCTGGTCGCGGGCATCAACGCCGCCCGCCGGGCCCGAGGCCAGGCTCCGTGGTCCTGGCCGGAAACCACCATGACAGGTGCCCTTTGCCACTATATCCGCCGAGCAGATCCAGGTTCCTTTCAGCCCATGAAGGCCAACTTTGGCCTGTTACCATCTCTGCCGATGCGGGTGCGCGGTCGACTGGAGCGGCACCAATCGCTTGCCGAGCGAGCCCGAGCGGATCTGGAGGATTTCCTTGCCGCAGCTACCACTGACCGGGCGGCATCGGCATGAGGGCGCTGCACGGGCGGCGTGGCTGGCTGCTGACGGTGAGGGCCTGTACGGTCGGTCCGGCACGGCGAAGTCAGGTCAGCCGGCGAGTGGGCTGGCCGCTGCTGATAGCGCTGGTCACCATCTGGCTGGTTAGTGCTAGTCTGGCGGCGAGGTCGCCCTTCGCTGGCGGCGCGGGGCGGGCAATACGCCAGCCTACCGGGCTCCTGTTATGTGGAGGCTGCCGGGCGTCGGGCAGCGCTCTGGATGAGCTGCCGGACCCGGGCCGCTGTCTCATGCCCCTTGTTGTCTCGGCGCCGCTGGCGACGGTAACGGCTGGACCGTCGCTAAACACGCCCGGAACTACGGCGACTTTATCGCCGACACTCGGGACAGTCACAGCTATCTGGACCGGGCCGCCCCTTGGGACGTCCACCAGTACGCGGACGGTGGAGCCTTCCGCTACGCCAACGCTTGTGCCTGGCGACTCGCCGACTCCGTCAGCGATGCCTCTGACGGCGACGGCAACTGCCACTGCCGAAGCTCCGGCATTTGATGGCCAGCGAGCGATGGAACACGCTCTACGGCAGTGCCAATTTGGTCCCCGGCCCCCGGGCAGCACCGCTCACTGGCTCACCGGGAATTACGCGGCCAGTGTGTTCTCCGCTGCCGGCTGGCGCGTCGAGCTCGATGAATTCCGCTATCGAAACGTGCGGCTGCGCAATGTAATCGCTCGACGAGGCCATGGCCCCGTGCTCATGGTGGGCGCGCACTATGACACCCGGGGCGCAGCCGATCGGGAGGCCGATCCAGGGCGACGCCAGCAGCCAATCCTGGGTGGCAATGACGGCGCCAGCGGCGTGGCAGTGATCTTGGAACTCGCCAGGGTGCTCCGCGTTGAGCCGAGCGGGCGAGAAGTATGGCTAACGCTCTTCGATGCCGAAGACCAGGGTGGCCTCGGCGGTTGGGAGTGGTTCGTAGGTTCGACTCGGGTGGCCGAGCAGGTCATCAGCCGGCCCGGAATGGCGTTCGACGCCTTGATCCTCCTCGACATGGTCGGTGATCGGGATCAACGTGTCTGCCGGGCGGCTGACTCGACTCCGGAGCTGGCCGAAGCTCTCTTCGACGTCGCTGACGAGCTGGGCTACGGCACCTGGCTACGTCGCGATTGCACCTATGCCGTCAGTGACGACCATACGCCCTTCCTCGGGCGTGGCCTGGCGGCAGTTGACCTGATTGATTTCGATTATCCGTTCTGGCATACTCTAGATGATACCTGTGATAAGATTGGGCCGGATGAGCTGCAAAGGATCGGAAGGACCGTTGAGAGCTGGATCGAACGCGGGGCGCCACGATAAGCCGCGACGGCCCTCTCGCAGTCGCCGTGACCATGGCTCCCAGGGTGCCAGCGAGCGAACCGGCCTGAATCCGGGCCTCTCCGTCGCGGAAGGCGATCGGGCACTGCTCGTCGGCGTCGAGTACGACGACCGCTCCGGGCAGGTCTGGAGCGCCGAGGCATCGCTCGATGAGCTCGCCGCCCTGGCCGAGACCTCGGGTTTGCAGGTGGTCGGCCGCACGACGCAGCGTCTCTGGCGACCGCACCCGGCGACCTTTATTGGTTCGGGCAAGGTGGCTGAAGTGCGTTCGTTGTTGGCTGACACTGGCGCTAACCTGGTTCTCGTGGATCACGAGCTTACGCCGCGGCAAGAACGGAATCTAGAGGCCGCGTTCGACGCCCTGGTGATTGACCGCACGGCACTCATCCTGGACGTGTTCGCTCAGCATGCCCGGACTCGTGAAGGCCGACTACAGGTAGAGCTGGCGCAGTACGAGTATCGCTTGCCCCGACTGACGCGCCTCTGGACACACCTGGCCCGGCAAGCTGGCGGTCGGGCTGGTGGCGCTACGGGCGGCGTCGGTGTGCGCGGTCCGGGCGAGACGCAACTAGAGATCGATCGCCGCGAGATCCGGCGCCGCATTGCCGCTTTGCGCCGCGAGATTGAAACCGTGCGGTTGCAGCGCGATCTCTACCGGCGACAGAGGCGGCGTGCCGGGGTGCCAGTCGTTGCCTTGGTTGGCTACACGAACGCCGGCAAGACCACTCTGTTGAACGCCATCAGCGATGCCAACGCCTACGTGGCTGATCAGCTCTTCGCCACCCTCGATCCGACCACGCGCCGCGTCGCTCTGCCGAGCGGTCGAGTGGCGCTGGTCACCGACACGGTCGGCTTCATCCAGCGGTTGCCCACAGCACTGGTGGCCGCTTTCCGGGCAACACTGGAAGAAATCGGCGAAAGCGATCTACTGCTACACATTGTGGATGGCAGCCACCCTGATTGCGTTGCTCAAGCGGAGACTGTCGAGCGGACGCTGGCAGATTTGGGCCTGGTGGCGATGCCGATGGTGGTAGCCATCAACAAGGTTGATCGACTTCTGCCTGCTTCTGGCGGTGGCGCGCCCAGGTGGCAGTCGGCCCTGGACCCGATCAAAGAAGTGTACCCGGACGCCGTGCCCATCTCCGCCCGCGATGGCATTGGGTTGTTCGAGCTGCTGCAGGCAGTCGAGAATGAACTGACGCAGTCACTGGTGCCGGTCTCGGGCCTGGTGCCTTATGCCCGCGGCGAGCTACTGCACGAGCTGCGCACGCAAGGCGTCCTGGAGTGGCATGCCGACACCGTGGATGGCACGGCCGTGCGCGCCCGCGTGCCACGGCACCTGCTGGGAGTGCTGGCGCCCTACGTGTCGCCTGTCGGTGCCGCGCCGGGCGAGGGTGCCCAGCCCTGAATCCGGCGCTCACGCGGTGCATGGTGGACCAGGTTGGGCGGTCTCGCCCGTATCGCGGCGGATGATAGACCAGGTCGGGCGATCTGGCGCGTACGCCGGCGGCGAGGTCAACGGCCATCGCCTGTGCCACCCGCGGCGAGGACGGGCGGCGGACAATGCGATGTGCGTCGTCATCGCCCACAAACTAGTGCGCGCGACCGTGCGAGGATCTCGTTCCGGCACGTCCGCCCTCACCTGCCAGGCCAGCTTCACACCCGGCCGGGAGAGCGCCATCATCGCCGCTGGCGGACCGGCCACTGAAAGTGCTATCGGTCAGTGTCAGGCCACAGCCCATTCATGATGACGGTCGCTTCGGCGACCGTGTTTGGCTCCAACCTAATTAGCAGGCTTAGCTAACTTGCAGACGCTCTCGAAAAAGGCTTGAAGAGTCGGCTCGCTGCCATCGCCATAGTTAATATGGGTTCCCGTTTTCGATTCGCATAACACAGTTCGTGCGCTACCATCCGGTTTCAAGTCGTGCTCCAGAGTAATATACCCGGCAACTGACCCCAGCTTAGGGCACACGTCTTCAGCAACTTCTGGCCGGTAAACAAGAGCGACAAAGTAAGCCTCGGTCATCACCGTCGGAATTGGGAGTGTGATCAAGACAATAGTCGTACTATCGTCAAGTCGCTTGCTGCGTTCGCCGACCGAAATCGAGCACCCGTTACGATCAATTCGAGCACTCATTCCGACGGCAAAGCGTGCAGTTTGCGGTCGCCGTCGTAATGGCGTTCGAAACGGTCCGTGCTGCTGCTCGGAATCCGTCGTGGCCGCTCAAATCCGTCGGAACGACCCGCGTGGCGGTTCGTCGGCCGTGTCGAGTGGATCGCGCAGCTCCAGCATCCCCGATCGAGGTGGGAATCCGAAGCGAAGTGAGCCATCCTCGTCCTCCTAGCCCGCCCAGGAGGAGGCGGAGGATGGCCAGGCAGAGGATATCCATGGGCAAGATAAAGGAAAACCTGCAGCTCGTGCAGGCGTGCGGTCTCTCCCAGCGGGACGCGGCACGCGCCGTCAACGTGGCTCCGAGCACGGTGCAGGACTATGTGAGTCGGGCCAGCAGGGCCGGCCTGAGCTGGCCGTTGCCCGAGGGGCTTCTTGACCAGGCTCTCGAGGCCCTGCTGTTCCGGCGGGCCGAGCGCGGCTAATCCGATTACGCCGGGCTGAGGCTGCCGTACTTCGAGCCCGAGACAGGACTTCTGAGCGAGGCCAGCGTGTTCGTGGCGGTCCTGGGGGCGAGCAGCTACACATACGCCGAAGGACAGGCGGCTGCGGACCTGAGCAGGTGGCTCAACGGCCATGTTCACGCCTTCGAGTTCTGGGGCGGCGTACCTGAGATCGGCGTCATCGACACTCTGCGCACGGGGGTGACGAGTCCCTGTCGCTACGAACCGCAGCCAAACGTGGCCTCCCACGAGCACCCGGAGCAAGGCTACCGTAGCTGCCGGGGCATCCTGCGGCTGGGGCACCACTACTCCGATGAGCGGCTTGAGATGGCCGCGCAGCGCGCCCTGGATCACGGCGCTCTCGTACCGCGGGGTCAAGCGAATCCTCGAGGGGGCTCGACCGGCTGCCACCCGAGGGCGAAGCGACGTTGCCGGAGGCGCCACCAGACCAGAACCTGCGTGGCGGCGCCACTTGCGCCCAGGGAGACTACTAAGTCTGGTGCAGCCCACGCTGGAGGCGCTAAGCGATATGCGCCTGGCCGGCTTGCGGCGGGCGCTCGAGGAGCAACTGGCCAGTCCCA
>FWPV01001212.1_pt1 | contig 73482 bp, 70 predicted proteins | sample 2228371 | NCBI WGS metagenome assembly FWPV01 (sample SAMEA103939776, study PRJEB20133) | metagenome
GAGAGAATAGTATATGCAGTGCTAAATCACCTGAACGAACAATGGGGAAAGAAGCCCTTAAAAGAATTTACACAAAAATCTTGACACTACCTAGCTTATACACCACCTTGACATGAATCTACTCATGATATATAATATGGTTATTATAAGGATAAAAAGATGGCTGCAAAAGTTAAAGATTATTATCAGATACTTGGAGTTAGTAAGGACGCTTCTCAGGAGGATATAAAGAAGGCATACCGAAGGCTTGCAAGAAAATACCATCCGGATCTGAATCCGGGTGATAAGACAGCAGAAGAAAAGTTTAAAGAAATAAACGAGGCTTATGCCGTTCTTGGCGATCCAGAAAAAAGGGCGGAATATGATAGGGCCGGAACTTCATACGAGTTTCCGGGATTTGAGGAGTTCAAATGGCCGGGATTTGAAGAGCCCTTTGGTTTTGGAGATATATTCGCAGATATCTTCGGTGTCCGGACAAAGGAACATTATGCCAGAGGAGAGGATATACTTATGAGTGTAGAACTCTCCCTTGAAGAAGCATTTACAGGCATAACAAGACCTATAAGCATTACGAGGTCTGTTAACTGCGATTCATGTAATGGCACAGGCGCTGAGGCGTCTCAGGCATGCACTAAATGCAGAGGAACTGGAAAGATCCAGACCTCGAAGGGGTTTTTCAAGATTTCCCAGACATGCCCTGAATGCCATGGGACAGGAAGGAAAGTTACTGCAACATGCAAAAGATGCAATGGAAGAGGCAGGATCGTATATACAGAGGCATTAAAGGTGAAGATACCTGCTGGCGTTGACAATGGTTCTGTTGTAAAACTAAAAGGCATGGGCAATGCAGGCACTGGTGGGGCTCCAGCAGGTGATTTGCTTATTGAAATCATTTTAAAACCCCATCCCATATTTAAGAGAAAAGGAGATGATATTTATCTACAACTGCCAGTAACATTTGGAGAGGCAGTTTTTGGGGCAAAGATAGAGGTGCCGACAATAGACGGTGTTGCAGTGATGAAACTTCCGCCTGGAACACAAGGGGGACAAAGGTTCAAGCTCTCGGGAAAGGGATTTATCTCTCCAAAGACAAAACAAAGGGGAGACGAATATGTAGATATAAAGATTGTGGTACCCCAAGACATTCCAGAAAGCGCGAAAGAGACTATAAATAAAATAGAGGCACTTTACAAAGAAAACCCGAGAAAGGGTATGGGGAGGCAATGATATGTTAAAAAGAAAGAGAGACAGGAGTAGCCCTTTATATATGATAAGTGCGGTTTCCAGAATCCTTGAGGTACATCCTCAGACATTAAGGATGTATGAAAGAGAAGGATTTGTTCGACCCTGCAGGATTAATAAACAGAGGTTATATTCCGATGAGGATATAGAGCGGTTAAATCTCGTAATAAAGCTAACAAAGGAGTTAGGGGTCAACAAGGCTGGCGTCGATATAATATTGAGAATGAGAAATAGAATAGAGTCATTGCAAAGGGAGATACACGAAATGATGAGGTTTATGGAAGATGATATAAGACAGGAATTTGAAGAGAGATTAAGGAGGATATTTGAAGAATAGGCAAGAGGCTATAGGCAATAGGCTATAGGATAATATCTATAGCTAATGGGTAGTTTTGAGGGACAGGGTCCCTAAAATGATTGGAGGAAATATGAGATTGGATAGATTGACAGTAAAAAGTCAGGAGGCCCTGCAAGAAGCTCAGAGGATTGCGGAGAGAAGAGGCAATCAGCAGCTTGATGTAGAGCATCTCCTTTATGCCCTGATTGAGGACGAAGATGGAATAACATTTCAAATACTTAATCGCCTTAATGTCGACATAAATTCATTAAGGTCAGAAATTGATAAAGAGATAGAAAAATTTCCGAAGGTCTCTGGAGCGACACCGCTCGGACAGATATATATTTCTCCGAGACTGAAGTCAGTACTTGAAAATGCATTCGAGGAAGCAACACATCTAACAGATGAGTTCATCAGTGTTGAGCATTTGCTGCTGAGCATATCTAAGGCATATGGACCAGCAGCCGATATACTTAAAAGATACGGGGCATCTCCTGATAACATACTTTCAGCGATGAGGGAGATTCGGGGAGTTCATAGAGTAACAGACCCTAATCCTGAAGAAAAATATCAGGCGATTGCACGATATGCGAAAGACCTTACAGCCCTTGCAAAAAAAGGGAAACTCGACCCCGTTATTGGAAGAGACGAAGAGATTAGAAGGGTGATTCATGTCCTTTCAAGGAGGACAAAGAATAATCCTGTGCTTATAGGAGACCCTGGTGTCGGAAAAACAGCAATAGCTGAAGGACTTGCACAGAGGATAGTAGCTGGAGATGTGCCAGAGACATTGAGGGATAAACGTTTGATAGCCCTTGACATAGGAAGTCTTGTAGCAGGTTCAAAATACAGGGGAGAATTTGAAGAGCGATTGAAAGCAGTATTAAAAGAAATAGAGCAGGCTGAAGGGAAGATAATAACATTTATAGATGAACTTCACACTCTTGTAGGTGCGGGTGCTGCTGAGGGTGCGGTTGATGCGGCCAATATGCTTAAGCCAGCGCTCGCAAGAGGAGAATTGAGATGTATAGGAGCAACAACACTCGATGAGTACAGAAAACACATAGAAAAAGACCCTGCTCTTGAGAGGAGGTTTCAACCCATTTTAATTAAAGAGCCTTCTGTGGAGGATACGATCTCGATTCTAAGGGGACTCAAAGAGAGATACGAGGTTCATCATGGAGTTAAGATAAAAGACTCTGCCCTTATTGCTGCGGCGGTTCTATCTAACAGGTATATAACAGATAGATTCCTTCCTGATAAGGCAATAGACTTAATAGATGAGGCTGCAGCAAGGCTCAGAATGGAAATAGACAGCATGCCTGTTGAACTCGATGAGATAGAGAGAAAATTGAGGCAACTCGAGATAGAGAAGCAGGCACTAATAAGAGACGATGGCACACCAGATGCAAAAGAAAAACTCGAGAGAATTTCCAGGGATATGGCAGAGCTTCAGGGGAAAAGAGATATTTTAAAGGCACAATGGATGAGCGAAAAGGAGATTATCCTGAAAATAAGGGATATAAAGGAGCAGTTAGAAAAGACCAAAATAGAATCAGAAAGGGCAGAAAGAGAAGGAGATCTCACAAAGGCAGCAGAGCTAAGATATGGAAGACTCCTTGATCTTCAGAGGGCACTTGAAGCAGAAAATGTGAAACTTCATGAGATCCAGAAGAGGAGCAAGATGCTGAAAGAAGAGGTCGACGAAGAAGACATTGCAGAAGTAGTATCAAAATGGACGGGCATTCCTGTTTCAAGAATGCTCGAGACAGAGGTTCAGAAGTTAATACATATGGAGGAAAGAATTAGACAGAGAGTTGTGGGGCAGGATGAGGCTATTTCCGCTGTTTCGAATGCAATAAGAAGGGCAAGGGCCGGGCTTCAAGACCCTAATAGACCGATAGGCTCATTTCTCTTTCTTGGTCCTACAGGTGTTGGAAAGACCGAACTGGCAAAGGCTCTTGCGGAGTTTATGTTTGATGATGAGGCTGCAATGATACGAATCGATATGTCCGAATATCAGGAACGCCATACAGTATCAAGGCTCGTTGGTGCCCCTCCTGGTTATGTAGGCTATGAGGAGGGTGGACAACTTACCGAGGCGGTAAGGAGAAGACCGTATTCTGTTATCCTTTTTGATGAAGTAGAAAAGGCTCATCCAGAAGTCTTTAACATACTTTTACAACTGCTCGATGATGGCAGGCTTACAGACGGACACGGACGCACTGTGGATTTTAGAAACACAGTTGTCATAATGACATCAAACATAGGCAGCAGTCATATTCAGGAGATATTAGAGGAAAGGACAAAAAGACCCGCTCACTGGAGTGTCAATGAAACAGAGTTAAAAGAGAAGGTGATGGAGGATCTAAAAAAATTCTTCAGACCTGAATTTCTCAATAGAATTGATGAGACAATAATATTTAATCCATTAAGCGAGGAGCTTTTGAGGCAGATTGTAGAGATTCAGATAAACAGGATGAAAAAGTATCTCCACGAAAAAAGGCTCGATATCACCCTTACAGACAGTGCGAAGGAGTATATCGCAAAGGCAGGATATGACCCTGTCTATGGGGCAAGGCCATTAAAAAGAGCCATTCAGAAGGAGATACTCAATCCACTTGCATTAAAACTCCTTGACGGAACCTTCAAAGAAGGTGATATGGTGGAGGTCGATTTTGCGAATAACAAATTGGTCTTTAACAAATTGGCTATTGCTGAGGCAGTATAATAGGGTCCTTGACCCTTAAAATAAATAGGTTAAGGCGGGGTTGGGGCAGTCAGCTTAACCCAAACCTTGCCTTAACCCGAATTTAGGAGGTTGGCTATGTCGATCGTAAAATGGAGCCCGCTGAAAGAACTCGAGGAAATGAGAAAAGACATGGACAGATTGTTTGAAGACTTCTTTTCTCCTATTACGAGGAGAAGGAGGGGGTGGCTAAAGCCTGAAATGGGAGTGATCGTACCGAATATAGAGATGTATGACAGGAAAAACGAGATCGTGGTAAAGGCAGAGCTACCAGGGGTTACAAAGGAAAACATTGACCTTACAATAACAAAAGATACCCTCACATTAAAAGGTGAGGTAAAAAAGGAAGAGGAGGTTAAAGAAGAAGACTATTACGCTGCAGAAATAAGCTACGGAAGCTTTACAAGGACAATTGCCCTGCCTGTTGAGGTTGAAAGCGAAAAGGCAAAGGCATCATTCAAAAATGGGATTCTGGAGGTTATCCTTCCGAAGAAGGAGGAAGCAAAGCCAAAAGAGATTAAAATAGAAGTTTCATAAAAATGTTGATTGTTTCTCTTTCAGGTGATGCCTCGTTAGGCATCACCTGAAAGAATCTTAAATGTTATAAAAAATATACAAGGATTAAGTTTAAAACAAAATGCCAAAATCCAACCTGCGAAGTTGTATTTTGGCATTATATTTTGGGGTAATGCTGTCTCTTTCGGATTATTTATGCCTTCTCTATTTTCACAGCTACCAACGGAATTCCACCATTACTTGCAGGATATGTTAGTGCATTGACCTTTGCATGTGAAAAATGAATGGGTGCAAATACTATTCCCTCTGGCACCTCATCAGATAACATTGCCTTTAAATAAACCTCTCCCCTTTTTGAGCTAACCTTTACAAATGTCTCATCATGAATACCATACTTCACTGCATCATTTGTGTTTATCTGAAGATATGGATCTATTACCACTGAATCAAGGTTCTTTGATAGAGTCGAAAGGGCACCTGAGTGCTGAAGGATAATAGATGTGGAAAGGTATAAAGGATATTCATTACTTACTCCTTCAATTATATCAAAAGAAACAGGGTTAAAATTCAATTGTCTCATGCCTTCCTCAGTAGATACGAGCATATCAGCAATTGATGCCTTTATATCCATTATATCCTTTATACCAAGGTCAATATTCATAGCCTTTGCCAATTTTACGAAAATCTCCCAGTCAGGCATTGACTGACCTGTTAAGGGCAATATTTTTGTTATCCTCTGTATATCTCCGATAGCAGACATGAATGTACCCTCTTTTTCTCCCCAGCTGCAGGCTGGCAGCACAATATCTGCAAGCCTTGCGGTGTCTGTAAGGAATATATCCTGAACGATCAAGAGTTCGAGGTTTCTCAATTTCCTTTCTACCTTCGAGACATCAGAAAAGGTTACAAGTGGATTCTCTCCCATAATGTAGAGTGCCTTTATGTCATCAGAGCCATAAAACATATCATATGCATTTTTGCCACCTGCGGATGGTTTCACCCCAGCCATCAACATACCGAGTGTATTCGAAAATTCAGCAGGTATCTGAATGGTTTCTATGTCATCTCCCATTAGAAGAACGAGGTTTGCAGCAGAAACAATAGTGTCAATACCTTTAATATTTTCTGATGAATTTGATGTAATCGCAATAAGACGCCTTGAGGAAGATGCATATGAATGAGCAAGATTTTTTATATCATCTTCTGAAATCCCTGTAATTTGTGAAGCCTTATCCAGAGTAAAGTCTTTAAGACTATTTATAAAGGCTTCAAAATTATTTATACAAGATGCCTTTTCTTTATTATATAGTTCATTATCTACAATAACCTTTGCAATTGCATTTAAGAGCGCAACTCCAGTGCCAGTTTTGATCCTTAACCAGTTCGTACTCCAACGCGCAAGCTTTGTCTCTCTCGCATCAGCTACTACTAATTGTGAGCCATTATTTCTTGCTTTTATAAAATTCAATCCCCATACAGGCAGGGTTGATGTGATGTCTGATTCTACTACAAGGATGAAATCTGCATTCAGAGGTGAATCCCATTTTATTGGCATATGTTTTATACCAAATGCCCTTTCTAATGCCTTTTGTGCCTTTGCGTATCCAAAATGTGCTGCTGAATCTATATTTTCAGACCCCATGGCCTCTCTAATAAATTTCTGAAACACATAGTTGTCCTCTATTGTGCATCTCTGTGAACCTATAGCACCTATTGAAGAAGAGCCATATTTTTCTTTTATCTCATTAAGTCTCTTTGCAGCATAAGTTAAAGCATCATCCCATGAGACAGAAACAAGTTCACCATCCTTTTTTATTAATGGAGTTGTGAGCCTGTTCTTTGAATTCACATAATCGAATCCAAACCTCCCCTTGCTGCATAGATTTCCCTCGTTTATCCCTACCCCTTCTTTGCCCCTTGCCCTTATTATCCTTCCCTCTCTAACACTCACATTTGTTGTACACCCGCATCCGCAGTAAGGGCATATTATTTGCTTCTCCTCCATCATCCAGACCCTTGAGCTGTGTCTGTATGAGCGTGTACCCAATGCACCAACAGGACAGGCGTCTATGCATTGACCACAGAATTCACAATTGAGTGTCTCTTCAAATGCAGGGCTTACTTTTGTCTTAAACCCCCTGCCTATAAGCTCTATGGCCCCAACACCCTGATGCTCATAGCATATCCTCACACATTTTCCGCAAAGTACGCATCTGTTAGGGTTTCTCTCAACAATAGGGGCATCAAGCCTTTCAGGGTCATGCTTTCTTTCTGCAACAAACCTGCTCTGAGAAGGTCCGTATTTAAATGCGAGGTCCTGAAGATCACATTCTCCTGCCTTGTCACATATTGGGCAGTCAAGCGGATGATGCACAAGAAGGAGCTCAAGAACCAGTTTTCTTGCCTTAGCAAGTTTTGGCGTTTCAGTATGAACTATCATACCATCTGTGGCAGGGGTTGAGCACGCAGCAAAAAGCCTCGGTTGTCCTTCTACTTCCACAACACAGAGCCTGCAACCTCCATATGGCTTAAGTCTTTTGTCATAGCACATATTGGGTATATAAATCCCATTTGCTAATGCTGCCTCCAATATAGTTGTGCCTTGCTCTGTCTTTATCGTCTTTCCATTTATAGTGAACTCTACCATTATATCCACCTCCTTTTAACCTTCTACCCCTGCAAGGGCTTCTATCTGCTTTTCCTTTAATGCCTCCTGGTCTGTGGTTTCCATAAGTTTTTCTCTCAAACTCCGTGGTCCTATCTTTATGGAGTCAAACTTGCATGCCTCATAGCATGAGCGGCATTGTATACACTTTTCTTGGATGATTCTGTGAGGAACCTTTTTCTCTCCTAAGATAGCAGATTGAGGACATACCCTTTTGCATGCACCGCATGCCTTGCACTTTTCTTCATCAACATAAAATGTGCAGAGGTCTTTACAAACCCCTGTTTTGCACCACTTCTCATTGATATGAGATTCATATTCGTCTCTGAAGTATTTTATGGTAGTTAGAACAGGATTGGGCGCAGTTTGTCCAAGTCCGCACAGTGATGTGGCTATTATGTCCTTTGACATGTCTTCAAGGAGTTCTATATCACCTTCTCTTCCCCTTCCTTCTGTTATTGCAGTAAGCATATCGAGCATAACTGTAGTCCCTATCCTGCATGGAGGACACTTGCCGCATGACTCTTCAGCAGTGAACTCAAGAAAGAACTTTGCAACACTAACCATACAGTTGAGGTCATTCATAACAACCATCCCACCTGAACCAACTATGGCACCTGTTTTTACTATATCCTCATATGTAACAGGTGTGTCGAGCAGATGCTCTGGAATGCACCCTCCTGATGGTCCACCAAGCTGAACGGCCTTAAATTTTCTTCCCTTTGGGATACCTCCTCCAATATCATAAATGATCTTTCTTAGCGGAATTCCCATTGGGACCTCTATAAGTCCTATATTGTTTATGGCTCCACTTAAAGCAAAGACCTTTGTACCTGTTGACTTTTCTGTTCCGAGACTCCTGTACCATTCTCCTCCATTTAGTATAATCTGAGGTATGTTTGCATATGTCTCGACATTATTAAGAACCGTTGGTTTTGCCCATAGTCCTTTCTGAGCAGGGAAAGGTGGTCTTGGTATCGGCATACCCCTTTTCCCCTCTATTGACCTCATTAGTGCTGTCTCTTCACCGCATACAAACGCACCTGCTCCCTGATAGATCTCTATATCAAGGTCAAATCCTGTACCCAGTATATCCTTTCCAAGAAGTCCATATTCTTTTGCCTGATCTATTGCAAGCTGAAGCCTATGGACAGCGAGGGGATACTCTGCCCTGACATATATATAGCCCTTGTTCGCACCTATTGCCTTTGCACCTATGATCATACCCTCAAGGACCACATGCGGATCAGCCTCCATTATGCTCCTATCCATAAACGCACCCGGGTCTCCTTCGTCTCCATTGCATAATATATATTTCTGGTCTGCTTTTACCTTTGCGCAAAACTCCCATTTTAAACCGGTTGGAAAACCAGCACCACCTCTTCCCCTGAGTCCTGACTTTTTCACTTCATCGATAATCTGCTCCGGGGTCATTTCTGTTAATGCCTTTGCAGCAGCCTGATAACCATCCCTTGCAATGTATTCCTCTATCTTTTCAGGGTCTATAAGTCCCTTGTTCCTTAGTGCCCTTAAAACCTGCAGGCTGAAAAATGGAATATCCTTCATCAGAGGTATCGTGAGCTTCTTTAGAGGTTCTTTATACATCAATCTTTCAACAGGTCTACCCTTTATAAAATGCTCTTCTACGATAACAGGGATGTCCTTTACAGAAACCTTTTCATAGAATATATCGTCAGGATAAACGGTCATTACCGGACCCTGGGCGCAAAAACCATTGCATCCTGTAAGGACAACATTTATCTCGTTCTGGAGATTCCTGTTTTTGATCTCCTCATCAAGGGCGTTTTTTAGTTTTAAGCTACCGCTTGCTATACAGCCGGTGCCTCCACATAACATTACAGTTGCACGATACCTTTCCATATTTCCTCCATTTATTAGCTTATGGCTTTTGGCTTATAACTCATTGAAACTATAGCCATGAACTATAAGTTGCATCAGTAAGCTGTTTCGCTACCAGCTACAAGGGCAAGGTCTTCAACAGCCTTGCCCTCCATTATATGTTCTTTAAATATCTTTCTTGCCTTATCCTCATTTAGATAAACATATTTAACAGGCGGCTCATTTATTATTTCGATAGTTGCCATCGGTTCTTTGCTACAGAGCCCGGCACATCCAGAAGTCGTCACAATCACATCTTTCACATTATTTTTTTGCATCTCATCAAGAAATGTTTCCATAATATTCCTCGCACCTGCTGCTATCCCGCATGTGCCCATGTGAACAGTTATTTTCGCTCTATATCCACCTTCTCTGAGGGTAAAGGTTGACTTATATTGCTCTTTAATCTTCTTTAGGTCATCAACAGTTAATTTTGGCATAAATTCCTCCTTAATTATGCATACTCATTTAATAGCTCCATCGTCTTTACTGGATTGACAGAGCCATGAGTGTCTTTGTCAATAACAACGACTGGAGCAAGACCGCATGCACCGAGACATCTGACGGTCTCCAGAGAAAACTTTTTGTCTGCGGTTATTCCTCCAACTTCAACCTTGAGTCCTTCACTCAGCTTCTTTACTATCTCTTCTGCACCCTTTACATAACATGCCGTTCCGAGGCAAACCCTAATATTGTGTTTACCTTTGGGCTTCATAGTAAAAAATGAGTAGAAAGAGACCACACCATGAACTATACTTACAGGAATATTTAAGCCCTTCGAAATATGCCTTAAAACTACAGGAGGAAGATATCCAACCAGTTCCTGTGCCTCCTGAAGCACAGGAATAAGGCTACCGGGTTTGTTCTTGTATCTTTTTATGATTGCACCAAGTTTCTCTGCAACCTCCTCTGTATAATCCTCAACAGCAGGCTCTGGGGTAACGCCTCTTTTCTTAAATTCAATAGCGCTCTTTACAACCTCAAGCAGGTGATTTGGAGAGAATGGCTTTGCAATATAATCAATAATTCTAAAGCTAAGTGCCTCTTTAATGCTTTCTTGAGATGGATATCCTGTTATGACAACTATATTTACATCAGGATTCTTTGCCCTTACCTGTCTCATAAACTCTATGCCGTCCATTTCGGGCATCTTTATATCGGTAATAATAAGGTCATATGTATTTTTTTCGAGCAATGCTAATGCATCCTTTGCAGAAATTGAGGTGTCTACTATATAACCCTCAGGGGCTAAGATTCTTTCGCAACTACGAAGGACAATCTGCTCATCATCGACCACAAGGATTTTCCCTTTCATCTCTATCCTCCTTAGAACTTATTTATCTAAATTTACATAAAAAGTAAAGTTTTAATTTTCAGTTTTTCATATTTTACACATAATATTAATAAAAGGTTACATTTTTTTCCACTATTTTTTTATTCTAAAATAAATCACCCAATTTAGGGTATAATCAGAAAAATATGCGATATATCAATACAATATTTAAAAGCATTACCGATTTCTTAAAAGACGGCGGTCTCATGCTCGCCGGCGCTGTATCTTATTTTGCGATGATGGCCATTGTTCCTTTCTGTCTGCTTCTCGTTACGATATTTGGCTATTTTCTGGGTGGCAATGAGGAATTTCTAAGATTTTTTACGTCAAAGCTCATTGGTTTTTTCCCAAAGGTTACGCATGAAATAACCGATGAGATAAGAAAGATAATATCGTACAAAGGCATAGGCCAATTTAGCGCAATCCTCTATCTCTTTTTATCTTATCAACTATTTTCTTGTCTTGAGGCATCATTAAATATAATTTTTAAGGTAAAGGCAAAAAGGCATTTTATCATCTCCCTTTTCCTCTCTTTCTTTATAATCACCCTCATAATAATCTTTACAGTCGCTTCCTTTGGCGCTACAGCAGCAATCTCTGTATTAAAGGCACTTCAGGATTTTTTCCCTATTATTAGGGTGGGTCCGATAACAGGTTTTTTAATAAAGTATATTGTGCCTCTGGTATTTATATTTCTGACAGTCGTTACATTATATACCTTTCTTCCGAGGAAAAGGGTGCATATAATTAGTGCATTGCGTGGTGCATTGTTTACTGCAATCCTACTTGAAATAGCAAAACACCTGTTTACTATTTATATATTGAAGATAGTCAAATTAGGGACTATATATGGTCCTTTATCAGCCTTTATTATATTTCTGTTATGGGTATACTACTCATCATGTATCTTTCTAATAGGGGCTGAAATCGTCAATAATCTCCAGACATCTAATAACAGACAGAAATAAGGAGTTATATTACATCTGTAGAGCCTCTTTTATTCTTTCGATTAAAGTAAAAGGTGTAAAAGGTTTTTCGATATAATGAGTTGCTCCTAATGATATGGAATCAACTATGTGCTCAATGGTATCGTAGCCGGTCATTATCATTACATTTTGTTCAGGTGATAGTCTTTTTATGTGTGCCATAAGTTCCAATCCATCAATTCCTGGCATTTTAAGGTCTATTATTATAAGGTCATATCTGTCTTTTTCGAATAACTCAAGCCCTTCTTTCCCAGATGCAGCAGTATCAACTTCATATCCTGCAGGGATAAGAGCCTTCTGGCAACTAATCCTTACGATCTCCTCATCGTCTATTACAAGAATTCTTATCTTTTTAGTCATAGCTTCTTGCATGTATGCCTCCGTTTTAGATGCTTATTAATTATTTCAGGGAACGGTTTTTTATTGCGATGTTTATATCCTCTTTTATCAATTTTAATACATCAGGTTGATTAATGGGCACTTCACCAAGTTCCCTTTTTATCTCCGTTGTCTCGATTTTATAAGAAAAGCCGTTTTCACTGTATGATAAAGAAAAATCCCTATCTGGATGCCCTCCAATTAGGATCATCATTGTAGAGCCTATGTCTCCCAGTGGCTTCATATCAATGTGACTTAGTTGAAATTCTGCTGTAATAATAGTTCCCCTGCCCAACTCTGATTTTATGGAAAATTTGCCATTGCATTGTTCAGCAGACTGGGCAAGAAGAGGAATACCGAGACCGAATCTCTTTGTTCTTACGGTCTTTGTGCTGAAAAAAGGGTCTTTGACCATATTTATTGTCTCTTCGTCCATTCCCCTTCCGTTGTCACTTATGCTGAGGATAAGTCTGTCGTCATTTTTACTAATATTGATCTCTATTTTGATCATGGTAGCCCCAGCCTCTATCGAATTTTCTGCAATATCTAAAATGTGAAGTGAAATGTCTTCCATTGTAGATCTCCTCAGTCGTTCCAATCAATTCTTCTTTCACCCCTGAGTGCACTCAGAACCTCTTCAAAAGATGGTTCTTTTAAGAAGAAAGATACAGTCCTTCTTCCTACGTCCTTAAGGTGATGTGCATCGGAGGACGTGATCCATGGTATGCCAATATATTCATTGAACAGAGATTCAGCCTCATGTCTTTTTTTATTGTAAGAAATTTCGAGGGCATCGAAATCTAAATCATATGGAATAAAGCCGAGATGGGATATTATGCTGAATACCTCTCTGTCTATGTGGCTTGCAATAGCAATACCTCCGAGTGAATGAATATTGTCAACGACTTCCTTAATTGAGAGGCTTGTTGCACTGAAAAGAGGTCTATTGTCGAATCTTATTATTTCATCCCTTTCGTTTACTATTAACTGATAACCATGAAATCTACCAAGGTATGTTCCAGATGGGAGTTTATTGTAAACCAATTCCTGCATATTCAAGGCCTTATCTATTGAATCAAACATAGCGAGCACATGAACCTCCTCTTGTGATGTGACCTCCATGGCAGGCAATACCAATATACCTTTTTCACAACCAATTTCTATTGCGATTTTAGCATTTTCTGCTGAGTTATGATCAGTTATAGCGATTATATCCAGACCCTTTTTAATTGCGTTGTCTATAATCCTTTTTGGTGTCATATCCAGTTCAGCACATTGAGAAAGGCATGTGTGTATATGAAGGTCAGCAACAAATCTCTTGAGGTCCATATTAATAACTTATGGTATTCAGCTACAGGTTTTGAACAGATTATACAGAAGTCCTGCTATTTCAAATGTGGTATGGGGAGTTGTCAAAATGGTGATGTTTTCTGCTTCTGCCTTGTTTTTTGTGTCAGGCTCCGGTATCCTATTGTTGGTCATAATAATTCCTGAAAGGTTTTTAATTACAGCAACTGCTACAATATTTGGATGTGTCTGAAGGGTGATCCAGACCTGTCCATCTTTGCTGTTAGCCATTACATCGGAAAGAAGGTCGCTTATGTAACAACCTGTAACCTCTTTTTCCTGATCCCCATGAACACTAATACTTAAAGGCAGCTTCTCTAAAATATCTCTTAGCTTTATCATCAACTCCCCCTAAAAAGTTTTTTATAAAGGACACAACCCTTTATGTATGAATATGGTTATCTCTAATGTGGTTCCCTCTCCCACCACTGAGTCGATCTTCAGGATGTCAGAATTCTTTTTTATATTTGGAAGTCCCATACCTGCACCCCATCCCATTTCCCTGACCCATTCAGGGGCGGTTGAGTATCCTTCTTGCATTGCTAGCTCAATATCTTCAATGCCCTTGCCCATATCGGTAACGATTATCTTTATTTCATTTTCACTTATAATGTAATGCATTGTGCCTGCAACTGCATGTATTATCACATTCATCTCTGCTTCAAATGCAGCTATTGATGCCCTTGTTATAATATCACCTGGGATGCTTAGTTTAGTGAGAATATTTTTCAGTTCCGTAGAGGCCGTGCCTGCATTTGAGAAGTCTCCACCCATTAATTGAAAACAGCCCTCTATAGTGCTCTTAGTGTTCATGATTTTGTACCATTTTATTTTCAGGGGCTGGCAGTTGTATAAAAAAGCTTGACCCCTTTCCAACTTCGCTCTTTACAAATATATAACCTTCGTGTTTCCTGATAATACCGTAGCTGACTGATAAGCCGAGACCGGTACCTGTTCCAACAGGCTTTGTAGTAAAAAATGGCTCAAATATCCTGCCCTGAATCTCTTCTGGTATACCGTGACCAGTATCAGTAAATTCTATCTCCACAAATCTCTTCCTGTCTCTCTCTGTCATCCTTGATGCTATATATATCTTTCCTCCCTCATCCATTGCATCTGCCGCATTTATCAGAAGGTTTAAAAAGACCTGCTGGATCTGATTGTGGTCACCTATTATCTGAGGGATTTTATCATCGAGGTCAAGTTCGAAAACAATGTTGTGAAATTTTGCCTGATTCTTGACTATTAATACAGTATTTTCTATTAATTTATTTATATCCACCATGGTCTTTTCAGCTGCTGTTCTCCTCGAAAAACCCAAAAGTCCTCTAACAATATTTGAGCACCTTTCTGCTTGCTCAATAATTATTTTTACATCCTCTATGTCCTGTGTATTTTCGGGTGGCAATCTATTAAGCAATAGATGACCAAATGTTACTATCCCTGTAAGAGGACTGTTTAGCTCATGTGCCACGCCTGCTGCCATTCTTCCAAGTGATGCAAGCTTTTCGGCATTTATCATATGCTCCTGAGCCTTTACTATCTCTGCCGTCTTTTTTTGAACCTCCTGTTCCAGTGTCTTCGTCCAGTTTTCCATCTTTTCCTTATATTGCTTTATTTCTTCTGCCATTAAATTAAAGGAGTTAGCCAGAAGCCCGATCTCATCTTTTGAACTTATTTTTATTCTGTATTCCATATCTCCCTTCGATAACCTGTTCATTCCTTCCACAAGCAAAGAAAGTGGTCTGGTGACAAAATTGTAAAGAATAACGCATAAAAAAAATGATATAGCTATTACGAAAAAACCACCATAAAACAGCACCACCTCTATTCTTACGTCAGGATTCTTCTTTATGAAGAAGAAAGCAAAAAATAGTCCCAGCAGTAGCATTGCAGTGCCTATCGAAATTATTAATTTGCCTGTTAGTGTATTAAATTTCTTTTTAAGCATTGATTAATAATAACTTAGAAGCTGGATGTAGTCAAATATTGAATTTTGAAGTATAATTGGTTTATAAACTATGCCTTTAACTAAATTCTGGAAAAAATTTGAGGAATTCTTAATTAGAAATGGTCTGCATGAGCCGATTGGTCATAAACGCAGTTTTCAGGAGATTTTATACAAAGAAAAGAGGACCGAAAAATCAGGTCTGCCTGCTGAGTTAGTATATTCCGTCAAGTCAGAAGATTTTGCATTTGAGAATTTCGACATATCCTGCATAAAGTGCCCTCCTGACTATTTGCTGCATCACATAAATCCATCTTATGCAAAATACAACAAGTTAATCCCTTTGAGCTTTGAGAACAATATTTTGACTGTAGCAATGGCAGAGCCTAATTCTATGGTGATTGATGAAATCATAAATATTTATAAAAAAAGTTTTTCTATAATAGATGATGTAAAGATAGTAATAATCCCCGCAGAAACAATCCTTGAATTAATCAATAGGTTTTATCATCTTGAACGCGATGATGTATTGCTTGGGAATATACTGAGCAAAGTAGAAGAGGCATTTAAGCCCCAAATAGAGGTCGCTGATGTACCTAATACTGAGATAACCGAAAACAGTGCTCCAATAGTAATGCTTGTTAACAAAACAATCAAAGATGCTTACAAAAAAAGGGCCAGCGATATTCACATCGAGCCAGCACAGGGTTTTTTGAGGGTCAGATATAGAATTGACGGCGAGTTAATAGAAGCTGTGAGGGTTCCAAAGTATGCACAAAACGCAATTATAGCGAGAATCAAAGTAATGGCTGACATGAAATTAGATGAAAAACGATTGCCACAGGATGGCAGAATAGACTTCTCCAGACATGACCCTTCTACTGATATAGATATTCGAGTTTCTAGCGTACCGACTCCCCTCGGGGAAGATGTGGTGTTGAGGATTTTAGACAAAAAAAGCTCTACCCTTTCATTGAATAAGCTCGGCTTTAACAGTAGAGATATCGTGGCTTACCAGCAGGCAATAAACTCTCCATATGGTATAATTCTTCATGTAGGACCAACAGGAAGTGGAAAGACAACAGCCCTTTACGCTGCATTAAAATCTCTCGACGAACCTAACACGAAAATAGTTACCGCGGAAGACCCCGTGGAATATGTTCTCGGTGGACAGATTATACAAAGTAACGTTAACCCGTTAATAGGCTATACATTTGCAAAGGCAATTAAAGCCTTTTTAAGACATGACCCTGATATTATACTTATAGGAGAAATAAGAGATTTTGAGACCGCAAAGATTGCCGTTGAGGCATCTCTCACAGGACATCTTGTCTTCTCTACATTACATACAAATGATGCAATAGGAACTATCACAAGACTCGTAGAAATGGGAATAGAACCTTATTTGCTGGCAGACTCCCTCCGTCTTATATGTGCACAGCGGCTTGTTAGGGTAATATGCAATAAATGTAAAGAATCTTATATAGCAACAGATAAAGACGAGGAGGTAACAAAAGGCGATATAAAATCTGGAACTAAAGTTTATAGAGGTAAAGGCTGTAACGAATGTGAGGGAATCGGTTACAAAGGAAGGACCGGAATATATGAGGTCCTTTCAATAAACAAGAGCCTGCGCAGTCTTTTGTTAAATAACGTGAATACAGAAGTGCTTAGAGATGAAGCGATAAAGTCAGGCATGACAACATTAAGACAGGATGCTGTGCAGAAGGTTTTATCCGGCATTACTACAATCGAAGAGCTTATATCAACAACATTGTCAGAAATATAATTTAAATAAAACCTGAATCTTTAAGCCTTGAAACAATTGAGGATTCTCTATCTTTTATTAAAAATCTCTCCACATATTTTGCCAAGATATCCGGCTCGAGATTAACGGTATCCCCGACACCCTTAAATCCGATCGTTGTCATCTTCGATGTATGAGGTATTATTACTACGCTGAAAGAATTTTTATATACATCCACAACTGTTAGACTTATTCCATCAACTGCCACAGAGCCCTTATTCACGAGATACCTGATTATACTTTCGGGAGCCTCAATATCTATCTTTACGGCATTACCGATATTAATTTTTCTTGCTATCCTTCCTACGGCTTCTACATGTCCTGTAACAAAATGGCCTCCTAATTTAGAGCTTGGTTTTAGAGAAGGCTCGAGATTCACCCTATCGCCTCTCTTCAGATTCCCTAAATTTGTACTCTTTAAGGTTTCTAATGAGACATCGAATAATAGCTCCGACTTAGGTGGTGTGAGTTTGACCACAGTAAGACAAACACCGTTTACCGAGATACTGTCTCCCAATGATGAATCTTTGACAATATTTAGAGCCTTAATGGATAACCTTGCACCATCAGTTCCTTTATCTAAAAATAACACCTCTCCAAGCTCTAAGATCAATCCTGTAAACATTAGTGTATCAGCTTCCCTATCCTTTGGATTCTTGGGAATTTTTTTATACTATCCCATGACCAGTATATTATAAATGCCTTCCCTTTTATATCTTTTATATCAACATACCCCCAATATCTACTGTCATAACTCTGGTCTCTGTTGTCTCCCATCACAAAATATTTGTTCTGGGGTATGAGATAAGGGCCAAAATTGTCTCTGGGCTCTATTCCTCCAGCCTTTGGAGAGTTATCTGTGTGCTGCACATAAGGTTCTTCTAACCTAACTCCATTTACAAATACCACCCTGTTTCTTGATTCTATAATGTCTCCCTCAACTGCTATTATCCTTTTGATAAAATCCCGATCAGGGTCTTCAGGATACTTAAACACTACTATATCTCCTCTCTGAGGCTTCTTAAGAACAAGTATCCTTTTGTCACTGAAAGGTATCTTTGTACCGTAAATGAATTTATTTACGAGTATGTGGTCTCCAATAAGGAGGGTTTGAAGCATAGATCCAGATGGTATCTTGAAGGCCTGAATAACATAAGCCCTTATTATTAGGGCAAGAATCAAAGCCGTGCCGATAGCCTTTGTATATTCCCATAGCTTACTCTGTCTTTTCATTCTTTATTCCTTTGCTGCCAGCACAGAAAGAAACGCCTCCTGAGGAATCTCTATCCTTCCTATCTGCTTCATCCTCTTTTTGCCTTCCTTCTGTTTTTCGAGGAGCTTTTTCTTCCTGGTGATGTCTCCACCGTAACACTTGGCGAGCACATTTTTTCTCAATGCCTTTATATTCTCTCTTGCTATAACCTTACCGCCGATTGCCGCCTGTATGGCTATTTCAAATAGTTGCCTTGGTATCACTTCCCTTAATTTTTCAGCAATCTGCCTTCCCTTATAATAAGCCTTTTCCCTATGAACAATCAATGAAAGGGCATCAACAGGCTCCCCGTTCAGAAGTATGTCAAGCTTAACAAGGTCAGATTCCTTAAAGCCAATAAACTCGTAATCCATAGATGCATATCCCCTTGAAGCAGACTTTAGCCTATCGTAAAAGTCCCATAATATCTCACTTAAAGGCATCTCGTAAGTCACTATTATTCTATCTTTGCTAATATATGTAAATTCCTTCTGTATACCTCTCTTTTCCTGACATAATTCGAGTATCTGACCTATGTATTGCTGGGGAACAAATATAGTGACTTTTACATATGGCTCTTCTATCTTCATAAATTTTTCCGGAAGTTTGCTCGGATTATCTACATAAACTTCCTTTCCGTTGATGTCATTAACCCTGTATATAACTGTGGGGGCAGTTCCTATAAGGGAAAGACCGAATTCCCTTTCGAGTCTTTCCTTAATTATCTCCATATGCAGGAGCCCTAAAAATCCACATCTGAATCCGAAGCCGAGTGCTAATGAAGTTTCTGGCTCAAAATTAAATGAAGAATCGTTTAGCCTCAGTTTTTCGAGTGCGGTTTTCAAATCTTCATACTGGTGGGTCTCCACAGGATATAGACCACAAAAGACCATTGGCTTGATGTCCTTGTATCCAGCAAGTGGTTTTTCTGCAGGATTGGATGCATCGGTAATAGTATCACCAATCTTTGTATCGCTCACATTCTTTATTCCAGCTATCAAATAACCGACCTCACCTGAAGAAAGATTATCCACCTCTACCATTTTTGGTGTAAAGACACCCACCTTTGTTACCTCATAATCTTTACCAGTAGCCATTAATCTTATTCTCAAGCCAGGCACTATTTTGCCGTCAACAATCCTTACAAGAACAACTACACCCTGATAGTTATCAAACCATGAATCAAATATCAATGCCCTTAGAGGTTTTGTATCTTCACCAGCAGGAGGAGGTATTTTTTTCACTATAGCCTCGAGGATTTCCTTAATTCCAATACCTTCTTTTGCGCTCGTAAGAATTGCCTCTGAACAGTCTATGCCAATGGCGTCTTCTATCTGCTGTTTTACCTTTTCTGGCTCTGCAGACGGCAGGTCAATCTTATTAATTACTGGTATTATTTCGTGATTATATTCTATTGCGAGATATGCATTGGCAAGGGTTTGGGCTTCCACACCCTGAGATGCATCAACCACAAGCAGACTGCCCTCACATGAGGCAAGACTCCTTGAAACCTCATATGAGAAGTCAACATGACCAGGGGTATCAATAAGATTCAATATATATAAATTGCCATCCTCTGCCCTGTAATTTAATCTTACTGCATGAGCCTTTATCGTTATTCCCCTTTCCCTTTCGAGATCCATTGCGTCAAGCACTTGCTCCATCATTTCTCTTGAACTCAATGCACCTGTAAATTCAAGCAGTCTGTCTGCAAGCGTTGACTTCCCATGGTCTATGTGAGCAATGATCGAAAAGTTTCTGATATTTTTAGCCATCTATTTTACATTCCTCAAAAACAAGTCTTGCAGCTCCTATAACTCCTGCATCATCCCCGAGTAGGGATGGAATTATCTTCACCTTCTGATAAAGCTCTTTTAATGTCCTTTTTGATGCCTCTTTAATCGCCGAGTCTATATAAATATTCCATGCCCCTAAGAGCCCTCCAGTAAGAATGACCGCCTCAGGGCTAAAGATATTTATTATATTTGCAATACCTATCCCGAGATTCCTTCCTGCCTCTTTTAAAACCATCCTTGATAGAGAATCTCCTTCCAATGCTGCATTGTATATATCCTCGGTAGTAATTTTATAGAGGTTTCCACTGTATAAATCCTTCAAGATGCTCTCTTTACCTCTTTCTATTTCTGAAATAGCTGTCGAAGATATTGCACTTGCAGATGCATACGCTTCAAGGCATCCAATGCTTCCACAGGCGCAGGGTAGCCCATTTGCATTGATGCTCATATGTCCAATCTCAGAGGCAACAGAAAGTAGCCTATTGTTTATTACAATACCACCTCCGATTCCTGTACCAAGAGTCAGGATTACGAAATCCTTAAAGTTCCTTCCTGAACCAGAGAACTTTTCTCCATAAGCTGCAGCATTCGCATCATTTTCTATAACAATGCATTTTTTATATCTATCAATAAATTCATTTTTGAGATTCAATCCTGTAAGCTTTTGAATATTCGGAGACCTCAAAACAATGCCATTACGGGTATCGACTATTCCAGCAACTGCAAGCCCGATGCCATAAATGTTATTGCCTTGTTGGGCGAATAACGAATCTACAAGACTTAAGAGTACTTTCAATGGTTCGCTGCCGGTCAATTCCTTGACCTTTAATTCAACATCTCCATCGATGTTAATCAGGGCTGCCCTTATGTTTGTTCCTCCAACATCAACACCTATGACATACTTTTTCATTTAATATTCTCCATTTTGTTATAATCTCTTAAAAAGAAGTCCTTAATGAAAGGTATTATCTTCAAAAGAAGATTGACATTTTAGTTTTTATTATAACAAAAATACAGTGAAATCAGATACCACATTAAATGCCGGTAAATGCTTATAATATATCTTTTGTGATATTTTGGGTTATACTTTTTAGTAAGAATCGTTAATTGGATTGTCGAAAACAAAGCTGTCAATAAAAACAATATCTAAATGGGAAAAAGATAGAGAGGTATTTTAGAGTGAAGAGAATAGCTGTTATAGATGGTCAGGGTGGAGGCATAGGAGGTCTTATTATAAAGGAGTTGCGTGAAGAATTTGGTGATAAAATAGAGATTGTTGCACTCGGAACAAACTCAACTGCCACGAGCTTTATGATGAAGGCGCGGGCAAATAAGGGTGCAACAGGCGAAAATGCAATTGTATGGAATGCTGGTAAGGTTGATATCATTACAGGGCCTCTGAGCATTGTTCTTGCGAACGGGATGATGGGGGAACTTACTCCGAAAATGGCAGAGGCAATTGCATCGTCGCCAGCAAAAAAACTCCTGGTGCCATTGAATCAAGAGGGAGCAGAAATCATTGGCATTACAAAAGAACCGCTTCCGCATTTAATAGAAAAACTCATAAAACGTATCAAGGAGGAAAAAGATGTGTGAGGCAAATGCATATGTTTATAAAGATGGAAAGGAAGAGCTTTACCTTGAAAATGTAGATGTCCTTATACCCGAAGGCAGAAAAATTTATCTGAGAAACCTATTTGGAGAACAAAAGACCTTTGAAGGGCATGTCAAGGAGATATCTTTACTCAGGCACAAGATATTGCTCGAAGAAGAAAAATAATTTGATACCTTAGATCAAACCATTAATCTGAAATCTGGGAAATTTTTATCAAGAATACGGCTGTCTACCCGGATGGTTTAAAATTCTTACATGGAATGGCGATTTATAGATTCCGCAAATTGTGATGCTGCATTCAACATGGCACTGGATGAGGCTATTGCAATATCTGTAAGAAGTGGAGATGCGCCTCCAACCCTGAGATTTTATGGCTGGGCAACTCCTTCTGTAAGTCTCGGCTCTTTCCAGAAGATAACTGACATTGATATCGAATACTGCATGAAAAATTACATCCCCGTCGTCAGAAGACCAACAGGTGGAAGGGCAATCCTTCACGGTGATGAGCTTACATACAGTTTTAGCTCAAGAAATGAAGGAGATTTTTCAAATGGACTTTTAGGGTCATATCGAAAATTAAGCATTGCCTTTAAATATGCAATGGAACAATTAGGGCTTGCTGTTTCATTAAAGGAAAAGAGTGAATCAGCCAGAAATCTTACAAGAAATCCCATCTGTTTTAAATCAACATCGTATGGCGAGATTAGTATTAAAGGAAAAAAAATTATAGGCTCTGCACAAAAGAGATGGAATGACGCATTTTTGCAGCAAGGCTCCATACCTTATTCAATAGATTATGAAAAAAACGCCGGGGTGTTTAAGGTCGAAAAAGATATTTTAAAAGAGATGTTCGGACTCGGTCAGATTATCAATGACTTTGATCCTGACAGGTTTAAAAATGCAATTATATCATCCTTTGAAGTTCTTTTCAATGTTAAACTTGTTAGCTCTCCTCCGCTGGCTCGTGAGCTGGAGGTTGCTCATCTTCTGTTACATGAGAAGTATAAGAATCCAATCTGGACACAGGCTTCAAAATTGAGCCGGTTTTATAATAGTAGTGGAATGTTGAAGAAAGCATTATGAGCCATATATATCCCTGAATGGCATAAGTAACTAACTGATAAGGTAAAAAGAGAAGGGGACCAATAAACGGTATCAGTGAAAAAGGTGTACCTATTAAAATTATTAAAAAACTTATCACTATGTAGCCAATCATGAGTATTATAAAAAAGCCTATTGAAGACGGATTATTATAGAGATATCTTATTGTCTCTTTCAGGGTATCCAGTGCCTTTGACCTGTTAAATGACATATAAGCAAGGCCATATACAGCAACTGATGCTGCAGCCAAAATTGAAATAATCCCTATGCCTATTAATAAGAAAGAAAAAAAGACCCCCAGGAAAAGAGCGAGTGCTGCCTCCTGAGTCTTTGCCTTTTCTATTATTGCAGATGAGCCGCCACCAAGGATGCCGATGATAAAGGCAACAGCTATAAAAATAATACCTATTATCAGAGAGTATCCGAGAACAGGGATGAGCCTTTTCTTTCCTTCAGAAAAGAATGCTGACAATGTAAACTTAAAATCTGGTTCGAGCAGAGAGTTTGTAATTACTCCTATCGTGCCGCTAACAGTAAATACGAACAACATTATTGCGAAGAAGAAATAAAGTACTATGCTTGTCAATATAAATATTGCAATACCAAAATACTTGTTTAAGAGATTAAAAGATTTACTGAAAAGATAAGCGACATCCTCAAATTTCAGTATCTCTGTCAGGTCTAATCCAAGAATTATAAAAGCAAATGCGATTGGCACGCCGACAATAATGAAAAAGCTCACACAGCTTATAAGCATGGCTATAAGCTGTACTAATACCAACTGCCAGTTTTTATGAACAGTAGCTACACCTTCTTTTAGAACAGCTATGTATCTCATTGCAAAATCAGACATTAAAACCCACTACTGTTATACCTGCCTCTTCTGCCTGTTTTATTAGCCTCTCTTTATTTATCATTATACTCCTGTGAGCCTCTATAACAAGGACCCTTGCTCTGACATCAATCATTGACCTTAGGGTATTTAGACCAACAACAGGGACATCAAGCCTCATATCCTGCTGTGGCTTTGATACCTTTATCACTACTGCACCGCCACCAGATAATCTACCCCCTCTAATTATTGCCTCATCTGTGCCCTCGATAGCCTCTACTGCCATAACAGCACACCCTTTTACAACAATAGTCTGACCTATATCGAGCCTTCCTATTTCCTTAGCAATACCCCAGCCAAAATGTATATCCTTCCACTCATCCTTAGACGGTCCTTCTTTTGTAAGAACCCCTTCTGGTGTAAGGAGATGGGGACTGAATGCGGTTGTGTTGATTATGTGGATTCCCTCTCTCTCAAGTTCTTTTGTTATTGCATTTAAGATAGAATCATCACTTTTGTCTTTTAGAGAAAATAGCAGTTTTACTGCCCTGATGTCAGGTGTGATCTTCGATTTGTAAAGGAGGGTTTTTGAGACCTTACCTGCCATAATTACCTCTTTTACACCAAATTCCTTCAGGGTATCTATCAATTCACCCACTCTTCCAATGTTGATCCATTTTATTTCGTCAGATACAGTGTTGAGGTTAGGTGAAGCAAGATTTTCGAGGGCTATGGTAATTACTTTAAACCCACGACCCCTTGCATCCATCGCTATTATCTCCGGGAGATCCCCTGTGCCAGCAATTATCCCTATAACATTATCTTTAATCTTTCCTGAAATCTCCAATTCCTTCCCCCTGACCCCTGACTCACCTGCATATTCCCCTTTTATTTTTCTCGATAAACTCAATCAAGTGCTTTATTTCATCAGTTTGCGGTAATTCTGTCTTTATCTTTTTTAAAGCTTCCTTTAGTGTCCTTTTTTCTCTAAACAGTATCTTATAAGCCTTTTTTAGTATATTTATTGTTTCATCAGAGAATCCGTGTCTCTTTAGTCCAATGGCATTTAGTCCATAAAGTTTTGCCCTTGCGCCTGATGCCATTGTATAAGGAGGTATATCCTGTCCTATTCCGCTAAATCCCCCAACCATTGAATATTTGCCTATGCGTGTAAACTGGTGCACTGCAACCAGTCCTCCTATAACTGCATTGTCTTCTACTGTTACATGACCTGCCAATGTTGCTGCATTTGCCATTATTACACCGTTACCTATCTTACAGTCATGGGCAATATGAACATAAGCCATTAAAAAGTTCGAGTCTCCGATTTCTGTTATTCTGTCTCCACCTACAGAAGCCCGATGAATGGTTGAATATTCCCTTATTATGTTATTTTTACCTATCTTTACCTTTGTCTTTTCGTTTTTGTATTTTATGTCCTGAGGCGGTAAACCAATAGATACAAATGGATATATTATGCAGTTCTCTCCAATAACTGTATCGCCCTCAATTACAATATTTGATAAAAGTCTTGTTTTTTTCTTAATTACAACGCCTTCTCCTATAATACAAAAAGGACCTATAAAAACATCATCTCCTATCTCTGCCTTTGGACTAACTATTGCTGTTTTATGTATCTCGGCTGCCATTTTTCCTCCTACGACAATTTTTTGTCCGAAACCATAGCAGTAAATTCAGCCTCTGATGTAAGAGTATTTGCAACAAAGGCATCCGCAGAAAACCTCCATACATTGCCCCTCGTATGAGTAACCTTGACCTCTATTCTAATCTGATCTCCTGGTAACACGGGTTTTCTGAACTTTACCTTCTCTATGCTCATAAAATAAACCGCCTTTCCCTGAACACCTGATTTAAAAGCGAGGATCCCTGCTACTTGAGCCATTGCCTCTACAATCAAAACCCCCGGCATTATAGGATTGTCAGGCGGAAAGTGTCCCTGAAAAAATGGTTCATTTATTGTCACATTTTTAATACCTACAGCCCTCACATTTGGCTCTATTTCTATAACCCTGTCTACTAGTAAAAAAGGATATCTGTGAGGAAGTATGGATAAAATCTCCCTTATGTCAATCATATTCCCTCCAATTCAAAAAGATCTTGATAGAGATTTAAAACTCAATCTTTTTGTAATAATTTTATCTTATCTTCGACTTCCTTTAACCTTTTATTCAATTCAGGCAGTTTTGCAAATATTGCCATTGCCTTTAACCACTCCCTGTGTTGCATAGGCAGGATACCTGAATAAATATCCCTCTTCATTTCTCCCATTGCACCGCCTTTTGCTCCTATCATTGTACCTGCCTCTATCGTGGTGTGGTCTGCAACTCCAACCTGCCCTCCAAGTATTGTCCCATCCCCCACCTCGGAACTGCCTCCTATACCTACCTGTGCTACAAGAATTACATTCTTTCCGATCTTAACATTATGCCCTATCTGCACAAGATTATCTATCTTGGAGCCTTTTCCTATTATTGTGCTTCCTGTTGTTGCCCTGTCAATGGCAGTATTTGCACCTATCTCTACATCATCCTCTATTATGACATTTCCAACCTGTGGTATTTTATTATGAATCCCGTTTTCAAAAACATATCCAAATCCATCAGACCCTATTACAGCACCTGAATGAATTATCACATTGTTTCCAATGACAACACCCTCTCTTATTACAACATTTGGATAAATAAGGCAGTTTTCTCCAATGATACAGTCTTCCCCTATGAATACATTGGGATATATCACGGTATTAGAGCCTATTTCAACCCTCGCAGATATAAATGCAAAAGGATATACAGTAACTTCCTTACCTATTATTGCTTCATCTGATATAAATGCCCTCTCATTTAAGCCCTTATAAGAATGTGGCTTTTGATAAAAAGACTTCAGTAAGATCGAAAAGGCGTATAGCGGATTTTTGACTATTATCTGGGGCATCTCGATATCACCAATAAACTGCCTTACTATAACTGCAGATGCCCTGCTTTTTTTTAATTCTTTTATATATCTGTTGTCTGACAGAAATGTGATATCCCCTTCCTTTGCATCAGGGATACCAGCTACACCTGTTATCTCTATGCCTTTGTCTCCTACTATCTCACCGTTTATCAGGCTTGCTATTTTTAAGAGATCCATATAAACAATAGTTATTTTGTCTTTGCCTTTGATTCATTATATCTCTTTATCAGGGCATCTGTAATATCTATTGACTTGTCAGCATACAGGATGAGACCCTCTGCCCTTTCGAGTATCAATGTATAACCCTGCTCCTGAGACATTGTATTTATTAATTGTCTTAATTCTTTTAAGATTTTATCAGTGAGTTCCGCTTCTTTTTTCTTTACCTCTGACTGTGAGTCAGACATCAATCTCTGATAATCTCTTATAAGTCGTTCTATTTCTTCTTCCTTTGCCTTCTTTGCTTCAGCAGAAAGGACAGCAGACTGTTTTTCGAGTTCTCCCTTCATGGTCTCGATCTTTTTCCCCTTTTCCTCTAAGAGTGTCTGTTTTGATTTGATAAGTGATTCAAGCTCTGATGTAGCCTTTTTCCCCTCATCTGACTCATTCAGTGCCCTGAAGAGGTCTACTATCCCTATTTTTAATCCCTCTGTAGCAAATGCCTTTGAGGAAATCCCTGCACCAAAAAATAAAAGACTCGCAATCACGAACACAAAAAATCTCTTCATTTTACCCTCCAAATTTTTATTTATTTGTGTATAAATCTCTTAAGCCGTCATGTCTTTAAAAGAAGGTTCCAAATGTAAACTCTACCTTGCTGGAAGACTCTCCTGCCCGCTTATCAAGATTGTAACCCCACTCAATTCTGATAGGACCCATCGGAGATATCCACCTAATGCCTGCACCAGTTGTGTATCTCAGGTCGCTTCCAAATGTCTCTCCTGTTGCATATGCCCTGCCAGCATCAAAGAAAATAACGCCTTTAAGCTTGTATTCTGATACCAGAGGGAATATATATTCAGCATTAAATATTAACTCCCTTTCACCTCCTATCGGCTCACCTGTATTTTCATCCCTTGGACCTGCCTCACCATATCCCAGACCCCTGACTGTATATATGCCTCCAACATAATATCTTTCATAAAGCGGCAGTCTCTCCCCGGATAAGCCTGTCGCATATCCTGCCCTTCCCCTCAGATGTATGGTCGTTGTATCAAATAAAGGGAAATACCATCCAGAATCAAAAAGTGCTTTAAAAAACTTATTTGTGCCTCCCAGCCCTGCAAATGTTAGGTAAATAGCATTTCTTGAACCACGAGATGGATCGAGGTAATTGTCCCTTGAATCCCTCGCAATTGAAAGGCTTATGCTACTGGTTGTTTTTGTCCCTTCTTGTTCCTTGATCCTGCTTGAGGCATCTTCTGTTATATTTTCTATTGTTGCCTTTTCATAATTATAGGATATTGATGCCCCCCAGTATTCTGTAAATGCCTTTCCAAATGAGACCTCAAAACCTGTAGCCTTTTTATCAAAATCCGTGTATTTTCTGGTTGTTTTATAAATGCTCGTTCCGAATGATAAGGGTTTATCCATAAACCATGGGTCCCTGAAGGACAATTCATAAAATGAGCTCCTTCCGCCAAGTTCACCCCTTAGTTTTATATACTGCCCCTTACCAAAGAGATTCCCCTGTGTAATATCAGCCATGCCTATAAACTTATCAACAGAGCTATATCCACCTCCTATGCTTAAAAAACCTGTAGGTTTTTCTTTAACCTTTACATCTAAATCAACAACCTTTTCCTCTATCTTTGGTTTTGGGGATATGTCAACCGTCTCAAAGAATTGCAAATTATTTATTCTTTCATAACTCCTTTTGAGCGCAGCTGCATTGAATACATCCCCTTCATCGAGTCTCATCTCCCTTCTAATGACCTTGTCCCGGGTTTTTACATTACCAGATATCTCTATCCTACCAATGCTATATTTATCTCCTTCGTCAATTTTGTATATTACCCTTACCTCCTTTTTATCCTCATCAGGTATGAGGTCAGGAGAGACAGACACCAATGCATATCCGTTATTAGAGTATAGTTCGTTCAATGCAATTACATCTTTTTTTAATGTCTCTTTTGAAAAGACCCTTTTGGGTGAAAGCCTTATATTTTTGCGGATATCTTCTTCTGAAAATGCCTTGTTTCCAGAAACACCTACTTCAGAGACAATGAATTGTTCCCCCTCTGATACTTGTATTGTAATCTTCATCCCTTCCTTATCATCAGTAAGTTGAATCTTTGGCTCAGCAACTACGACCTTTAAGTATCCATTGTCGAAATAAAGATCCTTTATCCTCTCTATATCGTTTATTATTTCTTCTTTCTTATAATATCCAGTACCTGTAATAAACGAAAATATTCCCCTTTCAGATGTCTTCATTGCCTTTTTTATCTTACCTGTAGATAATGCCTTGTTTCCTTCTATCTTTATCTCCTTTATCTTTACCTTCTTTCCCTCATCTATGTAGTAAGTAACAGAAATCTCGTCTTCTTTTATCTTTTTTACAATTGGTACCACCTGTGCAAGATAATAACCCTCATCTTCATAAAAGACCTTTAGTTTCAAGGCATTATCATTGATAAGGGTGACATCAGATATTGCTCCTGGCATCAAGGTAATCTTCTCCCTCAATGCAGTGTCATCGAATCTTTTATTTCCCTGAAACTCAACCCTCACAATGGTTGGCTTTTCCTTGACAATATATATAACCTTTATTCCTCCCTCAAAAGGCTCTATATCTACACGAACATCTTCAAAGTATCCGATTCTGAATATAGATTTTATATCCTCTGATATCTTCTCCTGACTCAATGGCTCCTTGATTTTCTGAGATACCTTCGAAATTATAGCCCCTTTTTCTATCCTTTTCAGTCCTTTCACCTCTATTGCTGTCACTATAGGAAGTTCTTGAGCCATTGATAAACAGTTCGAAAAAAAGATAAAAGAAATCATAAAAAACAAGACCTTTGTTTTAGATGTCAGCCAAGTCATCAAAGACCTCCTGCTTTAATTAGCGTTGCTTAGTATACCACAACTGAGAGATATTTCTATAAATCAAGAATGTTGATTAGACCTTGTTTATGCAAATCTTATAATTACTGTATAATCAAACATGAAGTTTCGTCTTGATAGACTCCTCGTAGAAAAAGGCATTGCTCCAAGCCGTGAAAGGGCTCAGGCTTTAATTATTGAGGGCAAGGTTTTAGTTGATGGCATGCCTGTTTTGAAGGCAGGCACATTGATCAGACAAGAGGCGCAAATAGAATTAAGAGGCGGCGATATTCCATATGTGAGCCGTGGTGGCATCAAGCTTGAGGAAGCGATCAGGCACTTCAATATCACTATGAGAGAAAAAATCGCAATGGATGTCGGCTCATCAACAGGGGGATTTACAGATTGCATGCTTCAGCACGGCGCCAGTAAGGTTTATTGTATCGATGTCGGATACGGACAGCTTGCATGGAAGCTGAGGCAGGACCCGAGGGTTGTGCTTTTGGAGAGGACAAACATCAGGCATCTCGAAAAAAGCAGGATACCTGATGAAATTGACATTGCGACCATTGATGTCTCTTTTATTTCATTAAAAAAGGTCGTACCATGTGTCCTGAAATTTCTTAAAGAAAATGGAGAGATTATAGCCCTTATAAAGCCACAGTTTGAGGTCGGAAAGGCAGATGTAGGTAAGGGTGGAATAGTAAAAGACGAAGAAAAAAGATTAAAGGCTGTGGAGCGAGTAAAGGAAGAACTATCATCACTCAACCTTGAGATCTCAGGTGTAATTCGGTCACCTATAGCAGGACAAAAAGGGAATATAGAATATCTTATATATATGAAAAAATCAAAGGCATAATTTTGGTATAATATTCACTAATTTTAAACATAGAGAAAAGAGATGAATTTACCTTCTGAACTGATAGATAAAAATACATGGGAAAAGGTATTGAATTTCATAGCCATAAGCGATGAATTACCTCCATACCTTTTGGTAGATAGAGATATTATAAGGGAAAAGGTCTCTATAATAGGGAAAAACATCAAAAATTCAAGGGTATTTTATGCTGTTAAGGCAAATCCTGATATCGAGGTTTTGAGGTTCTTAAACAGTCTCGGAATAGGTTTTGAGATAGCGTCTGAGGGTGAACTCCAGATAATGGCATCTCTCGGGGTTGAGCCAGAAAGGCTCATAACGAGCCATCCTGTAAAGACCTTTAAATTTCTGGAGCTGGCAGTTGATTATGGTGTGAGGTATTTTGCATATGATTCAACAGTTGAGGTAGAAAAGCTATCAAGATATGCACCTGGTTGCAATGTCTATGTGAGACTATCTGTGCCAAATGAGGGAAGTGAGTGGCCATTAAGCAAGAAATTCGGGGTCGAACTTGACGATGCATTAGCCCTTATATTGTATGCAAAGGAAAAGGGGCTTAATCCTGTTGGTATCACCTTTCATGTTGGCTCACAGTGCAATAATGTATATAACTGGAATTCTGCCATTGATAAGGCGAGATACCTTTGGGAGATTGCCGAACAAAACGGCGTAACATTGAAAATGCTTAATATAGGTGGTGGTTATCCAATAAGATATACAAAAAACGTGGTTGATATAGAGACCATAGAGAAAAAGGTCAACAAGGCAATATTCCAGAAATTTCCAGAAGATACAGAAATATTCATCGAGCCGGGAAGGGGTGTTGTAGGAGATGCCGGGATATTTGTATCTACTGTTATAGGCAAGGCAAAGAGGGGAGACGAGAACTGGCTTTATATAGATGTAGGTGTTTTTAATGGATTGATGGAAAGCATCGGTGGGATCAAATATACATATGTTGTTGGAAGCAGAAACGAGCCAAAGATATGGACCATTGCAGGACCGAGTTGTGACAGTTTTGATGTAATAGACAGGGCTGTAGAACTCCCGGAACCCGAGGCCGGAAACAGGATATTGATACTTTCCAGCGGTGCATACACGATTTCTTATGCTTCAGAGTTTAATGGATTTTCTATACCAAAGACCATACTGATATAAAAATAAATTATAGGCAGATGAAGCTTGACACCAAAAACAGGAGGATAAAATGATCAAGTTTTTCGAAAAAGACCCCTATGCACCGATTCAATATGTATATGAAGTAGAAAAAGTTCTTCATAAGAGCAAGAGTGAGTTTCAGGAGATAATGGTTATCCAGAACCCATATTTTGGAAAGATGCTTATACTTGATGGCGTTGTGCAGATAACAGAAAGGGATGAGTTTTTCTATCACGAGATGCTTGTGCATCCTGTTATGCATGCACACCCTGAACCAAAAAAGGTAATAGTAATTGGTGGCGGAGACGGTGGAACAGTCAGAGAGGTCTTGAAGCACAATTCTGTTGAGAAGGTATATTTTATCGAGATAGACGAAGAGGTGATAAATGTATCAAAGAAGTTTTTCCCTTCAGTGGCATGTGGCGTAGATGACAGGAGAGTCGAGATAAAATGTATGGACGGGGCAGAATTTGTTAAAGGGAGAGAAGGGGATATAGATGTTATTATAGTGGATTCAACGGATATAGTTGGTTTTGCAAAGAGTCTTTTTACTGTGGAGTTTTTCAAATCCGTTAGGGATTGCCTTACTGAAGAGGGTATGTTTGTGACCCTATCTGAATCCCTCCATTTTCATAAGGACATTGTGATAGAGGTTCAGGAGGCGATGAAGTTGATTTTCCCGATAGTTGATATTTACACAGCCCCTATAGCAACTTACGCAGGCAATTGGTGGACATTCTCTGCAGCATCAAAGAGGCACGACCTGAGGCAGATGAGAAGGGAGTATAAGATAGATACAAGATATTATAGCGACGAGGTGCACGAGCAGGCTTTTATGCCGCCAAAGATGTATGATAAGCTTATGCAGAGAGGGCTTAAGTGGTAAAAATGAGTTTTTTTCTCACTTGACTTAAATCCTTTTCAATTGTTAAATTATTAGCACTCTCATTATGAGAGTGCTAATAATATATTAATTGAGTGATGCGTAAGATGGAAATTTTGGATGAAAGAAGCAAACATATCCTTTTTGCGGTCGTCCAGAGCTATATAAGCAAGCCAGAGCCTGTTGGATCAAGATTTATAACAAAGAAATATTCTCTGGGTTTTTCTCCTGCCACTGTAAGGAATATAATGGCAGACCTCGAAGAACTCGGTTTTCTGGATCAGCCCCATACATCTGCTGGCAGAATACCAACAGATAAAGGCTACAGGTTTTATGTAGACTCCATTATTGGGGTCAAGCAGTCTGGGGAGTTAGATTTTCGGGTTGTTGATTTTATTCATCACCTTGCAAAAAGGCTTAATGATATAAGAAGCGATATAAATAATATGTTTCTGGAGGTTACCAAATCCCTCTCTCTAATGTCTAACTACATTGGTGTTGTTACACCCCCGAGAACCGAAAAAACAATATTCAAAAAGATGGATTTTATTAGATATAAGGAGGATAAGGTTGTAGCTATACTGCTTACTGAAGAAGGTGTTATAAAAAACAAGATAATCAATATAGATTCAAGACTTACCAGTGAAGACCTGAAAAGGATATCGGATTATCTTAATTCTGAATACTCAGGACTCACAATAGATGAGATAAAGAATCTCATAATAAAAAATGCTTACCACGAGAAGGCCTTATGGGATAAGCTGATAGCAAAGGCAATAAATATATATGAACAGGCATTGACATTTATTGAGGATGATGTTTATGTATCAGGACTTTACGATATGATGAATCTGCCTGACTTTTCTGACATTTCAAAGATAAGAGAGATATCAAGGGCAATAAAAGACAAGCATATCATACTCAAACTGCTTGATGAGTTGTCAGATGCAGAAGGTGTACATGTATTCATAGGCAATGAGAATCCTGTTGAGGAGTTGAAAAATCTTAGTGTTGTTGCATCTACTTATAAGGAAAAAGGAAGGCCTATGGGCGTGATAGCATTGATTGGACCGAAGAGAATGGATTATCCCAAGGCAATATACATGGTGGATACCATTGCGAAGTATATAAGCACCACTTTTGATTAGTATGGGGAGCCGATATGGAAGAGAAAAACATGGAAGAGAAAATTGAAGAAGCTAAAAAAATAGAAGAGATAGGCATATCTGAAGAGATAGAAGATAAGACAGCAGAGGCAATACAGGTAATACAGGATGAGCTTGCAGAAACAAAAGAAAAGTATCTCAGGCTATATGCTGAATTCGAAAATTATAAGAAAAAGGTTCAAAAGGACAGGGAGGAGCTTATAAAATATTCTAATGAATCTCTGGTTTATGAATTGTTGCCGGTTCTGGACAATCTTGAGATGGCATTAAAACACTCCTCTGATGCAAACTCAGAATCTCTGATAAAGGGGGTGGAGAATACATTAAGGGAGCTCATGAGGACACTCGAAAAATTTGGGCTCAAACCTATAGATGCACTCGGAAAGCTTTTTGATCCCACTTATCATCACGCAATGTCACAGGTCGAAAAAGAAGAAGTCGAGAATAATACCGTTGTTGAGGAATTCAGAAGGGGATATCTTTTTAATGAAAAGGTCTTAAGACCCTCACTTGTAGCAGTATCGAAAAAGACCGTTTGAACCGTATTAAAACTAAAAAAGGAGGATCAGCAAATGGGTAAGGCAATAGGAATAGATCTTGGCACGACTAATTCAGTTGTTGCAGTTGTAATTGGCGGAGAGCCGGTAGTAATACCCAATCAGGAAGGTAACAGGACAACACCTTCAGTAGTTGCTTTTACAGAAAAGGGTGAAAGGCTTGTCGGACAGGTGGCTAAAAGACAGGCAATAACAAACCCTGAGAATACTATTTTTTCTATAAAGAGGCTCATGGGAAGAAAATATAATTCCAAAGAGGTAGAACATGCAAAAAAGAGGCTTCCCTATAAGATAGTTGAGGCACCTAATGGAGATGCCCATGTAGAGATAAGGGGAAAGAGATATTCTCCACCTGAGATCTCTGCCATGATACTACAAAAACTGAAACAGGCAGCAGAAGATTATCTCGGAGAGCCTGTTACAGAGGCAGTTATTACTGTGCCTGCTTATTTCGATGATAGTCAGAGACAGGCAACAAAGGATGCAGGTCAGATTGCCGGGCTCAATGTACTAAGGATCATTAATGAGCCCACTGCAGCTGCCCTTGCTTATGGACTCGAAAAGAAAAAAGAGGAAAAGGTTGCTGTCTACGACCTTGGAGGAGGGACATTCGATATTTCTGTCCTTGAAATAGGAGAAGGTGTCATAGAGGTCAAATCCACAAACGGAGATACATACTTGGGTGGAGATGACTTTGATTTGAGAATTATAGATTGGCTCGTTGAGGAATTTAAAAAGGAGCAGGGAATAGACCTTAGACAGGATAAAATGGCTCTTCAGAGACTGAAGGAGGCAGCAGAAAGGGCAAAGATAGAACTTTCAACAGCCATGGAGACAGAAATAAACCTGCCTTTTATAACTGCTGATGCATCAGGTCCAAAGCACCTTCTGATGAAACTCTCAAGGGCAAAGTTTGAGCAACTTACGGATGACCTTATCCAGAAGACAATAGGTCCTTGCAAAATGGCCCTTTCTGATGCAGGCTTTTCAACAAGAGACATAGATGAGGTAATATTGGTAGGAGGACAGACAAGGACACCAAGGGTTCAGCAGGTTGTTCAGGGATATTTTGGGAAAGAGCCCCATAAGGGAGTCAATCCTGACGAAGTGGTTGCTGTTGGTGCTGCTATACAGGCAGCTGTGCTGAAAGGTGAAGTGAAAGAGGTATTATTACTTGATGTTACACCACTTTCACTCGGTATCGAAACACTCGGCGGTATATTTACAAAGATGATAGAGAGGAATACAACCATTCCTACAAAAAAGACACAGATTTTTTCTACTGCATCTGACAATCAGCCGGCTGTTACAATAAAGGTTTACCAGGGCGAGAGGGAAATGGCAGCAGATAATAAGCTTCTTGGGGTATTCGAACTTGTTGGAATACCACCTGCACCGAGGGGTGTACCCCAAATAGAGGTTACATTTGATATAGATGCTAACGGAATCCTTCATGTATCTGCAAAAGACCTTGGTACAGGAAAGGAACAGTCTATAAGGATTACTGCATCCAGCGGTCTTACAGAGGAAGAGATAAAGAGGATGATGCGAGACGCAGAGGAACATGCTGCAGAAGACCGCAGAAAGAAGGAACTCGCTGAGGCACGAAACAGTGCAGACACCCTCATCTATTCTGTAGAAAAATCTGTTAAAGAATATGGTGACAGGCTTACTGATGTCGAGAAAAAGGATATAGAGGCTGCGCTCCAAAAGTGTAAGAAAGTGAAGGATTCAAGCAATGATCCAGCAGAAATTAATGCCGCCATAGAAGAACTAACAAAGGCCTCTCATAAGATCGCAGAACATATGTATAGAGCTGCACAGGCACAATCTGCAACAGGGGCAAAGCCAGAGGAAAAGGCAAGATCTGAGGAAGAGGTTGTCGAGGCAGAATTTGAGGATGTTGACAGGAATAAATGATTAAATTGTAATGAAGAATGAAGGATTATTATAAAATTCTTGGAGTCAGCCGTGATGCCACTCAGGAAGAGATAAAAAAGGCGTTTCGGCAGTTGGCACTAAAATATCATCCTGACCGAAACCCTGGAGACAAACAGGCTGAAGAGAGATTCAAAGAGATAAACGAGGCATATACCTGCCTCAGTGATGCCGAAAAGAGGGCCAATTACGATAGATATGGAACCGCAGAAGGAATAGGCGCAGGAGCCGGTTTTGGAGGTTTTGGGGCAGGTTTTGGTGGTTTTGCGGACATATTTGAGGATATATTTGACGATTTTTTTGGGGCATTTGGAGGCTCAAGAAAGACAAAGCCTATTAAGGGAGCTGATTTAAAATATAGCCTTAATATAACCCTTGAGGAGGCTGCATCTGGATGTGAAAAGGTAATAAATGTCCCGAGATGGCAGCCATGCGATAGGTGTAACGGTACATGTTCTGAGCCTGGCTCATCTCCCATTACATGCACTAATTGCAGGGGAACTGGACATGTAAGGTTTCAGCAAGGATTTTTCAGTGTGTCTAAGACATGCGGAAAGTGCCATGGTGCAGGCACGATAATTTCAAACCCATGTAAGACCTGCAAGGGCAATGGAAGGGTGAAGGTTCATCGGGAGTTATCTGTAAAGATACCAGCAGGTGTGGACACGGGCTCTCGTTTGAGATTAAGCGGTGAAGGCGATTTTGGGAGTTATGGAGGACCCCCGGGTGATCTATACGTTGTTATCAACATAGATGATCACCCTCTTTTTAAGCGCGATGGCATGGATATATACTGTCAGGTTCCAATATCATTCACAAAGGCTGTATTCGGTGGAGAAATAGATGTCCCCACATTAAATGGTCATGTTAAGCTTAAGATACCAGCAGGGACACAATCCGGAAAAAACTTTCATCTTAAAGGCAGAGGCATGCCGAGGCTTGGTAGCACCCAAAGGGGTGATCAGATTGTGAGTGTTTATATAGATGTACCCAAAAAACTCACACCTCGACAAAGGGAGGTGCTCGAAGAGTTTGCGAGATTAACAGAAGAAGATGTTGATGAATCAAAGGGACTTAAAGGAAAATTGAAGGATATATTCTCTTCCAGGTAAGATATTTTCTAACTATTATCTAACAGTTTGATAGCTGATTTATAAATACCATACTCATCAAGGTAATATTTTTCTCTCAATACCTTCTGGGAGCCATGTTCAACAAAGGTATCGTTTATCCCGATCCTCTTTAAAGAAACATCCTTTATTTCTGCCTCATTAAGGCATTCAAGTACGGCAGAGCCAAAACCACCTGCAAGGACATTTTCTTCAACGGTAATAATCCTTTTAATCTTTTGGGTCAATGAGGTTATTAACGCACTATCAATGGGCTTTATAAACCTTGCGTTAATAACGCTTGCATAAATGCCGTCTTTAATAAGCATATCTGCTGCCTTTAAAGAAGGAATTACGGTATTGCCTATTGCGATTATTGCCAGGTCATCTCCCTCTTTCAATATCTCTGCCTTTCCAATTTGTAATTCATTTGTGGTGTATTTAGTATTTTGGACATTACCTCTGGGATATCTTATAGCTGAAGGTCCTGGATAATTCAGGGCGAGTCTTATCATTTTTTTTAGTTCTTCACCATCCTTTGGAGACATAAATAAAAGATTTGGTATATGCCTCAAAAAAGAGATGTCGAAAAGTCCCTGATGTGTCGCACCATCTTCACCCACTATCCCTGCCCTATCTATTGCGAATAAAACAGGTAGGTTTTGAAGACAGACATCATGAACGATCTGGTCATAGGCTCGCTGTAAGAATGTTGAATAAATTGCAACAACAGGTCTCAATCCCTGACAGGCCAAACCAGCTGCAAAAATAACGGCATGTTGTTCTGCTATGCCCACATCATAAAACCTGTCAGGGAATCTCTCCCTAAAGGAAGTGAGGCTCGTACCTTCAGCCATCGCAGCAGTAATAGCAACGATCTTTTTATTCTCTTCAGCCAATTCCACAATCGTATCACCAAATACCGAGCTGTAAGTATCGCAGGCTACACTTTCTTGCTTTGACATTCCTATTTCGGAATCAAATGGTCCCACTCCGTGATAAATGCATGGATTATCCTCCGAGAATTTGTATCCCTTACCCTTTTTTGTTACAACATGCACCAATATTGGTTCTGTGGTATCTTTTATGTTTTTAAAGGTTTCTATCAACAATGGTATATTATGTCCATCTATAGGACCGATATAGTTGAATCCAAGATCCTCAAATAGACCACCAGGTAGGAAAAAGCCCTTCATGCTGCCTTCTGCCTTTTCAGCGATTTTTGCAAATGTCTCTCCTATTTTGGGAATCCCCTCTAAGATTGCCTTTGTCTCTTTCTTTATCTTCTTATAAAATGTGCCTGTTAATATCTTGCTAAGATATGCAGATAATGCCCCAACATTTGGGGATATCGACATCTCGTTGTCATTAAGAACAATTATGAGTCCCCTTTTCAAATGTCCTGCATGATTCATACCCTCAAAGGCTATCCCTGATTGCAATGCACCATCCCCTATTACTGCAATTACCTTATATGGTATTTGAGCTCCGAGATTTGAGATACGAATTTTCTTGAGTATTTCCCCTGCCTCTAATATCCCGATCGCTGCTGATATAGATGTTGATGAATGACCCGTTCCAAATACATCATGAATAGACTCAGAGATGCGAGGGAAACCGGATATGCCCCCATATTTTCTCAATGTATGAAACTCTTCGTATCTGCCTGTCAGTAGCTTATGTGCATAAGACTGGTGTCCGACATCCCATATAATCTTGTCTTGAGGGGAATTAAAGACATAATGAAGACTAATGGCCAACTCAACTACCCCGAGATTTGGCGATAAATGGCCACCATTAATTGATACCCTCTCTATTATTAAATCCCTTATCTCTAAGGCAAGGTCTTTGAGTCTTTCAATGGACAATATCTTCAGGTCAGCAGGTGACTTTATTTGTTCGATGATCATAATAATGTTCTAAAATACTCAATAGTCTTTATCAGCCCTTCCTTAAGTGAGACCGTTGGCTGCCAGTTGAGTCTTTCTCTTGCAAGAGATATGTCCGGCAGCCTCCTCCTTGGGTCATCATCAGGAAGGGGTTTATACACAATCTTTGATTTAGATTCCGTAAGATTTATTATTATTTCAGCAAGTTCTAAAATTGTTGTCTCTACAGGATTGCCGAGATTTACAGGTCCTGTAAAATCATCAGGACTATTCATTAATCTTATGAGTCCTTCTATCAGGTCATCCACATAACAAAAACTCCTTGTCTGAGAGCCATCACCATAGATTGTTATGTCTTCTCCTCTCAGTGCCTGCATTATGAAATTGCTTACCACACGACCATCATTTGGATGCATATTGGGGCCATATGTATTAAATATCCTTGCTATCTTGATCCTTAATCTGTGTTGTCTATGGTAATCAAAGAAAAGTGTCTCGGCACATCTCTTGCCCTCATCATAACAGGCCCTTGGACCTATGGGATTCACATTTCCCCAATACCTTTCATTCTGTGGATGTACATCGGGGTCTCCATAAACCTCGCTCGTTGATGCCTGAAGTATCTTTATTTTCAATCTCTTTGCAAGACCAAGCATATTTATAGAACCATGAACAGATGTCTTTGTGGTCTGCACAGGATCAAATTGATAATGTATCGGAGATGCAGGGCATGCAAGGTTGTATATCTCGTCAACTTCAACATACAATGGAAAACATATATCGTGTCTCAAAATCTCGAAGTATGGATTTTTGAGTAGTTCGACTACATTTGCCTTCCTCCCTGTATAGAAATTATCGACACATATAACCTCATTTCCACCATCCAAAAGCCTCCTGCACAGATGTGAGCCTATAAAACCAGCTCCACCAGTAACCAATATCCTCTTACTGAAGTACCTCTTCAATACCATTTCTCCCTTTTATCAATTTTTTCTTTTGAGCATATACAGTGCAATTTCCCTTAAGGGATCTGCCTTCTCATCAAATGGTCTCAATTCCTCAATTGCATTATTGATCAAATCTCTCGCCCTCTCTTTTGAGCCCTCAATGCCGTAAAGCCTTGGATATGTCATCTTTCCCTTTTTTTCATCAGAGCCCTTTGGCTTTCCGATAACCTCTGTCTCACCCTCTACATCAAGTATATCATCTATTATCTGGAATGCTAATCCTATATTGTAGCCATATTTTGTAAACCTCGATAATTCCTGTTCGCTGCAGTTTGCGAGTATAGCCCCTGCACGGACAGAGGCTGTTATGAGTGCAGCTGTTTTGTGGCTGTGGATAAAGGATAGTGTCTCTCCATCTGGCTCTTCATCCTCTGATAATAAATCCTGTGCCTGTCCTCCCACCATTCCATGAATACCCGCTGCCATGGCAATCTCTCTGATTACCCTTAATACAGCTAATGGCTGATTGCTGATAGCTGAGCTTTTGTTTATATTGTTGGATAATAAATAAAATGCCTCTGTTAAAAGGCCATCTCCTGCCAGTATTGCTATCCCCTCTCCGAAGACCTTATGGTTTGTCGGTTTTCCTCTTCTGAGGTCATCATTGTCCATTGCAGGCAGGTCGTCATGAATCAGTGAGTAGGTGTGTATGAACTCTATTGCGGTTGCGTAAGGGACTATGTTTTCTATATTGCCTCCACATGCCTCATGTGAGGCTATACATAATATTGGTCTGAGCCTTTTGCCCCCGACCAAAAGGGAATATTTTATAGAGTCATAAAGGATATCGGGCTTAAATGAAAAGGAAAAATAGGATTTGATAAATGAGTCTATCAGGTCTTTCTTTTCTTTTAGATAGGTCTTTATATCCATAAGTGGTCGATTACTCCCACTCTATAGTGCCAGGGGGTTTGGAGGTAATATCATATACAACCCTGTTGACTCCCTTAACCTCATTTATTATCCTGTTAGATATCCTCTCCATTACATCATATGGTATCCTTGCCCAGTCAGCTGTCATGCCATCAAGGCTCGTAACAGACCTTACCGCAATAACATGCTCATATGTCCTTTCATCTCCCATTACCCCCACACTCTTTGTAGGTAAAAGTACAGCAAATGATTGCCAGAGTTCATTATAAAGACCTGCCCTTTTTATCTCCTCAAGGACTATAGCATCTGCCTTCCTAACAATCTCTACCCTTTCCCTTGTTACCTCGCCTATACACCTTATAGCAAGACCGGGTCCAGGAAATGGATGTCTATTAATTATCTCATCAGGCATGCCGAGCTCCTTCCCGAGAAGCCTCACCTCATCCTTGAAAAGCTCTCTTAGCGGCTCAATGAGCCTTAATTTCATCTTTTTAAGAAGTCCACCAACATTATGATGGCTCTTTATTACAGCAGAAGGTCCTTTAAAAGATGTACTCTCTATGACATCAGGATAAAGGGTGCCCTGTGCGAGAAATCCTACATTTTTCAACTTCATAGCCTCTGACTCAAATACCTTAATAAACTCATTTCCTATGATTTTTCTCTTTCTCTCAGGGTCTTTCACTCCCCTGAGCCTATTAAGGAATCTTTCTGAGGCATCAACAACCCTGATTCTCATATGAAAACTCCTTCGCAATGTCTCCTCAACCTTTTTTGCCTCTCCAGCCCTCAAAAGCCCATTATCCACAAATATGCATGTTAGTGCATCTCCTACAGCCTCATGGACAAGTACTGCTGTGACTGCCGAATCCACCCCACCGCTTATGCCACATATAACACCCTTGTTGCCCACCTTTTCCCTGATATCTAACTTTGCGGTCTCGATAAATGACTTCATTGTCCATGTTGGCTTGCACTCACATATATTGTAAACAAAATTCCTCAGTATCTCTTTGCCTTTATCGGTGTGGGCTACTTCAGGATGAAACTGTATGGCATAGAAACGCTTTTGTTTATTTGACATTGCGGCTATGGGTGAGTTTTCTGTATGTCCAATGGATGAAAAGCCCCCGGGTAGTCTCTCTATCCTGTCTCCATGACTCATCCACACAGTAGTAGCATGCGATTTTCGGTTAACAATACCTGAAAAGAGGTCGGAATCATCATCAACAATCAACTCAGCCCTACCATACTCCCTCTTAAGTGCCTTTGCAACCTTTCCACCAAAATGGTGAGCCATCAATTGCATTCCGTAACAAATTCCCAGAATAGGTATTCTGAGATCAAATATTCCAGCATCAGGAAAGGGTGCGTTCTTATCATAAACACTTGATGGTCCACCTGAGAGTATGATTCCCTTTGGATTAAATGCCTTAATCTTATCTAAGGTGGCATTAAAAGGGAATATCTCAGAGTATACCTTATCCTCCCTTATCCTTCTTGCAATCAGCTGTGTGTATTGAGAGCCAAAGTCAAGGACCAGAATCTTGTCATCAACCATTCTTTCAACTCCTTTATTGCTCTATCCTGTAATTAGGGGCCTCTTTAGTTATGATTACATCATGAACATGGCTCTCTCTCAATCCTGCATTGGTAATCTGAATAAATCTTGCCTTTTTTCTCATCTCTTCGAGGGTCTTACATCCGCAATAACCCATACCAGACCTCAGCCCACCTATCAGCTGATGAATGCTTTGAGCCAGAGGACCTTTGTAAGGTACCCTTCCTTCCACGCCTTCTGGTACTAACTTCTCTTTTTCTACGCCTGCCTGTCCGTATCTGTCCTTAGCACCCTGCTCCATTGCACCCAGAGAGCCCATACCTCTGTACACCTTGTAACTCCTTCCCTGATAAAGGATTATTTCGCCTGGGGATTCATCAGTTCCTGCAAACAGGCTACCTATCATTACGCAGTGCGCCCCTGCAGCAATCGCCTTTGTTATATCTCCAGAATATTTTATCCCCCCATCCGCAATCAAAGGTATGTTGAATTTTGATGAAACAGAATAACAGTTCTTTATCGCTGTAAGCTGAGGAACCCCAGCCCCTGCTACTATCCTGGTAGTACAAATTGAACCGGGTCCGATTCCCACCTTAATAGCATCTGCACCGGCATTTATCAAGTCTTTTGTCCCTTCTGCTGTAGCAACGTTACCAGCTATAACATCTATGTCAAATCTCCTTTTTATCTGTTTCAGTGTCTCTATAACTGCCTTTGAATGCCCATGAGCTGTATCTATTGCTATGACATCCACACCTGCCTTTACCAGAAGCTCGACCCTTTGAAGAGCCTCTTCCCCGACCCCAACTGCTGCACCAACCCTCAGCCTTCCGAGTTTGTCCTTGCATGCAAAGGGATATTTTTTCCTCTTCTCAATGTCCTTAATAGTAATCAACCCCTTGAGGTTAAAGTCGTCATCTACTATTGGAAGCTTTTCTATCTTGTACTCATGAAGTATCTTCTTTGCCTTTTCTAAGGTAGTGCCAACAGGTGCTGTAATGAGTTTATCCTTTGTCATAACCTCTGAGACCTTCTTTTTTATGTTTGTCTCAAATCTCAAATCCCTGTTTGTGAGGATACCAACAAGCCTTCCATTCTGTGTTACTGGTACCCCAGATATCCTGTATCTCTCCATAAGAACCAGTGCATCAGAAATAAGGGCATCAGGACCTATTGTTATAGGGTCAACTATCATGCCGTATTCTGACTTTTTGACCTTATCGACCTCAAGAGCCTGTTTCTGTGGAGACATTGCCCTATGGATTATCCCTATGCCCCCTTCTCTCGCAATTGCTATTGCAAGATTCGCCTCTGTAACAGTATCCATTGCAGAACTGATAATGGGGATATTGAGGTTTATGTTTCTTGTCAGCTTTGTGCTTACATCCACATCCCGTGGCAAAACATCTGACTTTGCAGGCAACAAAAGCACATCATCAAATGTTAATCCTATAGGCAATTTATCGTTTAACATTTTCAACCCCTTTGGAATTTTTAAAATAGATTATAGCATTTTTTATTTGGAAAGATTAAATTCAATCTTTAGTGTAATCGCATTAATTGACTGAAATCGAATTCCGTGTTATCCTTTAATCAAATGCCAGAGGTGATATTAGAATCTTTCGAATTGAAATACCTTTCTGTGATGGATGAGACTGGACATATAGATAAATCCATTATGCCTTCTCTGTCTGATGAAGAGATAAAAAAAATCTATGAATTAATGATAATTTCCAGGACATTTGACCAGTATGCATTGAGCTTACAGAGAGAGGGAAGGATCGGTACATATGCATCTATTTTAGGTCAGGAGGCTTCCCAGATAGGAAGTGCATTTGCAATAGAAAAATCTGACTGGGTCTTCCCCTCTTTCCGTGAAACAGGGGTATATATAACAATGGGTTATCCCATGCACATGCTTTTTCAATACTGGTCCGGGGATGAAAGGGGAATGAAGACGCCTGAGGATCTAAATATATTCCCATTATGCATACCTGTTGGCACGCAGGTTCCCCATGCCGTTGGAGCAGCTATGGCAGCAAAATACAGAAAAGATAAGATAGCGGTGATATGTTATTTTGGAGATGGTGCAACATCAAAGGGAGACTTTCATGAGGGATTCAACATGGCAGGTGTTTATAAATTGCCTGTTGTATTTATCTGTCAGAATAACCAGTGGGCAATATCAGTGCCAAGACAAAGGCAGACAGCATCAAAGACCCTCGCACAGAAGGCCTTTGCCTATGGATTCGAAGCCATTCAGGTGGATGGTAACGATGTATTTGGTGTTTATAAAGTCACAAAAGATGCATTAGATAAGGCAAGAATCGGAGGAGGTCCTACATTTATCGAGTGTTTTACATATAGATTAGGTGACCACACCACAGCAGATGACGCCTCAAGATATAGGTCAAAAGAAGAGGTAGATTCGTGGAAGGCAAAAGACCCCTTACTTAGAATGAGATTATTCATGCAGAAAAGTGGGATATGGAACGAATCATATCAGAAGCAGATAGAGGATATGTCGCATAAGATAGTAGCTCAGGCTGTTAAAGAGTCAGAGTCAGTGCCCAGTCCATCTCCAGATGATATGTTCCTTTATACATACGAACATATGACATTTAGGCAAAGCAGGCAAAACAGGCTATTAGGCCTTCTTAAACAATAATTAAAGGTTTTTGATATGTCGCTACTGAACATGGTACAGGCCATAAACCTTGCATTAAAAGAAGAGATGCAGAGGGATGAGCGTGTCATTATCATGGGAGAGGATGTAGGAAAGGATGGAGGGGTATTCAGGGTAACAGAAGGGCTTATAGATATCTTCGGAGATCAGAGGGTTATTGATACTCCGCTTTCGGAGTCAGGAATTGTCGGTGCCGCCATCGGGCTGGCCATTTATGGTCTCAGACCTGTAGCAGAGATTCAGTTTATGGGGTTTATATATCCAGCAATTGATCAGATATTTTCTCATGCCTCAAGGATAAGAAACCGCTCAAGGGGAAGGTTTACATGCCCGTTGGTTATAAGAACCCCATATGGTGCAGGGATAAAGGCACCTGACCTTCACTCAGAAAGTACAGAGGCATTTTTCTGTCATATGCCTGGCATAAAGGTGGTTGTGCCTTCATCACCTTATAATGCGAAGGGCTTACTTATTGCATCAATCAGAGACCCTGATCCAGTCATATTTCTCGAATCCACGAGGCTCTATCGCCTTATAAAGGAGGATGTCCCTGAAGGTGAATACATTATCCCGATTGGAAAGGCTCGTATTGTCCGGGAGGGAAGGGATGTAACAATAATAGCATGGGGAAGTATGCTTCACAGGGTTATTAAGGCATCAGAGGACTTTGACGCAGAGATTATAGACCTCTTGACTCTGAATCCATTTGATGAGGAGACCGTATTAAAATCTGTGAAAAAGACAGGAAGGGTTGTAATAGTACATGAGGCACCAAAGACATGCGGCTTTGGTGCAGAGCTTTCAGCAACCATAGCAGAGGAGGCCATACTATATCTCAAATCACCTATCGTAAGGGTGACAGGTTTTGATGTGGTAATGCCTCTACCAAGGCTTGAGGATCACTACCTGCCAACATTAGAGAGGATAAAAGAGGGAATAAAAGAGGTAATGAGATATTAATGCCTTTTTTGAGTCAATGGCTGATCCATGCATTGGCAATTTCATTTTTGATTAAAGGAGTTATTTATGCCATATAATTTTTTGCTGCCTGATTTGGGAGAAGGAATAACAGAGGGTGAGATTAGAAAATGGCTCGTAAGAGAGGGTGATTTTATTGAGGAGCATCAGACCGTCCTCGAGATAGAGACAGACAAGGCGATTGTTGAGGTGCCTGCACCCAGAAGGGGTAGGGTTTTAAAGATAAATAAAGAGATAGGGGATATTGCAAGGGTCGGGGAAGTATTGATGACCATTTCTGAAGATGAAGAGGCATCGGAGGAGAGGCCGAGATCCGTTTCTGTGGTTGGTGTATTACCTGAAGAAGAAGTATTGGCAACCCCAGCTATAAGGGCATTAGCAAGGGAATTGGGTGTGAGGCTCGAATCGATTAAAGGCTCAGGTCCCGGAGGCAGCATAACGAGAGATGATGTTATTGAGGCATCAGAAAGGGCGAAAAAGGCAGAAGACCAATATGGTTTGGTAGAAAGGCTCCCAATAAAGGGGCTTCGCAGAACCATTGCAAAGAATCTTATAATCTCTCAGAAAACAACCGCCTTTGTTACAGGTATGGATGAGGCTGATGTTACGCAACTATGGAATTTAAGAGAAAGGGAAAAGAGGCCTTTACTCGAAAAAGGTATTCATTTAACATTTATGCCCTTCTTTATAAAGGCTGTTTATCATGCACTCCTTGAGCATCCATACCTGAATGCATCAGTTGATGAAGAAAGGGAGGAGATCGTTATCAAGAAGTACTACAATATCGGCATTGCTGTTGATACACCTGAAGGACTCATGGTTCCTGTAATAAAAGATGTTGGTAAAAAGACTATATTAGAACTCGCAAGGGAGATTCAGGAATTGAGTGTCAGGGCAAGAGAGAGAAAGATAAAGATCGATGAGATGAAGGGAAGCACATTTACCATTACAAACTATGGACATTTTGGAGGGCTGTTCGCTACACCCATAATAAACTATCCTGATGTAGCTATTCTCGGAACAGGCAGGATATCTGACAGACCATGGGTAGTGGAAGGGCAGATTTTGATAAGAAAGGTTCTGCCCTTATCCCTTACATTTGACCATCGGGTAACAGATGGTGTTGATTCAGCAATGTTTCTTACAAAGGTGATAAAATATCTTGAAGACCCTGACCTTTTATTCATAGAGAGTGCTTAGATGCTTGACGTCTTTTTTAGGCCTCGAACAATAGCCCTCATCGGTGCATCCGAGAGTGAAGAAAAGCTCGGTGGAGTAATCTTAAAAAACCTTCTTAAATTTAAGGGAAGGATTTATCCTGTTAATCCAAAACATGATGAAATTATGGGATTGAGGTCATATCCCTCTTTACGAAGCGTTCCTGAATCAGTTGATTTGACGATAATAATGAGGCCTGCATCAGAAGTTCCTCAGATACTAAGAGATATTTCTGATAGGACAAAATGCGTGATTATATCGAGTTCTGGTTTTGCAGAGATAGGTCAGATCGAGCTTCAAGATGAGGTAAAAATGATAGGAAGAGAGAAGGGCTTAAGGATATTAGGTCCAAACTGCATGGGGCTCTTTAATCCCCATCATAATCTTGATACATTTTTCCTTCCATACTCCAGATTACAGAGACCGAAGAAGGGAAATGTTGCTGTCGTCTCACAAAGCGGGGCAATTTTAAGCTGCATTCTTGGTTCTCTAAAACTATCCAATATAGGTGTCTCTATTGCTGTAGGATATGGCAATGCAGTAGATGTAGATGAGTCTGACATATTTGAATATCTTATAAATGACATAAGGACTGATGTTGTAATAGCATATATCGAATCTTTAGCAGATGGCAGGAAGTTTATAGAAAGGGCAAGCCTTTTGTCAGAAAAAAAGCCATTTATACTAATAAAGGCAGGAAAGGGTATAAGTGGACAGGCTGCTGCATTTTCACATACCGGCAGGCTCGCTGGGAGATATGAGGTTTTTAGGTCAATAATTAAACAGTTTGGGATTAAGGAGGTAGCAGATTTAGATGAAATGATTGATGCTGCAAAGGCATTGTCATATCAGGGATATTCAAAGGGCAAAAGGGTTTGTATAATCACAAATGGTGGGGGCTCGGGTGTCCTTGCTGCTGATGAATGTATGAGGCAGGGATTCGATGTATCCCCTCTCCCGGAAGAAAAGAAAAAAGAGTTTAGAGAGATATTCCCTTATTTTTATGGTATTAACAATCCACTTGACCTTACAGCACAGGTGAAAGATGATGATTATGTCCTTGCCTTAAAGGAATTAAAGGAATATTATGATGGATTTATTGTGATTGCACTCCCGAATGTATTGGGTATTACAGAAGGTCTCTCAAGAAAGATTGTAGAGATGAATGATATTATCAATAAGCCGATAACGTTTCATATAGCCCATAGTTCCATAACAAAGAAATTGACATCTCTTCTGGAAAGGAATAAAATTCCTGTATATCCATCACCTGAAAAGGCAGTAAGGGGGTTAAAGGCGATATTGGGATAAATTCTATAAAAGTGGAGGTCAGATATGGGTCTTTTTAGGTTGTTTTTTTCTTTTGCCTTGATATTGCTTTTTTGCTTTCCTTCATACTCAGAGGTGAGGGAAAAGAAATTTACGAAAGAGGAGATAAAAAAGATGGCAGAGACGAGGGCTGTTATAGAAACTAAGTTCGGCAATATAGAATTGAGATTTTTCCCTGATGTTGCACCCAATCATGTTAACAACTTTATAGAACTCGCAAAAAAGGGTTTTTATGATGGAACTACCTTTCACAGGGTAATTCCGGGTTTTATGATACAGGGTGGAGATCCCCTATCAAGAGATCCGGATAGATTAAGACATGGCACCGGTGGTCCAGGATATAAGCTGAAGGCTGAGTTTAATGATAAGCCGCACAAAAGAGGTACCCTCTCAATGGCAAGGGCTGCACATCCTGACAGTGCTGGTTCTCAGTTTTTCATCTGTGTTGCAGATGCCTTCTTTCTTGACAGACAATATACCGTCTTTGGTGAAGTGGTATCTGGCATGGAAGTAGCTGACAAGATAGTAAGTCAGCCAAGAGATGCAAGGGACAATCCATTAGAAAGGATAGAGATGAAGATCAAGATTATAGAGAAATAGAGATGAAATTATCAGAAAAGGCAAAGGAATTAAGAAGGATATGGAGTCTTTACTGGCAATCGAGGGTGCTTTTGACCGCCAATAATCTTGGTGTCTTTGAACACTTAAGAAGAGAAAAGAGCGCTTCTGAGCTCTCAAGGATTTTAAAGACGGATAAAAGGGCTACAGAGATCCTTCTTGATGCTATTTCTGGTATCGGTCTTATTAGAAAGTCAAAAAATAAATATAAAAACACAGCAACAGCAAACCTTTTCCTGACAAAAGAAAGCCCATATTATCAGGGCGATATCTTGAGACATGCTGATAACCTATGGAAGAGATGGTCAAGACTTGATGAAATCGTAAAGACAGGCAGGCCTGACCATTCAGCACATGACCATGAATCATTTATCAAGGGGATGCACAATATAGCTTCGTTAAAGGCTAAGGATGTTATTGATGCTATAAAAATGGAAGGTGTAAGAAGGGCACTTGATTTAGGGGGAGGTCCTGGTACTTATTCCTTAGAAATGGCAAAGAGGGGTGCATCGGTTGTTTTATTTGACATGCCTGAGACAATAAAGATTGCAAGGAAGATATTAAAAGGACAAAAAAAGATAGAATTTATGGAAGGGGATTTTATCTCTGATAGCATAGGCACGGGATATGACCTTGTATTTATAAGCCAGGTTCTCCATGCATATTCAGAGAAAGATTGTCTGAAGACTATAAAAAAGGCATGGAAATCCCTCAATAAGGGCGGTAGGATAGTCATTCAAGAATTCTATATTAATGAAGACAGGACCACTCCCTTTCAGTCAGCACTCTTTTCTGTAAACATGCTTGTCAATACAGCTGCAGGAAGGTGTTATGCTCCTTCTGATATAAAGAGGTGGCTTTTAAATGCAGGGTTTAATGGGATCAAAGAAGGGATGCTCGATGACAGCGTCCTGATTTCAGGTGTCAAATAGTATCATCGCCTTTTATAACCGTATCTGCTAATTCCCTATCCTCTCTCCTTACAAATATCTTTATCTCGCCGATCTTCCCTATATTCACAGGATAGGGGCTTACCTTCGATGACCTGAGTATGGCCTTTATACCTCCGCTCTCAAGAAGGTCTTTTATTATCTGGGCTTCAACCAGATCATATGTAACAAAGACCTCTACCCATTCTTCATTCATTTATCCTTGACTTTTTCCCAGTCTTTCAAAAATCTCTCTATCCCGATATCAGTAAGTGGATGTCTTATTAGCTGGCATATTACAGAATATGGTATGGTAGCTACATCAGCACCAATCTTTGCAGCCTCAACTACATGCAGTGGATTCCTTATGCTCGCAACTATGATTTCTGTATCAAAGAGATAATTCTCAAATATCTCTCTAATATCCCTTACTATATCCATTCCTGTATGGCTTATGTCGTCAAGCCTTCCAACAAATGGGCTTACATACGAGGCACCAGCCTTTGCAGCAAGCAATGCCTGACTCGGTGAGAATATTAATGTAACGTTTGTCTTTATCCCTTCTGAAGATAGCCTCTTTACTGCCCTGAGACCTGCCTCTGTCATTGGTATCTTAACAACAATGTTAGGGTGTATACTGGCAAGCCCCTCTGCCTCTTTTATCATTTCATCTGAATCTAAACTCACAGCCTCTGCACTAACAGGTCCATCAACAATACTACATATCTGTTTCAGGAGTTCTAATGGATTCCTATTCTCTTTTGATATTAGTGATGGATTTGTAGTTACCCCATCAATTACCCCAAGCCCCCACGCCTTTTTAATCTCTTCGATATTCGCTGTGTCGATAAAGAATTTCATCTTCCCTCCTCATCATTTATATGCAATAAAACATACTCTTCACCCTTTCTCTCTATCTTAAAACCGAATTCATTTATCCTCTCTATCATGGGTCTTCCAAAGATCAGATCCATTGCAACATCAGGAATATTTAATTTTTCTTTTAAAAATGGTCTTATGTATGTGTCATACTGAAGAATATCCATTATCTCATCCAGGACATCTTCATTGCCTTCAGAAAGCATTTCTAATGCCTCTGAGAGCCTCTTATAAGAAGATTTTTCCTCATGCATCTTTATTGCCTTCATGATGATATCGATTGAGCCAAAGATGTCAACCCTCTTAAGTGCCTTATTCTCAAGCCCTTCCGAAATGTTTTCCTGTGTCCAGCAATTATACATCCGGCATTGTGAGGGCCTGTTTTCGTATATTCTGCATCCATCAGTCTCATCATAAAAAATACATGTTGATGTCCCTTCTTTGTCCTTAACCTTTATGAGTTCTATAAAAGACTCATATATCTCAGCATCTCCCCTTGACCTTATCCTTTCTGATTCTCTTATGGTATAGGTATTTTCATAAGAGAGAATCCCTGATACAAACAGACCCATGTCTTCCTTCAGTAGTGAAGGACTATTCATCCTGCAACACGTGCCACATCTTTCACAAACTGTCCTCTTTTTCATGCTCATTTTCTGGGGATTGTCTCCCTTTTCAAAACCCTGCGGGGTCAAAATCTCGAGATTGTTTTTCATTTTTTATCTCCTGCTGATTCATTTATAATTTCTATCAGGTGTTTGACAGGTATATCCTTGATCTCGCTTTTTAACTGCAATATACAGTTTGGACATGATGTGATTACCATTTCAGCTTTTTTGTACTCCTGTGCCCTTTTTTTGAGTATATCTTCTGACATCTCATGATATAGTAATCTAAATGTCCCTCCAAATCCACAGCAACCACTTTCTGAGTTTAAAATATCAAATCCCATAGACCTTAATATCTCTCTTGGTTGTGCCTTTACATTGAGCCCATAAACAGAATGGCATGGGTCATGATAAACTACTTTTTTAGTATCGTTCAAGAAAAATTGTGAACCTGATTCATTAACAATAAATTGGGAGAGCTCCATTGCCTTATCAAGTTGCTCTCCAACGAGCATTTTATATTCATTTTTAACAAAGTGTATGCATGTAGGGCATGTGCCTATTATGGCACTGACCTTCATCTTTTTGAAGGCATCAATATTCCTTTTAGCCAACTCCTTTGCCTCCTCTTCAAAACCAAGCCCCATTAGTGGGGCACCACAGCAGACCTCTGCCTTTGGAAGGATTACATCGTATTGCAACCTATGAAGAAAACTAATCAATGCCCTGCCTATATAAGGATAAAGAAAATTAACTGTGCATCCTGCAAATATAGCTATCCTGCCTCTTGGCTTTAAGGACTTCAAAATATACATTTCATCCCGAAGGGTCGAGTCAGGAATGGCAATATCAAGGTTTCTAAGAGTTACAAACGGCTGAATCTTAATATCAGGCAGTAATTTATTAATGGATGCCAATACCCTTAAAACACTGAAGGCAGTTGAAGGTCTCTTAAAGCCCTGCATCAATATAAAAGAGATTATCTTCCACTTTTTATTGATCCCTTTCAGGTTGATTCTGCCTCTGTATACAGCATTGGTTATATCGATACCCAATGGACAAAGCCTATTACATGCTCCACACAGGATACAGCTAAATATCCTTTTGTACAATAAATCAGAAGGACCTATCTCATTCTGAAGAAACCTTTTAAGCAGGATAATCCTGCCCCTTGCGCTCATCCCCTCAACAGGGTCCAATTCATAAGTTGGACATAATGCCTTGCATGAGCCGCATCTAACACACGGAATGGATTTGGTACCGTTAGTTAAGTTTTCCACTCCTGAATCCTTCGAGATCAAGGGCAATATACTTGTAACCGATCCTTCTTAGACCCTCCACTATCAAATCTCTTAATCCTTTGTCAAGCAACCTATCTATATCTTCAACCTTAAGTTCGATCTTTGCCATTTCTTTGTAATTTCTCACCCTGAATTCTATAAAACCCTGCTCCCTCAGGAATGCCTCTGCCTTTTCGACCCTTTTTAACTCATCCCTTGTAATTTGCATTCCATACGGAAATCTTGATGAAAGGCAGGGAGAAGAAGGCTTCGACCATGTAGGTAACCCCAATGACCTTGATAGTTCTCTTATATCTTGTTTTGACAATCCAGCCTCAATAAGGGGACTCCTCACACCATGCCTCTGGGCTGCAAGTCTTCCAGGCCTCCAGTCAGAGATGTCATCAATGTTGCTACCATCGACAATGAAATTATAATCCTCTGATTTGGCAATCCCGGAGATTTTTGAGAAGAGTTCGTCTTTACAGTAATAGCACCTGTCAATAGAATTTCTAACAAAATCGGGATTTGACATCTCATCTGTGATGATAATCCTGTAATCTACATTGAGCAGTTTCGCCATTTCTACTGCAAATCTCAATTCACTCTCAGGCATGGTGTCTGAATATCCTATTACTGCCAGACATCTGAGACCAGAGTCCTTTACAGCCTTAAGAAGAAATGTGCTGTCAACTCCTCCTGAGAATGCAACGATAACCGACCTCATCTCTTTAAGAGTAGACAAGAGTGTCAGAAATTTTTTATTTATATCCCTGTCCATCAGATCTATGGATTATAATACTTCTTTTTCTTTGGCAGGTATTCCTGCTCTACATAACCACCAAAGTCATGGGGATATTTATAGCCCTTCCCACGCCCCAATTTTTTGGCACCAGAATAATGACTATCTTTTAGATGCTCCGGTACTTCCATTGTTTGTTCTACTTCTATATCCTTCATAGCCTCTTCGATAGCCATATAACATGCATTGCTCTTTGGGGCATTTGATACATATATTGTAGCCTGTGCAAGTGGTATTCTTGCCTCAGGCATGCCAATAAACTCAACAGCCCTTAATGCAGATACAGCTACAACAAGTGCCATTGGGTCAGCATTTCCAACATCTTCAGATGCACATATCACTATCCTCCGGGCAATAAATCGAGGGTCTTCCCCGGCATAAAGCATCTTTGCGAGATAATAAATTGCTGCATCTGGATCAGAACCCCTCATGCTCTTAATAAATGCAGAGATCGTGTCATAGTGCTGATCTCCCTTTTTATCATAAACTATAGCCTTTTTTTGTATGGAATCCTCGGCTATATCAAGCGTTATCCTTATTACACCATCTTCATCAGGACCTGTTGTGAGAGCAGCTATCTCCAGTGCTGAAAGTGCCTTTCTGGCATCTCCATCAGACATCTTTGCAATGTGGTTTAAGGCATCAGCATCAACAGATAGATTTAGGTTTCCGAGTCCTCTATCTTTATCTGATATTGCCCTGTTTAAGATCCTCAATATATCCTCTTGTTTTAATGGCTTTAGTTCAAATACATGGCTCCTTGAAAGTAGTGCTGAGTTAACATAAAAAAATGGGTTTTCGACTGTCGCTGATATTAGGATAATATTGCCTTCCTCTACATCAGGGAGTAGTGAATCCTGCTGTAATTTGTTAAACCTGTGTATCTCATCGAGAAAGAGAATAGTCCTTATACCACTTTTTTTGCGTATCCTTGCATTCTGAATGATCCTTCTCAGTTCATCAAGATTAGTAGTTGCTGCATTGAGCCACTCAAAATGTGCCTTTGTCCTTGCTGCAATGATCCTTGCAAGTGCTGTCTTGCCCACCCCAGGTGGACCATATAATATTAGAGATGTGATGCTGTCCGAATCAATTGCCCTTCTTAAAAGACTCCCCTTACTCAGTATATGCTCCTGTCCAACATACTCATCAAGATTAGTCGGGCACATCCTGTATGCTAAGGGCTCGTTTTTCTTTGAGGACATTTCTCCAAATAAGCTCATTATTATAGGTTATCACATACTATTATGTAATGTCATATCACAATAAATAAAAAATCGCTCTCTTTTCACTGTTTTTTGATATAATCTAAATTATTAAAAATTTTATGGAGGACTCTATGCATATTAAAGACCTTATCGAAATCAGAGAGGATATTGTCTATGTCAAAGACGAACCCGGTATTAGAAACATGATGGATGACCTTATTTACGATGCAGTCTTTGAACTCGATGACGAAAAGAGAAAGGCAAAATTTATATTAATCAAAGAGATAGCAAAGACATGCGGTGCAATACCCTCATCTATTCAGGGTCTTTATGAGGAAATGGGAAGGGATTACCCTAATTTTACTGTGCCTGCAATAAATATAAGGGGGCTCACATATGATGTCTCGAGGGCTGTTTTCAGAAAGGCATTGCAGATGGATGTAGGAGCTCTCATATTTGAGATAGCAAGGTCTGAGATTGGCTATACAAAACAGAGGCCTCTTGAGTACGCAACTGTCGTCCTTGCTGCTGCTGTTAGGGAAGGATTCAAGGGTCCTGTATTCATTCAGGGAGACCACTTCCAGCTAGTTAGAAAAAACTATCTCAGCGGACCAGAGCTCGAGACAAATTATGTTAAGGGGCTAATTGCTGAGGCAATAGAGGCAGAGTTTTATAACATAGACATAGACACCTCTACTATTGTAGACCTCGACAAACCATCTGTCAAAGAACAGCAGAGGCCAAATTTCGAAAAGACGGCAGAGCTTGCAGAATATGTGAGGACACTACAACCAGAAGGTATCGAGATTTCTATCGGAGGAGAGATAGGTGAGATAGGCGGTAAAAACAGCACCCCTGAGGAATTGAGGGCATACCTTGATGGATTTAAGGAGACATTCAGAGGTGCTAAAGGGCTAAGTAAGCTTAGTGTTCAGACAGGCACAAGCCATGGAGGTGTTGTCCTTCCTGATGGTAGTCTTGCAAAGGTAAAGATAGACTTTGATACATTAAGGGTTTTGTCTGACCTTGCAAGAAAGGAATACGGGCTTTCTGGCTGTGTCCAGCATGGGGCATCAACTCTCCCTGAGGAGGCATTCAATATGTTTCCAGAGACAGGGACTTCTGAAGTTCATCTCGCAACTGGTTTCCAAAATATTATTTATGACAGCCCTCATCTACCGTCAGGTTTTAAGGCAGAAGTCTATGAATATCTTAAACAGGAATGTGCCAAGGAGAGAAAAGAGGGACAGACAGATGAGCAGTTCTTCTACAGCGTAAGGAAAAAGGGATTCGGACCGTTAAAGAAAAAATGGTGGGACCTTCCAGATGATGTAAAAGGGCATATAATGAAAGAACTCGAGGCAAGGTTCGGGCTTTTGTTTGAGAAGCTCAGGGTTACAAATACTGTGGATATTGTTAAAAAGACAGTAAAGCCAATAATAGTCAAAAAGGGGGTCAATCTATCAATTATAGATTGAGCCTTCCTGCCTTAAAATTTGGAGGGAGTATGGCTGCAAAGGTAACAATAAGCGTAATAAAGGCTGATGTTGGAGGCTATGTAGGTCATTCAAGTATTCACCAGGACCTCTTGAATGCTGCTGAAGATAGGCTCTCTCATGCTGCTCAAAAGGAGGTCCTGATTGATTATCATATCACAAGATGTGGAGATGACCTACAATTAATAATGACCCATAAACACGGAAGAGAAAGCGAAATTATCCATAAGCTCGCGTGGGACACATTTGTTGCATGCACCGAGATTGCAAAGGAGTTAAAACTTTATGGAGCAGGTCAGGATTTACTTCAGGACACATTTACCGGAACCGTAAAGGGCATGGGACCAGGGGTCGCTGAAATGGAGTTTGAGGAGAGAAGGAGTGAACCTGTAATAGTATTCATGGCAGACAAGACCTCCCCTGGTGCATGGAATCTACCTCTTTACAGGATATTTGCTGACCCATTTAACACCGCTGGTCTCGTAATCGATCCAGCAATGCATGAGGGATTTCGGTTTGAGGTTGTTGATGTATATGAACACAAGAAGATACTCCTTTCAGCGCCTGAAGAGATTTATGACCTTTTAATGTTTATTGGAGCGATGAGAAGGTTTATGATAAGGAATGTTTACAGAAAGGATGGGGAGATAGCTGCAACTGCCTCAACCCAGAAGTTAAGCCTTATTGCAGGCCGTTATGTAGGAAAGGATGACCCTGTCCTTATCGTCAGATGCCAATCAGGACTTCCAGCAGTTGGAGAGGTTTTAGAGCCATTCGCATTTCCTCATCTCGTAGAAGGGTGGATGAGGGGTTCGCATCATGGACCATTAATGCCTGTTCCGTTTTATGAGGCAAATCCATCAAGGTTTGATGGTCCTCCGAGGGTTATAGCTGCTGGTTTTCAATTATGTGGCGGCAAGCTGATAGGTCCCAGAGACCTATTTGATGACCCTGCATTTGACGATGCGAGAAAGAGGTGTAATGAAATTGCTAATTACTTGAGGCATCATGGTCCATTTGAGCCACACAGAATGGGACTTGAAGACCTTGAATATACAACCATGCCACAATTGATGAAAAAGCTTGAAGACAGATTTGTTCCTGAATAAAAATTTATAAGGGGTCAATATGGGTAAAAGAAATTCGGATCTTGTGGGAATAATAGTCGGCGGAGGACCTGCTCCTGGCATTAATGGAGTAATTAGCTCCGCTGCTATTGAAGCCATTAATGCAGGCAAAAAGGTAGTGGGGATAAAGGGTGGATTTAAACCATTATTTGATGGAGATCTCAACTGCTCAATGCCCTTATCAATACAGGATGTGGCAAGGATTCATACACAGGGAGGTTCAATACTCAGGACATCACGAGAATACCCTGATAAGGTCAAAGAAAGATTCAAGGTATTAATGGCTACGCTAAAAGACATGGGTGTTAAGTATCTGATTACTATTGGCGGAGAAGGAACGCTCTTTATGGCAAACTGGATAGAAAAGGAGGCAAGGGGAACCATTAATGTTGTCCATGTCCCAAAGACCATTGACAATGACATCCCTCTACCGGGTGGGGCATCTACTTTTGGCTATGAGACAGCAAGGCATTGGGGGGTCGAAATAGTTAAAAATATAATGGAGGACTCCCGCTCAACTGGCAGATGGTTTTTCATAACAACCATGGGCAGACATGCAGGCCATCTTGCATTGGGTATAGGAAAGGCTGCTGGTGCAACAATTACTCTCGTGCCGGAGGAGTTTAAAGAGGACAAATTATCTTTTATAAAAGTGGCTGATATACTGACTGGTTCCATAATAAAGAGGCTCTCTATGGAAAGAGACCATGGAGTGGCTGTACTTGCTGAGGGTATTGCAGAAAGGTTTGATATTGAAGAACTAAGACAGCATGAATGCTTAGAGACTGATGAAACAGGAAGGATCAGGCTTTCTGAGATACAGCTCGGAAGGGTCTTGAAAAACTTTGTAAAAAAGACACTTGACTCCATGGGAATAAAATTAACAATAGTCGACAAAAATATAGGCTATGAGCTCAGGGCAGCTGACCCGATTCCTTATGACATTGAATACACGAGAAATCTTGGATATGGAGCAGTTCGATACCTTTTGAGGGGAGGCACAGGTTCCATGATAACCTTTTACGAAGGACATTTAAGACCCATACCATTTGTCGAGATGTTTGACTACTCAACAGGAAAGGTGAAGATAAGGACGCTTGACATCAATTCAGAGACTTACGAGGTCGGAAGGAAATATATGATAAGGCTCGAAAAAGAGGATTTTGATGGAGAGAATCTCGAAAGGCTCTCCAGTATAGCAAAAATGACAGGTGATCAGTTTAGAGACAGGTTTAAATATATTCTTTAAGAAGGGTTCAAATATCTTTTTATAATTAAATCTTAGGAGGTCTTATGGCAAGGGTGTACCTTCTTGTTAATGTTTTACCAGGCAAAGAGGTGTCAATTCGTGACACATTAAGAGGGATAAAGGGTGTTTCGAACGCTGATGTTGTTACAGGGCACTATGACATAATTGCGGTCATAGAGGCCAAAAACACAACAGAGATATTCGAAAAGATCCTCAAAAAAATAAGAATGATAAAGGGGATAAGCCGCACAGAGACATTTGTGGCAGTGGAGTAATTAAACTATATTAAGACAGTGACTCAGGGATGTTTCATTTATGAATGACCTTGAAAGGGCAGAGAGGCTTAAAGAGGTATTTGAATCCCTTTATGAAATAAATAAGCTAATCCCTATTATTGTTGAAGGCAGGAAGGATGTAATAGCATTGAGAAAGATAGGGCTCATTGGAGACATAATCGCTATTCATGGTGGTAAAGGGCTCTATGAATTCTGTGATGACATAGCAGAGAGATTTCATAAGATAGTACTGCTTACAGACTGGGATGAAAAGGGAGAGAGACTCCACAAAAATGTATCAGAAAATCTAAAGGGTATGTGGGAGGAGTTCTCGCCCTTCAGGGAAATAATAAAAATCCTCTGTCAGAAAGATATCAAAGACATAGAGGGGATTCCTGTACTTCTTGAGAGGCTATATGGAGAAGCTATTAAGGTTGGAGAGGATAGGGAAGGCTTTTTAGGGGATATATGATAAAAGGATTGGGTTTTAAGGGTGAAGAGGTTGCTGTAAACTTCCTGCAAAGAAATGGATATAAGATATTAGCTCGTAACTATAAAACACCTATCGGAGAGATTGATATTATCGCAAGAGATAAAGATGCAATAATCTTCGTTGAAGTAAAGGCACGTAGCAGTGAAATATTTGGACAACCATTTGAGGCAGTTGATTACAGAAAACAGGATAAGCTCAAAAAAATTGCCCTTTATTATTTAAAGCATAATAATGTAGAATTGCCAGTGAGATTCGACATTGTAAGTATTATTTTCAGAAATGGGGAAAAAGAGATAAATCACATAATAGGAGCTTTTTGAGTCAGCAGGATTTACAATACCCTATTCATTATTGCCTGTTCAATTATGTATGTATATTTAAACAATAAAATTGTACCTGCTTCTGATGCAAGGGTCTCTATATTTGATCATGGTTTCTTATATGGAGATGGTATATATGAGACTATGAGGGTTTATGATGGAGTTATATTCATGCTCGATGAGCACATAGAGAGATTATACCGCTCTGCATCTCTTATAGGTCTAAACATACCTAAAAAGATATCTGATATAAAAATATCGATCTATGAAACACTAAGGGCAAACTCATTGTACAATGCATATGTGAGGCTAACTGTCTCGAGGGGTCCTGGTCCAATAGGTCTTGATCCTGACCTCTGCAAAGAGCCGACATTTGTTGTTATAGCTCAAGATTTCAAGAACTATCCAAAGTCTTATTATGAAGACGGAATAAAATTAATAATATCATCTGTAAGGAGAAACTACAGAGAGGCACTAAATCCCCAGATAAAGTCTCTTAATTTCTTAAACAATATCCTTGCAAAGATAGAGGCAAAACAGGCAGATGCATATGAGGCAATTATGCTTAATGTTAACGGTCACCTTACAGAAGGTACTATAAGTAATGTATTCTTTGTAAAAGATGGGATTTTATGCACTCCATCTGTTGACTGCGGAATCCTTGATGGAATAACAAGGGGCATTGTTTTGGACCTTGCAGCCAAAAATGGTATCGAAGTAAAAGAGGGTCAATTTATCTCAGATGATATTTATAAATCATCAGAGGTCTTTATAACCAACTCTACAATGGAGGTTATGCCCTGCCGTGCTATAGATAAAAGAGAGTATAAGATTGGTGAGATATCCAGGCTCTTACTAAAAAAATATAGACAAGAGGTTAATGCATATGTCAGTGAGAAAAAGGCTCAGGGGCCGTCTATCTGGGAGTGAGATCGCCCGTTTTATAGACCAAAGCCTTTTGAGGGCTAACGCAACCGAAGACGATATAATCAACCTCTGCAAATCTGCAATCAAATATAATTTTTATTCAGTATGCGTTAATCCATACTATGTCCCTCTCTGTAATGCATTGCTTAAGGGACATAATACAAAGATCTCAGCGGTAATCGGATTTCCACTTGGCATGACACTAAAAGATATAAAGATAAAAGAGGCTAAACAGGCGGTCCTTTATGGTGCGGATGAACTCGATATCGTAATTAATATAGGTGCTGCCAGATCAGGAAACTGGGATTATGTTGGAAAAGAGATCATGCAGATAATATCTGCCACGAGGTCTGCTGTCCATAAGGTAATAATAGAGACATGTTATCTCAATAAACAAGAAAAGATTGCTGCAACAAAAATCGCATCTCTATTTGGTGCGAGGTTTATAAAGACATCAACTGGATTTGGCATAAAGGGCGCAACAATAAGTGATGTAAAACTGATAAAGAAGGTATTAGGGGATAGGGCAGAGGTAAAGGCAGCAGGTGGAATAAAGACATTATCTCAGGTTTTACAGTTCATTAAAGCAGGGGCAACCAGAATAGGGACAAGCTCTGGTGTTGAGATAATGAAAGAGGCTTACTCCGGTATATGCCTGTAAAGATAAATCGAAACACCCGCAAATACTATCGGAACTATCCATGGAGCAAAAAGGGGTGGAAGTGCCCCGGCATATCCGAGGGAAAGAGAAAAGGAATAAGAAATCCAATAGGTAAGACTTATTAATAAACCGATTCCTGCTGATATAATTCCTCCTCCTACATCGCTATCTTTTATCCTTTTTGGCAAGAGCCTCTTTTCTAAAAAATCCCCTCCCATGGATAGTGCTATTCCGAGCATGAGGAGAAATAGATTTACGACAGGATATGACAGCCTTGAGCTTATATCCACAATGAGCTTTATGTTCTTGAATCCAGCATTTCTTAGATTTTTGTTGTATCTTATGAGCTCAAAAATACCCATCTCCTCTACCTTCCATATGCCTTCCTGTAATAACTCTGGAGATTCTATTTCGGGATTTATAGCCTCTCTTGCCTTAGTGATTTTTCCACTCGTAATATCATATGTTTTTACCTGCCTTAATCTCCACATATCCCCTTCCCATTCAGCCGTTTCTGCTTCAATTATCTGTTTCAGCCCTTCCTCATCGAATCTCAATATGCTTATTCCTTTAGCCATGTTTTTTTCGGGCAGATAGACGGACATCCTGACTATTGAGCCGTCTTTTCCTCTCATATAAAGCATGCCTTCTTTAAAGCTGATTCCCTTTTTCTTTTTAATTATTTTGTTCTTTATTTCGTAAAGTTTTTTAGATGTATAAGGCACCATAACCTCTCCCAAGAAAAAGCCGAGCAATGTAAGAATTATGCCAATGACAATAAAAGGTGCAAACAGACCCTTTATTTTTGCACCTGCTGACTTTATTGCAGCTATTTCCCTGTGCCTGTTTGCCTGCGAAAATATGAAAAGTGCGCTCAGTAATGTAGCCATTGGCATTAAGTAATTAATGAACTTTGGAATACTTAGGATTGTATAACCTAAAAGCAGGCTAAAATGAGGTTTGTGAGGCATAAAATCATCTATCTTATCAATAAGACTTATGATGCTGAATATAGATGATATCCCAAAAACGAGTATTAGAAATACCTTTAAAAATTCTCTTAAATAAAGTCTTTGTATTATAAGCATTATTTTTTATTCATCCTCTCAAACACGAAAAATGACAGGGCACTCATGATACCAAAGGAAGACCATGCCCCTAAGAAATGCGAGAGCTTGCCTGCCCTTGCGAGGTTTTCTCCATAGATCAGAAGTATATAATACGCACCAAATGCCAAAAGACCTATTGTAAGACCCCCAAGTCTGCCTGATTTCCCTGACAGAAGCGATAGAGGGGGACCAAGGAGAACAACAATAAGACATAGGGCTGGCATCGAAAGCCTCCTGTGAAATTCGAGCAAGAGATTCGTTTTTTTGTCAGGTTTTTCCTTTGATGCCTTAAGCAATTCTAATAGTGTAAGTTCGTTATTTTTTCTCTCTTTCTGTTCGAAATATGGGATTAGTCCGAAATTATATCTACCAAAGCTTATTTCGGTAAATGTGTCTCCTTTGGTCATATATATATGTCCTGAAGAAAGCGAAAAGTTGATTGAATCGTTACCAGGAGTTATCCTGCCATCTTTGGCAAAGATAATTTTCTGCTCATCCTTTTTTCTCTCATCTATTATTAGTATCCCCGAAAATGTCTCCTGGTCTTTTTTTGATACAACCATTATCACAATATCCTTAAAAGAGGTATTGAAAACGCCTTCCTCTATTACTGTAGGGGCCTTAACGGTCAGGACTTCAGATATCTTTTCCCTTAATAGTATATTCCCCCTGGGAGCAAGATAAAAGCTCATTAATAAACATAAAATGAAGCCAAATAATCCAGTATAAAAGGCAGGTATGGATATGCCCTTAAAGGACATACCGCTTCCCCTGAGTATGGTTATCTCGTTGTCAGCATTCATCCTCCCGTATGTAATGAGTATGGAAAGTAGCACCGACATGGGTATTGTGAAGATCAGCATCTGTGGCTGAATGTATATGATTATCTCCACTATATCAGAGATTGCTGCCCCACCAGAAAGTAGTCTGCCTAATCTGAGCAGCTTTTCCATCATAAGGGCAAAGTTAAGAAAAAATATAGAAAGAAAGAGAGAGAGAAATATTTCCTTTAAGATAAACCTGTGTATTAATAGCATATTTTATAAAAAAGAAGTAGGGGTTCAAAACCTTGAATCCCTACAGAATTTTAAATCCCTACAAAATTTTGAATCCCTGCTTGGCAGTGCCGGTGGGGGGAGTCGAACCCCCACATGGTTGCCCATAGCGGATTTTGAGTCCGCCGCGTCTGCCAATTCCACCACACCGGCAATTTCTCAGGGCTTATCTGCCATGCATCCTGAAGAAGTTGCTAAGAGACCTATCATATGTCCTTTCGTAGTCGCTATTGAAAAAACAGGCAGGGAGTTCGCCGTTTTTTCTATGGTAATGCAGGCATTCACAGCACTTTAATTTCTTGCTACATGGTTCATATGTGCAGTTACAGTATTTTTTATTCTCTTTGAAATTGCATTCCATGGCATTTAGTATAACACAATTAAATTTCTCTTTATAATCCCTCTGAAGGCTCGACATGGACAATTACATCAACAATATCCGGAATTATTTTTTTGATCCTTTCTTCAACATCATGTGCAATTTTATGTGCATCCTCGACCGATATAGAGGAATTTACAACGATATGAAGGTCAACAAATACATTGCCTTTGGCCCCTCTTGTTCTCACATCATGGCACTCAACCACTCCATCAACATGGCATACAATCTGTTTAATGACAGATATGTCTATTTGTGTTCTATCAACAAGGATCTCGGCGGATTCTTTGATTATATCTATTCCTGCCTTTGCAATAAATATCCCGACGATAAGTCCTGCAATTGGATCCGCTATCGGAACACCGATCTTAATAAAGATAAGGCTTGCTATAACACCTAAGGATACATATATATCATTTTTTGTGTGCATCGAATCAGCCATCAGGAACTCGCTTTTTAATTCTTCTCCTTTTTTCTTTTCATATGTAGAAACAAAAAAATTTATACACATCGTAACTAACATTAATAAAAAGCTCGCCGTTGTTACTACAGTCTCTCGTTTATAAGCAAATGACTCATAGACCTTTTTTAATACCTCAAGGCATGTAACAAACATAAAAATTCCGATAAATATGGCAAAAACTGTCTCGTATTTTCTATGACCGTAAGGATGCCTTTCATCAGGTGGATGTGAGGACAGGTATATACCTGCAAGCCCTATGATGTTGGATACGCCATCAAGCAGTGAGTGGAATCCATCTGATATTATTGCAACAGAATTCGTAATATAGCCATAAAAAACCTTTGATGCTGAAACAGCTATATTTAATAAAAGGGTGATTATCAAGACCTTTCTTATTTCTGATATCCTGTTCATCCATTTTTTGTTATCTGAGCAAAGATATAGCCATTAGCAATCACCTTACTCCATGATACTCTGATACTAATACACCCTCCCAATGTTTCTTGAATTGCCTGAATGTCCCTTTTTTTATAGCATCTCTCATTTTTGAAAAAAAGTCGAGATAAAAATAGAGGTTGTGTATTGTATTCAGCCTCATCGAAAGTATCTCTTTTGACATGAACAGGTGCCTCAGATATGCCTTTGAGTAATTCCTGCATGTGTAACATCCACAATCAGGGTCCAATGGCTCGGGGTCTGCCTTAAACTCCGTTCTCTTGATACTGAGCCTTCCTTTATTTGTAAATAGGGTGCCGTTTCTGGCATTTCTTGTAGGCATTACACAGTCAAACATATCGAAGCCATTTTCGACAGCAATTAAGATATCAACAAGGTCACCTACACCCATCAAATACCTTGGTTTTTCAGATGGCATCAATGGGGCGATAAACTCGATTATCTCATACATTTCCTCTTTTGGTTCTCCAACGCTCAATCCTCCTGCTGCATATCCATCAAATCCAATCTCTACAATCTCCTCAAGGCTCCTCTTTCGTAAATCCTTATACATCCCGCCCTGTATAATACCAAACAGTGAGCGGATTTTTGACCCTCTACCCTCTACCCAATCCTTACATCTCTTTGCCCACGCTGTGGTAAGTTCAAGGGATCTCACTGCATAGTCATATTCGGCTGGATAAGGTATGCATTCATCAAATACCATTGCAATATCAGAGTCGAGCATTGACTGTATTTCCATAGCCCTCTCCGGGCTCAAAAAATGGAGAGAGCCATCAATATGTGACCTGAACTCTACTCCGTCATTAGTTACTTTCCTAAGGGAGGAGAGACTATACACCTGAAAGCCTCCACTGTCGGTCAGTATAGGTGCATCCCAGTTCATAAACCTGTGCAGTCCACCGAGCCGGGATATAATATCATGTCCTGGTCTTAGATAAAGGTGATACGTATTACTGAGTATTATCTCAGCGCCTATTTCTTTTAATTCCTCAGGAGTCATTGCCTTAACAGTTGCCTGAGTACCAACCGGCATGAATACAGGTGTATGTATTACTCCACGTGGAGTTTCGATTAAGCCTGTTCGAGCCTTTTCATCAAAACACTCAATGATAAATTTCATTAAAATAGTATACAGTAAATAGTTATCTGTAAGTAAATACAATGGCAAACAGGGGTTGCCTCTCACTTTTAACACACTATTGACACACTATTCACAGGAAAAATTCTTATAAATCATATAATTGCAAAATATCCATATTTTTCCTTGACAAACACAATATATTGTGGTTTAATTTCTTCTACAATACTACATAAGGAAATTTTTTTGGGGGTATTTTATGTTGAATGATTTAAACAGTGAATCTAAAAAAAGCGATCTTAATCTCTTACCAAATGCATTAACAGTTCTTCAAAAGAGGTATCTGAAAAAAAACGAGGAGGGAAGGATTATAGAGACACCTGAAGAGCTTTTCATGAGGGTTGCGAGTCACATTGCATCTGTGGATGCTCGATACGGAAGGTCTCCTGCAGAGGTAAGCCGCGTTGAGGAAGAATTTTATGAGCTCATGACCTCACTCTGTTTTCTACCAAACAGCCCTACATTGATGAATGCCGGCAGGAGGCTCGGTCAGCTTTCTGCCTGTTTTGTTCTTCCTGTTAATGACTCCATGGAATCCATTTTTGACGCTGTGAAGTATGCTGCCATAATACATAAATCTGGTGGAGGGACGGGATTCAGTTTTTCGAACCTCAGGCCAAAAGGTGATGTGGTAGGCTCAACAAAGGGTATATCCTCAGGTCCTATATCCTTCATGACCGTTTTTGATACAGCCACTGAGGCAGTAAAGCAGGGAGGAACAAGAAGGGGCGCTAATATGGGGCTTTTGAGGGTTGATCATCCCGATATCCTTGAATTTATAACATGCAAGGATAGCAATCATAGACTTAATAATTTCAATATCTCTGTTGGAATAACAGAGGCGTTTATGAGGGCTGTGGAAGAAGATAGCGAATATGACCTCATAAATCCGAGAACAAAAAAGGTTGTTAACAGGCTGAAGGCACGAGAGGTATTCAATAAGATCGTAAATCAGGCATGGAAAAATGGTGAGCCTGGTATAGTATTTCTCGACAGGATAAATGCATCAAATCCAACCCCTGCCCTTGGAGAAATAGAGTCAACAAATCCCTGCGGCGAGCAGCCTCTTATGCCTTATGAATCATGTAATTTAGGCTCTATTAATCTCGCAAAAATGGTAAAAAGGGTCTCAGGTCATTATGAGGTTGATTGGGAAAGACTGAAAGATACGGTCTGGAAGGCAGTTCATTTCCTTGACAATGTAATAGATGCAAATAGGTATCCATTGAAGATGATAGAAGATATGACAAAGGCAAATAGGAAAATAGGACTTGGGGTCATGGGGTGGGCTGATATGCTTGTTCAATTAGGAATACCCTATAATTCAGAGGCAGCAATAGGCTTAGCTGAACAGGTAATGTCATTAATTCAGAGAGAAGGAAGGAGTGCATCAAGCGAGATTGCAGGAGAAAGAGGGGTATTTCCGAACTATGAATACAGCATATATAAAGGTAAGATGCCAATGAGAAACGCCACTATAACAACAATAGCACCTACCGGCAGTCTATCTATTATTGCTGGATGTTCATCTGGCATAGAACCCATCTTTGCAGTATCTTTTGTAAGAAATGTCATGGAGGGGACAAAGCTAATTGAGGTCAATCCTTACTTTGAAAGTACTGCAAAAAGGCTCGGACTCTGGAGTCGTGAACTTATGGAGAGGATTGCAGAGACAGGGTCGATCACAAAATTTTCGGAATTTCCGGAAGAGATCAGAAAAATATTTGTAACAGCTCACGATATTTCACCTGCTGATCATATCAGGATGCAGGCAGCATTTCAGAAATATACTGACAATGCAGTATCAAAGACCGTCAACTTCCCTCATTCAGCAACAACAAAGGACGTTGAAGATGTATATATGCTTGCATACAAGCTTGGCTGCAAGGGAGTCACTGTATATAGAGATGGTTCAAGAGAAGAACAGGTCTTGTCGAAAAAATCAGGAGCGAAGGTGCAAGAGTCAGGGGTTAATGAAAATCAAAGAATATCACCCAAAAAACGTCCTGCAGTCATTAAGGGGGCAACAAGATTGATGAAGACAGGATGTGGCAACCTCTATGTGACAATTAATGAAGATGAAAACGGCAGGCTGTTTGAAGTATTCACAAACATCGGAAAGGCAGGAGGATGTGCCTCGAGCCAGGCAGAGGCAATCGGAAGGCTTATATCTTTGGCCTTAAGGTCAAATATCGAACCTGAAGAGATAATCAATCAGCTAAAAGGCATATCTTGCCACCAGCCTTCATGGACAGAGGGAGGAAAGATACTTTCGTGCTCTGACGCCATTGCAAAGGCAATAGAGAAGTATCATTATGACGGGAAAAGGGACAACGGAAACGGAAAATCGAAACACAACGAAATTATGCTTATAGGTGCATGCCCTGAATGTGGTGGTGCTGTTGAGCACGAGAGTGGCTGTGCAGTGTGCCACAACTGCGGATTTACAAAGTGCGGGTAAATAATAAAGGTTCAAACTGTTTGAACCTTTCAATCATTCTGGAAAAAAAGGTGAAGCATGAGCAATAATGGAAAAAATAAGTTTGCCCGTCCTTCATGGGATGAATATTTTTTGGAGATTGCAAAGGTAGTATCCTCCCGTTCAACCTGTTTGAGAAGAAGATATGGCGCTGTGATTGTAAAGGATAAAGTCATTGTAAGCACAGGGTATAATGGCGCTCCGAGGGGTTCTGTCAATTGTGTTGACAGGGGAATTTGTAAGAGAAAAGAGCTCAATGTGCCTGCTGGAGAGAGATACGAGTTGTGTGAGGCTGTCCATGCCGAGCAGAATGCAGTTATCAATGGTCCTCCCGAAAGGATGAAAGAGGCAACAATATATATAGCAGGATTTGAAGAAAATGGAGAATTCGCAGATGGAAGGCCATGTCTGTTATGCCGTCGCATGATAAAGAATGCAATGATAAAAGAGGTTGTCTATCTAAAAAAGGACGGCACCATAGAGAGGATCAATGATGTCAGGGAGCTGGAGGGGCATCTGAAATAAAACTTGAAGCAAATGTTAGCAATTTTCATCCTGCCAAATACAAAATCCATCCTGAGAGTTGTACTTTTTGGAGTCGCAAAAGCCCTTATCTCATAAAAGTTGTAGAACGATTAGATTTGATGTATAATTAGTTTAGATAAGCCATATCTGGAGGTAGATATGAGATATTGTAAATTTTTTATTGCTTTAATACTTCTTTCTGCATTGATATTTGGCAGATATGAAGTTTCGATAGGTTTTGAAGAGCCTGATTATGTGCCCGATGAGGTGCTTGTAAAGTTCAAAAAACAGGTTTCAGATAAATGGAAGACAGATGAAGAGAGAAAAAGGGGTGTGGAATCAGAGGCAAAAAAGGCAGGGGTTAAATCAATTTTTAAAAAAAGTGTCCGTTTTAAGGATATCCACAATATCAAGATATTAGACAGGACATTATCTGTTAAGCAGGCTATCCAGAAGCTGAGATCAAACCCTAATGTAGAATATGCTGAGCCGAACTATATTTATAGAATAAATTTTACACCGGATGACCCTCTTTTTAATCAACTCTGGGGACTTAATAATACAGGTCAGTCAGGCGGAACGGTAGATGCTGATATAGATGCACCGGAGGCATGGGATATACAGAAAGGCAGTGAAGGGATAATTGTTGGAGTCATAGATACAGGAGTTGATTACTCTCATGAAGACCTTTCTGCAAACATGTTTGTTAATCCATTTGAGACACCGGATGGTGTTGACAATGACCTTAATGGATATGTAGATGATATTTACGGAATAAACTGCATATCAGGGAGCGGAAATCCAATGGATGACAATGGTCATGGCACACATGTTTCAGGAACTATAGGTGCAGCTGGAAACAATGGCAAGGGTGTTGTAGGCGTATCACATAATGTCAAGATAATGGCTTTAAAATTTCTTGACGCATCAGGAAGTGGAACGACATCAGACGCAATAGAGTGCATGCAGTATCTAATAGATATGAAGCAAAGAGGTATTAATATAAGGGTTTCGAACAATAGCTGGGGCGGTGGAGGATATTCTCAGTTTCTTCATGATACAATAAGTGCCCTTAGGGATAATGACATACTCTTTATAGCTGCCGCCGGGAACAGTTCTTCTGATAATGACTCAAAACCTTTTTATCCTGCGAGCTATAACCTCGATAACATAATATCTGTTGCAGCTACTGACAATAATGATAATCTGGCATCATTCTCAAACTACGGAGCATCATCAGTTCATGTTGCTGCTCCCGGGGTAAATATTTTAAGCACCCTTCCAGGTGGTGGATACGCTCCTAAAATTGGCGATAGATTCTTTGATAACATGGAATCAGGCTCTTCGAATTGGTCAGCACAACCCTCATGGTCAATAACAGCAGAACAAAATTATACTTCTGGAGGGAGATATTCATGGTCTGACAGCCCTTATTCGAATTATTCAAATTACACAAATAGCTCTTTAACATCCAATCCTTTAAATATTAGCGGTATCACAGAGGACCTCTGGCTCGGATTCTGGATAAGGGGTCGTCTCGAAACACATTATGACTTCCTGTATATAGAGATGTCGGGAGATGGAATATCATGGAAAACAGTAGGCACCATTACAGGAAATATTTCGATCTGGACATTGAAGACTTATCCCATACCAGAAGATTTGAGGACACAGGAGTTCAGATTTAGATTCAGATTATATAGTGACTACAGCATTGTATATGATGGAGTTTATATAGATAATGTAGGGATTGGTATTAATATTGGCTCAAATAATTATGGCAGGTACAGTGGCACATCAATGGCAACTCCTCATGTAACAGGTCTTGCCTCCCTGATAGTTTCAGAATTTCAGGATTACAACCACCTTAATATCAAAAATACTATTTTAAGCAGTGTTGATCCCAAGCCTTCACTTTCCGGTAAGGTCTTAACAGGTGGAAGGATCAATGCATATAATGCCCTTACATTAACATCTCCTCCACCTGTCACGATTCCTGCTGCTCCAACAAATCTTACTGCCAGGGCAATCTCAAACAGCAGGATAGATATAATGTGGAAGGATAATTCAAACAACGAAAATGGCTTTAAGATAGAAAGAAGGACTTCTACAGGTTCATACATCGAGATCGCGACAGTTGGACCAAATGTTACCGCCTTTAGCGATACTGGATTGGCAAGAAAGACAACATATTATTATCGCGTAAGGGCATATAATGATGCAGGCTATTCTTCATATTCTAATGAGGCAAGTGCAAGGACGAGACGCTAAAGGCTACTTCTGTCCCAAAATACATATAGATTCTATGTGATAGGTCTGGGGGAAAAAATCTATCATTCGAAGGTCTTCTATTTTATACCTTCGGGTTAGTTTCCTTATGTCCCTCGCGGCAGTTGATGGATTGCAAGATATATAAGCTATTCTTTCTGCCTTGCTATTTAATACATTTTCTAATACCCTGTTGGTTAGACCTGTCCTTGGAGGGTCGATCAATATAATGTCAGCCACTGGAATGGGTGCCTTTTCTGTTTTGGTACAAATGAATCTGCAGTTTTTAATGTTATTTAATTTTAGATTCCTCATGCCATCTTTAACTGCATGTGGATTTTCCTCTATTGCTATTACCTCTTTAGAAACCTGAGACAGGGGTATCGAAAAATTCCCTGCACCTGCATATAGATCCACAACGATTTTATTATCAAGAGGTTGAAGGACAGTTTTCAAAAATCTGATCAGTACTTCATTCAATTTCCAGTTGCTCTGAAAAAAACTTAAAGGAGAGACAGTATATATTAAACCATTCATGCCAAGAGTTATATATTGTCTTCCAGAGGCAGATATAATCCTTCCATCAGAAATAATACAAAAAGGAATATCATAAAATAATTCTGATATGGTCTTTATATCCAACCCTTTTAAATCTTTTGTCTTTATCAACAATACACAATCGTATCCGCAGGATATATGTGATTCTGATATATAATTAATCATTTCTGAACCTATGAGCCTCTCACGAATGATCCCGAGCCATTTATTGATATTGTCAATCATTAACGGGCAATTTTTTATATCAACAACCTCCCTTGTCTTTTCTCTGTAAAGACCTATTTTATTATTTGAGACCTTAAACTGCCCTCTGTAACGATACCCAAACGGTGAGTCAATAAATAATGATTCAGAAATTTGCTTATCTATCTTTGCAATCCTATTTATACAATCCTGCAATATCTCCTCTTTTAACCTTAGCTGTCTCTTATATGATATATACTGATAATGGCAGCCTCCGCAACTTCCAAAATATTCACACACCGGAATTACCCTGTCTGGTGATCCTTCGACTATTCTAATAGTATTCGCTATAAGGTAGTCCTTTTTTTCACTCTCTAAACCGACCTCTACTAATTCACCAGGTATTGCACCCTTAACAAATACAATCTTATTATTTATTCTGCCAACGGAAAAATTTCCGTAGGCTGGTGAAACTGGCCTTAATATAAATGGGTCAAGACTATACATGGAAAGTGCCGACAAGAACTATTTTTCAATCATGCATATATAAGATATTGTAATATGTATCCCTCTGTGCTGGTCTGAAACCTGCATCCTTTATCGCCTTTATAATGTCTTCCTTTGATACCCTGTAACTAACACCTGCTGCCTTTACAACATTCTCTTCTATCATTGTAGAGCCAAAGTCATTTGCTCCAAATCTCAATGCAGCCTGTGCAAGCTTCAGTCCCTGGGTAACCCATGATGCCTGAATGTTTTTGATATTATCAAGGTAAATCCTCGAAATAGAAAGCACACGAAGATAATCAACAGCAGTAGCTGTATGGATTTCGGGTTTTAGATCTTTTTCTGACATTCGATTTTCGGTCTGTCCTAATTCCGTATTCTTTGGTTGAAACGACCATGGTATGAATGCCGTAAAACCTCCTGTCCTGTCCTGA
>FWPV01001213.1_pt1 | contig 73464 bp, 60 predicted proteins | sample 2228371 | NCBI WGS metagenome assembly FWPV01 (sample SAMEA103939776, study PRJEB20133) | metagenome
AGTGGATAACGCACGGTCGAGAGGACTCGGAAGTGGACCTGGGAAGCCCGAAGGGGCCCGACAGTGGACCGAGGAGGCTGCGCCCCGGCGGGTGACTCAGGTACCGTCGCTACTGCCATTTTTTTAATCGCAGGACCGAGAGCTGTCAATAACATTGGCTTATGAGGGGGGAGGCCTCTTTGCGCTTCAACAGGGAAGTACCATAATGTGCTCAGAAAAAGGGCTTTCGGGACAGGCTCAGAGCGCAGTTCGGCCTGTGGGGAAGAAGGTCAAGAGCATGATTTCAATCACAATGGATTTGATATGAATATGTTACTCCTGCCCCAAAGCTCTTCTCTGAAAGTCCTGTTTAACTGCGATCCTGCCATTCCCTTAACTTTCGGGGTTCCACACCCGATAGGGCAACTTTTTCCAGCACCCAAGAGCCCACACTCTTACCTCCGAAGGGACCGGGCAAAGGCCCGGTCCCACACTTCACCCCACTATGGCCGGATCGTGAAAAGGCCGGTTTCAATCCTGCATCAACTGGACCCTCCCGTAAAAAATTGAAGGCCTGGCTAGTTATATCAATATGTTAGAGTCCAGTTGATGCCAGGCACCACATCACTGCCATTTTTCCTCCTGTTGGTCACTGGGAGCCCCTATCACGAAAGTACCAATCCCTTTAAGGGGGACAGGGTAGTTCTTGAAGGTGTCATGGCCTTGGAGGCTGCCAGGCCCTCAGCCTTTGGCCGGCAAAAGGCTCGGGGCAACGTATGTCTTCCCTAGCCCAAGTGCCGAGCGCTCCAGCTCCTTTTCCCAAAACAATGGGAAAAACCAGGTCTCAAGTCCCAAGATGAAATGCCGAAGAGAGATTCTGGGGGCGAGGAGGCTCCGCCTCTAAAGTCCCAATCTCCATTGATGGAGGAGGTTGAGATGCGAGGGATTGCATATGGTAACGGTGCCAGCATCGCGGCGGTCATTTACATGCTTTTTGTCTCGGCCGCATGGGGAGCCTGGCCCTCTGAGCCCACGTCCCGACTGGAGATCTGCACACAGACAGGCACCCAGGGGGATCTGCGGATGGCCCCTGTGGAGGACGGATACATACTGGCCTGGACAGACCAGAGGCGAGGCTCCTCTTACACCGACATCTACGTTCAGAAGGTGGACAGAGGAGGAAACATCCTCTGGCAAGACCAGGGTCGCATTGCAGCCTTTGCGGCAACAGCGAGTCTTGTGAACAACCACCAGGTTCAACCTTTCTTGGCCCCTTCGACAGATGGCAGCGCCATATTGCTTTGGACAGACTCGAATCCATCTTGGGGCAACAATGACAATGTCTGGGCAACCCGCCTCCATGGGGATGGAGTGGTCAACTGGGGCAACCCTGGGCTTCCTTTACAAGGAACCGACACAGGAGTTCTGGTAGCCGGGCAGGACGGGACCACACCCCAAGGCCGGGAAGCGACCCCGGATTCGGAAGGAGGCGCCTTTGCGGGCTTCTCCCTGGGGCTGTGGTCAAACATCCTTGTCCATCGCTACGATCTTCAGGGAAACCTCCGCGCCCAATCCCAGAACCTTGGTGAAAGGGGCCACACCATGCGAATGATGAGCTCGGTATCCTCTGAAGGCAAAGACTTGCTCTTCGTGGCCCGCCTTGGGGGCGCGGGATTTGGCCCCCTGATGTTGAGAAAACTCCAGGATCCCGAAGTACAATACCCGGGTGGTGGAGTGGATGAGCTCCAGGACTTCTGGAGCGGGGAGCTTCAGGTCTCTCCTGATGTGACCGTTGATGAAAATTACAGCATGCTGGCCGACGGATCGGGAGGCCTTTGGATCGCCTGGAGCGACAGGCGAAATGGCAACTCGGACATCTTTCTGCAGCATGTCTCTTACGATGGGACAGAGCTCCTAGGACAATACGGTATCACTGTGTGCAGCGCCTCGGGAGACCAGAGGCGGCCTCAGATGGTTTCCGACGGAGAGGGGGGGGTCATCGTGGTCTGGCAGGATGAGAGGACCTCCCCACAACAGGTCTACGGCCAAAGGGTAGATCTCAACGGACAGATCCTCTGGGATACAAACGGTCTTATCATAAGCTCAGCCCGCGGGAGCGAACCCCAAATCCTTAGAACCTCTGACAACTACTTCATCGTTGTCTGGAGAGACGATGACGGCATAGGCGGTTCTGGCATGGATTACCTGCGGGCCCAGAAGCTGACACCCAGTGGGCATGCCATGTGGGATCCGGATGGAGTCAAGGTGAGCGAGGATCCAGGGGCGCCCTCTCTTTTCGTTGCAGCGCCGGATCAATCAGGCGGGGCTGTGGTCTTCTACGTGGATGACGGCAACATCTACGGTAACCGAGTCATCTTCGACGGCACCATGAGCTCCTTCATAAGGATCTACGGGCCACACTTAGTGGGCACGGGAAACATGGCGGATTACATCCTTCGGGTTGGGAACATGGGGGTAGATTCAGTCACTGACACGGTGGTCGTCATGGACCTTCCGCCTCACGCTGAGTTTGTCTGGGCTTCACAGGACGGCGCCTATTGGCCTGGAAGACATCAGGTTGTCTGGAAACTGGGGGAAATTCCTGTTGGAGAGAGACTGTTGCTCCCTGCCCAGGTTCGGTATCGATGGGGCATCCCTCCCCACACGCCCTACGAGTTCTGGGCGGCTTGGGGAGGAACCAATATCTCGGAGAATCCCTTTGAGGTGCAAGATTACCTGGAGTGGGAACCCAGGGTCCCCCAATCCTCTAGGGCACTGGGGCCTGACGAGATCAACTCATTTCTCCAGTCCCATGATCAGGCCGCAGCCCTGCTCCAATGGCTCCAAGCACAAGGCTACGGGTTCTACCAAGTGACGAGATCAGTGGTGCTCAATGCAGAAAAGACCCTCACATTTCTCTTCCTCGTGCATCCCACTGATCCCTCCCCTGTTTTCATCAATGTTCTGGACCTTAATGGATCGGAAAATGCGGCCTTTGTGGAGCGCATATCCTCCGAGATCCTTGAGATCTTCGACCAGACAGGAGGCCTCTCATACTCATCCAGCTCCACATTCGGCTCATGGGGCCAGTGGAGCATCATGTCCAGCCCTTCCAAGGCCCACTGTACAGTGAACTGCATGATCGAAAAACTCCCAGAGATGGTCATAACCAACCTATTCCCGGTGGTTGGTCAACTCATCACAGCCAACAATTATGTGGAAAACTGGTATCAGTGCAAACACAACAACGATTGGAATGCATGTTACAGCCTCGGGGAGGACACGGCAAAGCAACTCTTTCCCAAACTGGGAGAGGCCTTACCGGAAAATGTAAAGAACATACCGGCCATAGACATAGGAATGGCGCTTGGGGAGTGTATTTGGGACTGTCGAATGAATCCCAGCTCCCACGTCTGCACTGAAGACGCAGTTGCCTGTTCCAAGCCTACTTGGTGGGAACAGGAGCTCATGGGCAGGACAGCGGTCTTGAAGAGGAGGCGTTGCAACCCTAGCCTGGGAATATACGAGTGGGGTCCTCCCGAGCATGTGGATTGCAGGGTGATCATCCCCTGCGGTTTCGGACAGGTGTCAACCTGTGTCGACAATCAGTGCGGCTGCATGGACTGTGACACACCGCAAAGCAGCTGTTTCTCAGGTGAAGTGCGAACAGCCCACGACCCCAATGCCAAGTTCGGCATCGAGGGCCAAGTGGTCCCTGGGCAGCTCCTCGAATATCTCATCACTTACGAAAACACCGGGCAAGACACTGCATACGGGGTCTACGTGTTGGACGAACTGGATCAGTGGCTGGACCTGGACACCGTTGAAGTGCTTGACGCCGGAATACTGATAAGAGGCGTCCCGGCCATCATTTGGAGTATAGGGGACCTTCCTGCGGGAGGGCAAGGGGCAGTGAGGTTTCGGGCAAGGGTAAAAGGTGATGCCCCTGCCGGGACGGTCATGGTGAATATGGCACAGGTCTATTTCCCGAGCGTGCCCGAGGTCACTCCAACCAATCCCGTGGTGAATGTGGTTGCCGAGGTGGTGGCCTTCCCACAAGAGGTGGAGACCCTGGAAAACACGCCTGTGGAAATCACATTGGAGGGGGCAGGCGGACAAGGAGCTCTGGAATTTGCCATAGAAACAGGACCCATGAACGGGACACTCTCAGGGCAACCTCTCCAGGTGACCTACACCCCTGCCCCCGACTTTGACGGGGAAGACTCCTTCACCTTCACGGTCACAAGCGCAGGTACGACCAGCCCCTCGGCAACGGTAAGGATCAGAGTTGAACCTTCTCAGTCGGACAATCAAGCTCCTTCTGTGGAAAGGGTGGTGCCTGAGGACGGGGCAAGGGTCCAGGTTTCCACAGAGCCCTTTTCCCAGGACCCCATCTTGTATCTTCCCCTCATCAAGGCCTGCTTCGACGAGAGGCTGGATCCCACGACGGTGCTGCCAGCTACTTTTACCCTGTCTAGCGGCCAGAGCTTCCTACCCTGCATCCTCTCCTACGACGATGCAACCATGTGTGTCTCCATGTACCCACAGGAGCCCTTGGCGTACGACACAGCCTACACGGTTACTGTCCTACCTGGCGTGGCGGACACGTCGGGAAACTCCCCGACCCAACCCTACAGTTGGACGTTCCGGACCTGGGCGGACACCTCCGCACGCCTGGAGCCCCTGGCTGTGGACTGCGGGGCCGTGGAAATTGGAACGGCCGGGCCTGCGAAGCGATTCTGGATCGTCAACCAGGGCGTGGATGCCCTCGCCTTGGGCGAAATAGCGATTACGGGGCCAAATCCCCAGGACTTCGTCATGAATACCGAGTGCTCCAATGCCCTCATCGCCGGGATGAGCCAGTGCCCGGTGGATGTACGGTTCGTGCCCCAATCCCAAGGGCTCAAGACGGCAAGCCTCGAGCTATGGGGCGGAGAGACCAATCCGGATCTCCACCTGACAGGGCAGATTCAGGGCACCGGCACCTCCTCTGAGCCCCAAGGTCACACCCTTGAGGTTCAGGTGACGGGGCAAGGGATGGGCTCGGTGGCGAGTAGCCCTGAGGGGGTGGCATGTCCAGGGGATTGCACCGAGGTCTATCCGGTGGGGACCCAGGTGCGCCTGAGCCCCAACCCCAGCCCTGGTTCGGTCTTCACCGGTTGGGGAGGGGACCCGGACTGCTCAGACGGCATGGTCACCATGAATAGCGACAAGGCTTGTACTGCCTCCTTCGAACTGCTTTCTTCTGGGCCTGACCTTTGGGGAAGTTGGATCTGGTCAGAGCAAGTTTGCCGATTGGATAGATCTCCAATCAAGTGCCGGCTCAAAGGTCTCTTGAGCATACAAAATCAAGGTGCCATGAGCACTGGTCACCGGACTCGAGTGGCATTCTACCTGTCCTCGGATGAGGTATTGGATGGCCAAGACCGATTCTTGAAGGAAAAGGGCGTCGGGAGGATAAAGCCTGGGGCACAGAAAATCAAGAGGTTCATGGCGACCCTCCCTGAAGGCGAGAGTGCCTCGGGCAAGTACCTCATAGCCGTGCTCGATAGCCTAGGGGCTATCCAGGAAGTGAGTGAGGTGAATAACCAGGTCCCCTCTTCCCTTATACCATGAAGGGCAGTGAATTCTGGGAAGGCCCTGAGGAGCTTGGGACCTCATGGGCCTTCTAGCCCGCCGCAACCTTCATGATCTTGGAGATGGTCTCCTCGACCTCTTGGGCCACCCCCTCGAGCGCTGGGAGGTCAAACTGCGCCAGCATGACCGTGGGACGGAAGCTGGCCAAGGTCACCTCCCCCCCGACCTGGAAGACCGATATGCGGCAAGGCAGGGCCGTAGATATCCGCATGTCCCCGTACAGAGCCTCCCGGGCCTTGCGGGCGTTACAGATCTCGAAGATCCGGCACTCCCTGTCGAAGGTAATCCCGTGCTTCTCCATGCTCTTCTTGAGATCGTGCACGGCCATGACGTTGAAGCCGTGGTCGGTCACGGCCTTCTCGAGATCGCGGCAGGTCTGGTCAAGCCCTTTTTTGCTCTTCACCTCCAAGATCATTGCGTTCACCTCCTTTGGGCCATGCCCATCGTCCTAGAGGAACGCCCTGAGGTCGAATCAGCCCTGGAAATATCCAAGATCCCAGGCATCGTGTATAAGTTTTTTTAGCGTGAGGGAATTCATTGCAGGGCCTTGGTGAAAGCTCGGAGCCAAGAAAAACACCGGCACCCATGGCCCTACCCTCTGTTACCATCGTATGGGCCCGCGAGCCCAAAAGTCAACTGGGAGGCAGTAGGTGGACGGAGTTGGCAGATCTCTGTTTATTGCCCTCATCTGGCATCTGTTATATCTTGCCATTCAGAACACGATGTCCCATTGTCCCAAATGGAGAAAGGCCTAGAAAGGCCTTTTTCTCGTTGGCGCAAGTAAACCAAAGACGCCACAAGGAAGTAAGCTCAGCACTAGCATGGACTGGACCCATCAGACAATCGTCGCCTTTGCCCTGACAGCGGCTGCAGGATTCTCCACGGTATTGGGCAGTGCCATTACCTTTCTGGCCAGGAGCACTAACCGTTCCCTTATGGCCGGGGCCCTGGGATTCTCCGGGGGAGTAATGGTCTACGTGTCTCTGGTCGAGATTTTCCCCAAGGCTAGGGCATCCCTCGCCGCTCAACACGGGGACAATTTTGCATCCTGGATGGCAACGGCCGCATTCTTCGGGGGTCTTCTGTTGGTGGCTCTCATGGATGCCTTGGTGCCGTCGCGGGAAAATCCCCATGAACCCAGGGCAGTGGAAGAGATTCAAACCGAGCCTGACCGCCTGCGACTCATGAAGTTGGGTCTTTTTACCACCACGGTCATAAGCGTCCATAATTTCCCAGAAGGGGCGGCCACTTTCCTGGCCAATTTTAGTGACGCCAAGGGTGGAGTCGCTGTTGCCGTGGCCATTGCCATCCATAACGTCCCAGAGGGGATTGCGGTCTCGGTCCCAGTATACCTGGCCACGGGAAGCCGCAGGAGGGCATTTTGGGTTTCTGCCCTTTCGGGACTCAGCGAGCCACTGGGCGCTCTTTTGGCTTACGGCATTCTCAAGACTCTCCTCTCTTCTTCCTTGACTGGTGTGGCATTCGCCTCTGTGGCGGGGGTCATGGTCTTCATCTCCCTAGACGAGTTATTGCCCCTGGCCCGAGAGTTTGGCCGCGGTCACCTTGCCCTTTACTCTTGGATAATGGGCATGGCCATTATGGCCTTAAGTCTTCTCCTTCTTCTTTGAGGACCCTCCCCTTCTGCAATGAGATGGCCTCGTGGTAAATTCTCATCCGAGGTCCCTGCACGGCCTCATTGCCTTGGGATGAACCGTGGCAAAAGGGACCGCAGTGATGCTGGGACTTCTTCCCGAAAAGGCAGATGTCGTGCCGGCCATCTCTCCCCCGACCCTCACCTAAAGGATTCGTCCCTTGTTTCTTCCCTTTTTCGAGTCAACATGAAATGGCCACTGCGCGAGGGCCAATCAATGGATCGGGCATCCGCGGTGATCCAGCCTCGGGTAATAGATTCATATTGTTCAAAAGGTGAGGCATTGGCGTTTGAGGCTCATTGAGGTATGAAGACTCCTTCGGAAAACGGTAAAGGGGTGTTCTAGGACCATTTGAAGGCAGTGACCAACATCTCCAAAATGATTTCCATCAGGCAGTAACCCCGGAAAAAAATGGGAGGAAGCTTGGAAAAAAAAGCTAGGCATCAACCGTCACTTGGAAATTCCTATTCAGAAGGTGTGGGTATATGAATGCCTCACCTTCTAAACGTTATCAAATTTTTTTACCCAAAACTGCTTTGAGCTGATTTGGGTAAAAACTTCCCATAGCCTGGATCCTCGCCAAAGGCCCGTGACCCTAAGCCCGCCCCCTCCCAACCTGGGACGGGCTCACCCATCTCAAGGGGTCCAGCTCGCCCCGGAAGCCTTGACTTGGTTGCTTTCGGGCCAGTACAGAAAATAACCGGTCAAACCGCTTGATAACGGCCTCAGACTGATACATTATGACCCTGTTTATCTTGGTTTGTCGGGACGTAACAGCCGAAGTCGGAACATGGGACGCCGATCAACCAAAGGAAAAAAGGCCACTCTGCTGGCAACCAATGAGGCCAAACTTGCCTGGTTTCGAATGATGGAAGACGGATGGCTCTTGGTACATGAGATTGATGCCTATTTGAGACTATCGAGTGAGTGCTCCTGCTACGGGTTGCCGACAAGGACGCTGCTGCCCGACAGCTAGTCCAGACATGTGTCCTTTCCGAGGAGGTGGTTGAGAAGCTGATTGATCTGGTCGTTCTTCAGCTTCATTGGGCCAGCCCATAGACAACAAATGTCTTCAGGTTTTGGGTAACTATGGCACAGGCAAATTGCAGCTCATGTCCGTGATCTCTGCCGTGGCTCAAAAATGCGATCTCGCAATTCATCTGAACGACAGGGGAGTCGCCAGCGCCGCAGTATTCGTCTGAAGGGATATGATTACACGTACCCTGGCGCTTATTTTGTCGCCATCTGTACCCAGGGTCGCGCCTGTTTGTTCGGCGAGGTGGTCGGCGGGGAAATGCGGTTGAACGATTACGGGAAAATCGTTGAATTTACATGGCACGATTTGGTCAATCATGTCTCTGGAATCGCGTTGGACGCATTTGTCGTCATGCCAAACCATGTGCACGGGATTGTGATCATCACCGACGCCCCGGTCGTGATGGCGGCGACGGTAGGGGCGGGTTCTGAACCCGCCCCTACGGAACCCGCCCCTGCCAACAAACGGCACGGCTTGCCGCAAAACGTGCGGCAATTCAAAACATTTTCCCCCCGCCGCATCAACGCCCTGCGCGGCACCCTCGGCGTATCCCTCTGGCAACGCAATTATTACGAACACATCATCCGCGATGAATCATCCTTGCACCGCATCCGCCAGTACATCGTGGAAAATCCGATGCGCTGGGCTTTTGACCGAGAAAACCCGCTAGCGATAGAAAGGGACACTGCATGGGCAGACCTTTTCGCCACAACGCATCAAGGGCGTAGCCGGGAGGACACACCATGATCACCAACCTCAAATCCTATCCCGCCTACAAAGACACCGGCGTGCCGTGGCTGGGGAAGGTGCCGGAGCATTGGGAGGTGTTGAGGTTGAAAAACGTGGCGCACTTGAGAAGTGGAGAATCCATAACTTCTGAGCGCATCGAAGAAAGTGGGGACTACCCGGTATACGGAGGAAATGGTATTCGTGGATTCACGTCGTCATTTACGCATGAAGGTCATTTTGTGCTCATCGGGCGACAGGGTGCTCTCTGTGGAAACATCAACTATGCTAATGGCAAGTTTTGGGCATCTGAGCATGCTGTCGTCGTACATCCTCTACGGAAATATACAACTCATTGGTTGGGTGAACTTCTTCGCGTCATGAACCTCAACCAGTATTCCATAGCTGCCGCGCAGCCCGGCCTCGCAGTGGAGCGTATCCAAAATCTGGCAATACCATTTCCGCCGTTTGACGAACAAGAACAGATCGATCAATACATCAAGAAAAAGGAAAACTCCTTAGACGCCGCCATTGCCGCTAACCGGCGCGCCATCGAGCTGCTGTGCGAATACCGCAAGCGGCTGATCGCAGATGTGGTCACCGGCAAATTGGATGTGCGCGAGGCAGGGGCACAGTTGCCCGACGGACCACCAGGAGCGGCAAGGGAGGGGCGGACGATAGTGAAATGGATTATACAATGGTGCACCATGATGTAGGAGCACGGCGGTGCCGTGCCCTTGCATGAGATGCCGAGGTCCAGGCCGACGATCCCGAAGCCCTGTTCGCCTAAGAGGTGCCCGATGACTGAGCGCAGGAGGAAACGGCCGTTGCAAACGCTTAGTGAGCCGGCCGCCGCATACGCCGGTATGGGCGGCGAGGTGGTGCTCTACCAGGCGCCGGACAGTAAGGTGCACCTGGATGTGCGGCTGGAACGGGAAACCTTGTGGCTGACTCAAAAACAGATGGCCGCGCTGTTCCAGACCGAGCGAAGTGTTATCACGAAGCATTTGCGTAACATCTTTGTATCCGGCGAGTTGGAGCGGAGTTCAGTATGTGCAAAATTTGCACATACTGCCGCGGACGGCAAAACCTATCAGGTCGAATACTACAACCTGGATGCCATCATCTCGGTCGGTTATCGGGTCAACTCCCGGCGCGGCACACAGTTCCGTATTTGGGCAACCCAGGTTCTGAGGGACCATCTGCTGAAGGGCTACACCGTCAATGAACAGCGACTGGCCCAGTTGCAAAAGACCATTCGACTTGTGGCAGATGTGTCTCATCGCCGCTCCCTTGCTGGCGACGAGGCGGCAGCGTTGCTCAACCTCGTACGGGATTACTCTTATGCACTCAACCTGCTGGATGACTATGATCACGGCCGCCTTCGACCGCACGGCGCAATGGTCCGCGAGGCTGTACCGATCACGACTGAAGAAGCTCGAAGGCTGATTGCGGTGCTCCGAGAGCGTTTTCAGGCCGGCCCGCTGTTCGGTCAGGAAAAAGACGCCGGATTGGAAAGCTCGTTGGCCGCCGTATTTCAGACCGTGGGCGGCCAGGATGCTTATCCGACCATCGAGGATAAGGCCGCCCATTTGCTTTATTTTCTGGTCAAGAACCATCCGTTCGTGGATGGCAACAAGCGCATCGGTGCGGCGCTGTTTCTCTGGTTTTTGGAGAAGAACAATGCGCTCTTTACCCAAAACGGAGAGCGAAGAATTTCGGAAGAAGCGCTCGTAGCCTTGACTTTGCTCATGGCGGAAAGCGAGCCGCGCGACCGCGAAGCCATCCTTCAGGTAACCGCCCTTCTACTCCACAGGCACCTGCCCGCGGAGGTGAAACCATGACACCCACAGAAATCAGTGAAGCCGGACTTGAAGCCCTGATCTGCTGTGTGCTCACCGGTAGCGACTGCTGGCCTTGGCCTGTCGGCACTCCGGAGCTCGTGACCGAGGCCACGGCGTCCTTGGGCGCAGTGGGCTGGCTGCCCGGAGACACGTTGCACCCCTCTTGTCGAGGCGCTCTTGTGTTGGAAAACCCCTTTTTTCGCATCAGGCTGCGAGCTCCCCTTGGGGACTCAGGTTCCTGGCCCTGAGCCTAAGCCCCCTTGTGTCTGCTGCATTAACAGGCTTGCTGCGACATTCAGAAGGCCTCGCATATGTGAACTACCAGGGCTATTCCAGAGAATAGCTCCAAAGTGGCCCTGGTTCGCTCACCCAAACTATGCCGCCCAGGTGAGCCTCAGAGCAAACCTAAGCTGGCCCCTTTGCTTAGCCACGCTTCGCCTCGCACCCAGCTCCCCCACGACCCCTACTGCCAAGTTCTTCTCCATCCTCATCTGTGCTCCCCTTGTTCAGAGGGGGTCTTTCCATCACAAAAGTACCAACCCCTTCAAAAGGGACAGGGTAGTGCTGCCTTGGGTAAGAACTTCCCATGGCCTGGATCCTAGGCCAGGGTCAGCGAGCTTGGGTTTTCCTCCCAAGCCTGGGGCAGTCAGGAGCATTTTTAAGTCCAGCTCCTGGCCAAGCCCAAATGCAATGATAATGGGGTGGGATCCCGAATCATTTTGTCCTAGCATGTGCCAAGGTTATCTTGCATCATCTACCTGCCCTCAATGATGCGGTCAGGAAGACATAAGAATTGAATTTTACCCAGGAGGTTCCTGGTGGAGAAGGCTTGGCAGAGAGATGCTGATGGTGCAACAGGATTGAGGAGCATTCTGACAGGCAAAGCCGGCCTCAGAATGGGTATAGTGGCCTTCCTTTACTTTGCAGAGGGGTTTCCCTTCGGCCTGCTTTGGGATGCCATGCCCGTTTTTCTTAGGCAAAGAGGCCTACCTCTTGAGACCATAGGCCTCATTAGCCTCATAAGCCTTCCCTGGTCCCTTAAGTTTCTTTGGTCTCCTGCTGTGGACAGATGGGCATCAGAGAGAAGCTGGATAGCTGCCACTCAGGTTCTCATGGCTCTGCTGCTGGCGGTAGGAAGTATTGGGGAGTTCTCCGTGGGCCTTGTTTTCGCCTGGCTTATGGGGTTGGCTGTTTTGTCTGCCACCCAGGACATAGCCTGTGATGCCTATACCATAAGACTACTGGAAAAAAAGGAGCTGGGAGCTGCCAACGGGGTGAGGGTCTCGGCTTATCGCATGGCTCTTATAGCCTCTGGCGGCCTCTTGGTGGCTGTGTCCGGTTGGGTGGGATGGAAGGGGGCTTTTTTAAGCGCAGCTGGAGTCATGGCGGCCTGCTCTTTGGTATCCAGCAGGCTTCCTCACCATGGCTTTGAAGGCTGCCCTGCCAAGAAGCTTCCAATCAAAGCTCCTCTTTGGGACCTACTGGCACGAAAAGGGGCTATCCAGGTCTTGATTTTCGTGGTGCTTTACAAACTGGGGGATATGGCCATGGGGCCCATGGTGAGGCCATTTTGGGTGGACCGCGGGCTGGCACCTTCCGAGATCGGATTCATTACAGGCACTGGGGGCATCTTGGCCTCTGTCTTGGGCGCCCTTTTGGGGGGAGCTTTCACTTCGGGCTGGGGGATTTTCAGGGCTTTATGGATCCTGGGCATTTTTCAGGCAGCCAGCAATCTGGGGTACTCTTTGGTGGCCTTCCTTCCAGAAACAGGGCACTGGGGAGTGTACGGGGCCTCCCTTGTGGAGTCCTTTTGCGGAGGTTTGGGAACCGCTCCTTTCCTGGCATTTCTCATGAACATTTGTACAAAGAACTGGGCAGCCACTCAGTACGCTCTTCTCTCGGCCCTTTTCGGACTGGCTCGCTCCATATCCGGGGCTTTTAGCGGATGGCTGGCCTCCTCCATGGGATATGATTCATATTTTGCCTTGACCTTCTTCATGGCCGCTCCTGCTTTTCTGCTGCTGCCCTGGGTGAAAGACTGGGCCCAAGACAACAATGAAAAGAAGCATGAGCTCTTTAGCTGAGTTCTCCAGACCAGATGTGGTCTGAATGAAAAGTGCACTGCTACCATGGCTCTAAGCAAGGTATAATGAATTTGGTTGACGCAACCTCTTAAGCTGGGAAGGAAATAGGTATGCAAAGAGCCAAGCTTTGGCTCCCTGAGTCGCGGGGCAGCTTTTCAACAGGGTTGCTGCTGGTTCTCACAGGGTTGCTCTTGGGGATGGGAAGCGGATGTTCCGAAGGCAAGAGCGAATCGCCCAAGGCGCCCCCGCCAGTGCCGGTTGCTGTGGCCCAGGCGGTTCGAAGGAACGTGCCCATTGAGGTAAATGCCATAGGAAACGTGGAGGCCTACAACACAGTTTCAATAAAGTCCAGAACCGGAGGGGAACTCCTCAAGGTGCATTTCCAGGAAGGCCAGGAAGTCTCCAAAGGGGATCTGCTCTTCACCATAGACCCAAGACCCTATGAAGCGGCCTTGGCCGAAGCCAAGGCCCGTCTGGCCAAGGATCTGGCCCTTCTCAAGAAGGCGCAGCAAGACGCCGAGCGTTATGCCTCGCTTCTTCAAAAGCAGGTGGTGAGCCAGGAGCAATACGACCAGGTGAAGGCCAATCTGGCCGCCCTGGAAGCCACGGTCAAGGCTGAGGAGGCGGCTGTGGAAAGCGCCAAGCTCCAGTTGAGCTACTGCTATATCTATGCCCCCATCTCTGGCAGAACAGGATCCCTTCTGGCCCATGTGGGCAATCTCATCAAGGCCAGCGACGAAAACAAATCCATGGTGGTGATAAGGCAGATCCAACCCATCTACGTCAGTTTCTCGGTCCCGGAGCAATATCTTCCCAGAATAAAGGCCCGCTGGGCTGCCGGAAAACTTCCTGTGAGGGTCTCGCTTCGCAACGGCGAAGGCCGATTCATGGAAGGCGAATTGACCTTCATGGAAAACACCGTGGACCCAGCCACAGGAACCATCCTTTTGAAGGCCACATTTCCCAACCAGGACAGGGCTCTGTGGCCTGGGCAGTTCGTGGACGTGGCCCTCAAACTAGAGGAACAGCCCAATGCTCTGTTGATCCCCAGCCATGCTGTGCAGACAGGCCAGCAGGGAACCTACGTATTTCTTGTGGGACCAGGGAACACAGCACAGATGCGTCCGGTGCGGGTGGGCAGATCTCTAGGACAGGAAACCGTGGTGGAACAGGGACTTGAGGAAGGAGACCTGGTCATCACCGACGGCCAGATAAGGTTAGTGCCTGGAACCAAAGTTGAACTGAAAGGTGCCGAGGACTCGGCAAGACAAAATCCATGAACATATCTGAGCCCTTCATAAGAAGACCCGTGATGACCACTCTGGTCATGGCAGGCATTCTGCTCTTTGGGGCCATGGCCTATAGGCTCCTTCCCGTAAGCGATCTACCCAACGTGGACTTCCCCACCATCCAGGTGCAGGCCAGTTTGCCTGGAGCCAGTCCGGAGACCATGGCCTCCTCTGTGGCCACCCCTTTGGAGAGGCAGTTCTCCACCATAGCCGGTCTTGACTCCATGACCTCCTCCAGCTCCCTGGGCAACACCCTCATAACCCTGCAATTTGTGCTGAGCAGAGATCTGGACGCAGCGGCCCAAGACGTCCAGGCAGCCATAGCTTCGGCCTTGAGACAGCTGCCAGCCGACATGCCTTTTCCGCCCTCGTACAGGAAGGTAAATCCAGCAGACCAGCCCATCATGTACCTGGCTCTCACCTCCCCTACCCTACCCCTTTACACCTTGGACGATTACGGGCAGACCATCATAGCCCAGCGCATTTCCATGGTGAGCGGAGTGGCCCAGGTGCTGGTTTACGGAGCACAGAAGTACGCTGTAAGGGTTCAGCTTGACCCCAAGGCCATGGCCACAAGGGGCATAGGCATAGACGAAGTCTCCAAGGCAGTTGCCAGGGCCAACGTGAATCTTCCCACAGGCACACTTTACGGGCCCAAGAGGGCTTTCACCGTGCAGGCCACAGGCCAGCTCACAGAGGCAGCAGCCTACAGACCTGTGATCGTAACGTACAGGGCGGGCAAGCCTGTCAGATTGGAGGAGTTGGGCCGGGTCATAGACAGCGTGGAGAATGACAAGATAGCAGCTTGGTTTGTGGATCAGAGATCCATCATACTGGCCATTCAAAGACAGCCAGGCACCAACACGGTGGAGGTAGCCCGTTCCATAAGGCAGCTTCTACCCTCCTTCCAGATCCAGCTTCCTGCCTCTGTTTCCATGCATGTACTTTACGACCGCTCCGAGTCCATCCAGGAGTCTGTCAGAGATGTACAGTTCACCCTGGTGGTGGCTTTGGCCCTGGTGGTCCTAGTCATATTCATTTTTTTGCGCAACATATCAGCCACGCTGATCCCCAGCCTGGCCATGCCCCTTTCCATCATGGGCACATTCACCCTCATGTACTTGGCCGGCTTCAGCATGGACAACCTTTCCCTCATGGCCCTGACCCTGTCCCTGGGATTTGTGGTGGATGACGCCATAGTCATGCTGGAGAACATAGTCAGGCACATGGAAATGGGCAAGAAGCCCATGGAAGCGGCCCTGGAGGGCTCCAGGGAAATAGGTTTTACCATAGTGTCCATGACCCTGTCTTTGGCCGCGGTCTTCATCCCCGTGCTATTCATGGGAGGCATCATAGGGAGACTTTTCCACGAGTTTGCCGTGACCATTGGTGTGGCGGTTCTCATCTCGGGCTTCGTGTCCCTAAGCCTTTCTCCAATGCTCTGCAGCAGGTTTCTCAAGCCCCCAAAACTCCAACACGGCAGGCTCTACGAGGCATTCGAAAAGGGATTCGAGATGCTCCTGCGGTGGTACGGATGGGGGCTCAGGGCTGCCTTGAATCACAGGTTCCTCACCCTCTTGTTCACTGCCCTTGTCATGGCGGCCACGGTTCATCTGTTCAGGACAATCCCCAAGGGCTTCATCCCCAGCGAGGACACGGGGCAACTGGTGGCAATAACCGAGGCAGTGGAGGGGACCTCTTTTGAGGCCTTGGTGGAAAGGCAAAAAAAAGTAGCCGCTTTGGTGGCCCAGGATCCCAACATTGAAGCCTTTATGTCCAGCGCCGGGGCCAGGGGAGGAGTCATAGGAAGCAACCAGGGAACCCTCTTCATCAGGCTTAAGCCCAGAAACGAACGTTCTTTGACAGCAGATGAGGTGGTGCAGTCCTTGAGGCGAAAGCTCATGGGTGTAACGGGCATGAAGGTCTACCTTCAGAATCCTCCTCTGATCCGCATCGGAGGGAGGTTTACCAAGAGTCAGTATCAGTTCACCCTCCAGAGCCCGGACACCCATGAGCTGTACAGATACGCCCCCTTGTTGGAAGAGAAGATGCGTTCCATGGAGGCCATAATTGACGTCTCCTCGGATCTCCAGCTCAAGAACCCGGAGGTCAGGGTAGTGATAGACAGGGACAAGGCCTCGGCCCTGGGAGTAAGCGCAGAACAGGTGGAAGACGCCCTTTACTCGGCGTATGGCTCAAGGCAGATCTCCACCATCTACGCGCCCAACAACGACTACAAGGTCATCCTGGAGCTGCTGCCTGAATTCCAGCGGGACCCTGTGGCCCTTTCCATGCTCTATGTCAGATCCTCTTCGGGACAATTGGTGCCGCTGGAGGCCGTGGCCACTTTCCAGGAAGGCTTGGGTCCCATGAGCGTGAACCATTCCGGGCAGCTGCCTTCGGTGACCCTCTCTTTTGACCTAAAACCGGGTGTGGCCCTGGGTCAGGCGGTCTCGGAGATTCAAAGGCTGGCCAGATCCATTCTGCCCGCCACCATAACAACCAGCTTCCAGGGGGCGGCCCAGGCCTTCCAATCCTCCATGGAGGGCTTGGGCCTGCTGTTGATAATGGCCGTGTTGGTGATCTACTTGGTCTTGGGGATCCTTTACGAGAGCTTCATCCACCCCATAACCATTCTTTCTGCCTTGCCTTTTGCCGGGTTCGGCGCCCTGGCAACTCTTCTTTTTTTCAATACTGAGCTCAACATCTACTCCTTTGTGGGAATAATCATGCTGGTGGGACTGGTGAAGAAAAATGGAATAATCATGATTGACTTCGCCATAGAGTCCCAAAGAAAAGAGGGGAAGGCACCTGTGGAGGCCATTTATGAGGCATGCATGATCCGCTTCAGGCCAATAATGATGACCACCATGGCGGCCCTGATGGGAACCCTTCCCATTGCCATGGGCATGGGGGCTGGGGCTGGATCCAGGAGGCCTTTGGGACTGGCCGTGGTCGGGGGGCTACTTTTCTCCCAGTTTCTCACCCTTTACGTGACACCAGTGTTTTACGTGTACATGGATTCTTTCCAGAACTGGCTTAGCAGGAAAAAGAGGATCCAGGAGAAATTGTCTGACAGAGCACTGGAGGCCCCAAGCACTGAGCAACAAGGGGGACTCTGAAGGCAGATTCTAGGGCCCAGAAGCCCCTTGCAGATCCTCTGAACTGGGCTTAGGAATGCCTTGCTCACAGGGCACCCCTGTCTGGCAAAGCCCACAGGATAGATGAAGCCCGCTCAGTTGCAGACCCAGCCCCAGGTAACGACCTTTTCTTCTCAAGGCAGCTACCTGGTGCGCCTGGCATTTCTGCTTGTCCTGACCCCAAGCACTAATCGCTCCTGCAGGACAACGAAGGATACAGATCCCACATCGGCCGCTGCTTAAAAACAGGCAGTGTGCGAAGGGCGAATCATAATCTCGGGCAGTAGGTGTCAATGGAAGGTCAGTCACCACAGTCCCCAGGCGTACCGCTATGCCGGCCTTAGTTATGAGCCCGCGGCTAAGGCCGAAGGTTCCTAAGCCTGCTGCAAAACAGGCATGACGCTCCGACCAGTTGGAGGTGATGTCCCCATTCAGATGTGGAAACTGGATGTAGGATGGCTGCAGGATCGGGGCCACGGCCATGTGGCCTCTCCCCATTATCCAGCGCACCACTTCTGCTCTGAGCCACTCGTTGAAAGCTTCGCCATGGATCTTGGTGAGCATCCAGTCTCTGTGGGGAAAGCGATCTTGCATTCTATTGGCAAGTTTCGTGGCTTGAGTGATGGGAAGAGCGTAGCACACTACATACACCTCTTCTTCATCAATGCGCCTGCCTGGGAAGGCATCCCTCAGTATCTGGACTGGAAGCTGGTGAAAAGGGCCTATTATTTTTTTCAGGGATTTGAAGATGGGATCTGAGGCCGAAGCCACAGCCAATATGGGATCCTCAAAGAGCCTTCGATCCGGTTCTTGGGGGAACCTGCCTCTCTTGTGGTGCCTTATCAAACCAAGGACAAACTCTCGAAGCTCCTCATTGAAGCCTAGAGGCTCAGCCATTCTCTGCCCCTTTTACTTTCTAAACAGAGAGACTATCCTCTCTAAAGGCCTGTGGCAAGAAGCATTCAAGGCTTTCATCCAATGGAGTCTTGCTCCAAGCGTGGCAAGGGCTAAAAATCCCAAAGGAGGTGGTTTCAAATGCTGGATCAGGATGAAAAAAGTTATCACATGACACCCCAGGAGTTTCGAAGTCACGGCCGAGCCGTGGTGGACTGGATTGCTGACTACATGGAGCAGGTGGAAAATTACCCGGTATTGTCAAAGGTTTGCCCTGGGCAGATAAGAGCCTCTCTTCCTCCCAAGGCTCCAGAGACAGCAGAGCCCTTCGAGAGAGTCCTTGAGGACTTGGGAAAACTCATAATGCCAGGGATAACCCACTGGCAATCCCCAAGGTTCTTCGCCTTTTTCCCAGCCAATAACTCAGGGCCCTCCATACTGGGAGAACTCGTGGCAGCAGGCCTAGGGGTTCAAGGCATGATCTGGTCCACGAGCCCTGCCTGCACGGAACTGGAGACCCATGTGCTTGACTGGATGGTGGAGATGATGGGACTTCCCAAATCATTTCTTTCTAGCGGGCCTGGAGGAGCAGTGATCCAGGACTCGGCTTCCAGTGCGGTTTTGTGCGCCATACTTGCGGCCAGGGAAAGGGCCACAAGAGGGATCAGCAACCTCAAAGGCTGCGACGGGAGGTTGACGGCTTATACTTCAAACCAGGCCCACTCCTCGGTGGAAAAAGCCGTAGGCATAGCCGGCATAGGCCGCCAGAACCTTCGGCTCATAGATGTGGACAAGAAATTCGCCATGCGACCGGATGAGCTTCAAGATGCCATCAGAAAGGACCGTGCCTCTGGCAAAATCCCCTTTTTCGTATGTGCCACGGTGGGCACCACTTCCTCCAATGGTATGGATCCTCTGGAGGAGATAGGCCGCATCTGCCAGCAGGAAGACCTTTGGCTCCACGTGGATGGAGCCATGAGCGGCACGGCCGCCATATGCCCTGAGTTCAGGTACATACTCAACGGACTAGACAAAGCCCAGAGCTACTGCTTCAATCCACACAAGTGGATGTTCACCAACTTCGATTGCGACTGCATGTTCGTGGCCGATAGGGCTCCCCTAATACAAGCTCTCAGCATCCTTCCCGAGTATCTGAGGAACAAGGCCACCGAAAGCGGAGCAGTCATAGATTACAGGGACTGGCAGATCCCCCTGGGTAGGCGTTTCAGGGCATTGAAACTTTGGTTCGTGATCAGGCATTACGGTATCCAGGGCCTAAGATTCCACATACGCCGACATGTGGAGCTGGCCCAGGAGTTCGCATCTTGGGTGGAAAAGGAGCCCCATTTCCAACTGGCTGTCAAGCCTCCACTTAATTTGGTCTGTTTCCGCCACAAGGGTGGTGAGGAGATAAACGAGAGAATCCTGGAAAGAGTCAATGGCACTGGAAGGGCGTACATCACCCATACCCGTTTGGAGGACAAGCTCACCTTGAGGCTGTGCGTGGGCCAGACTCACACCACCAGAGAGCATGTGATCGAGGCATGGGAGCAAATAAGAAAGGCAGCCATACCATAGAGACATCTCTTATGTCTTGTGCTACTCCATGCTTGACCTGGAAAGCACAGCCCGATAAGTTAAAAATCAGTGTGCATCTCTCATCCAGGCCTGCCACCTTTGGGGAGGGCCATTTTTTCAAGGCTGAAGGTCTGTTGTTTTATTGTGCTACAAACTTCTTCTTAAGGAAGACCTGCGGAAAAGGATTGGCTAGATAGAACCAGGCTGCATTGGAGCATGAACCAACCCCACCAAGGATATGGTGAACCTAGCCCAAATATTCCCTTTTCGTGAATAATGCGCATTGGAATTCAAATTACACCGCCAAAGGAGGAGCAAAGATGAAAAAGGTGCTGGTGGCTTATGACAGCAGGACCGGCAACACCGAACGCATGGCCCAGTGGATTGCCGAGGGGATCCGAATGGGCGGCCACGAGGCAGAACTAAAAAGAATAACCGAGATCAAGAACGAGACCGAGTTGGCAGGCTATGATGGCTATGTGTTTGGGTCTCCAACCTATCACAGGGACATGATAGGTACCATGAAGACATTTTTGTTTTTGGCTCACAAGGCAGGGCTTTCTGGAAAACTTGGGGGAGCCTTTGGTTCCTATACCCATAGCGGGGATGCAGCAAAAATCATCTTTGACACCATGGAACACGTCTTCAAGATGCAGATGTCTGACCTGGGTTCCTTTAACCTGCTGGAGTCTTTGGTGGCCACACAGGATGGAATTAAGGCATGCCACGACTATGGCAAGGCTTTGGCTTTCAAACTGGGCTAATCCTGACCCATACCCGAGATGGAGGTTTCTTTGAGGGGGGGGCATCCCCCCCAAAAAATTCCTTCTTCCTTTGAGACAAACGGCCGGCCCCTTCCCATTCAAAGGGCTCAAGCACCAAGGTACACCTCCTTGAGCAGCTGACTCAGATGGAGCACTCGCACTGGAAGCTTTTCTTTGCGCACCCCATAGCTTAGCTGTATCACGCAGCCTGGGCACTCTGTAGTCAACACCTGGGCGCCTGTTTTTTGCAGGTTTTCCATCTTGCGGCTCAAGACCGCCATGGACTGCTCATAGTGCATTATGTTGTAGCTGCCTGCAGCTCCACAGCAACGGTCCGCCTCTGGCATCTCCACGTAGTTTACCCCCGGGATCTGCTGCAGCATTTTCCTGGGCTCTTTCACGATCTTCTGGTAACGGCTCATGTGGCATGGATCATGGTACGTGACCTTCAGGGAAACCCCTTTGGCAGCCCCCATCTGATCCAACCTGGAATGCATGAACTCGCTGAAGCCTCTTACGCGTTTGGCCAGTTTCTCGGCCCTTTCTCTGGTGGAAGGCTCCTCTTCGAAAAGTTCCGGGTAATCCTTCAGGAAGGCCGAACAACTTCCGCATTCCGTAAGCACCACATCCGCATCCATGGACTCCAGGATCTGGATGTTTCTTCTGGCAATGGAGCGGGCAGCATCCAGATCACCGTAGCCATAAGCAGGGAGCCCGCAGCAACTGTTGTGTGCTACATCCACTCGAATTCCCTGGTGTACCAAAACTGCCAGGGTATCTTCGCTCACGTGGGGAAGCACGAAATTAAAACCACAGCCCACGAAATAGGCCACCTTTGTGGATGCATCTTTGGGCCCCAGATTAAGATTCTCCAGCCTGTCCCTGAAGAACCTGGTGGGAAGTTTCTCTATGATGGACTCCACCTTGTCCAGGTCTTTTCCGAACCACTTGAGTATCCCCAGGGCCCTGGCCAGTTTGCTCATGCCTGAGTTCTTCCCGTAAGCCCCGAGGCGCACGTAACGTGCCATCTTGCGCTGATCTGGCAACAGGTTGTGGAAAAGAAACTTCATGATCTTGGGCTGGCCCACCCGCTTCATGTACTCGGCCCTGCCGGCAACTACATTTCGATCCGTGCGGACTGCTGGAAAACAGTTGGCCACACAGGTCCGACAAAGAAGACACTCGAAAAGAGGGTCCTTGAGTTCCTGGTTCAGTTCCAGCTCTCCCTCTATGAGCTTCCTTATGTGGGCATTGTGTCCGCGCGCCACGTTGCGTTCATCCCTGGTTATATCAAATATAGGACAATGGGCTTGGCAGAAACCGCACTTGTTGCACTTGGCCACCTCGTCGTAAACGGCCTTCAATGTATTGCTCATGGAAGCCTCCCGGCCCAATCCTAAAAGCTCAGAATGTTTTCACAGCCCAACGGGCAACAACACACCAACGGGGTCCCAAGACTGCTTTATGGGCATCACCATATTCCTACCCACAACAGGATCCACCCTGGGTCCCCAGCTCTCCAAAGATGCCCTTGGACCCCAAACAGGCAGCACCTGCCCTTCCATTTTCAGAATAGCCTCACGTACACCCTTGGAGAACTCAGCCAACAGTTGATCCGATTCGTCCACGGCGTATACAAAGATGATGCCGTTGCCTGCCAGAAGGGCCAGATCGGCCTGCAGGCTGCCCTTGACCGCCAGATCCTCCAGCACCTCTGCAGCCCTGAGCCCCTGGGCTATGGGCACACTCACCTTTAGCGCCAAGGTTCTTGGAATTTCCCCTCTGGGATCCACAGCCAGACGCAAACTCTCCAGAAGCACCTCTCTGCCCTGCTGGGTCTGTGCTAAGCCGCCATGAGCTTTGGCCATGCCCTGGATTTCCCTAGCCTGTCTTTCCACGGCCTTGGGGTGTCCCTCCAATGCCACGGTCAAGACTCTGAGGGTTTCCCCAGCGCTCCATCTGGCCACAACAGCCGAGGGGAGCAACACAGACTGCCTTAGTTCCAAGAGGAAGCCCTCCAGGTCCGCCCCGGAGGGAAACTCGATCCTGCAGATTCCCGAGGCATCGGGAACCGGAAGAATCCTCAGGGCTACTTGAGTCACCACACAGAGGCTTCCAGCCGAGCCTATCAAAAATTTTGTCAGATCATAGCCAGAGACATTCTTTACGGTGATCCCACCAAAGGCCACCTCATTGCCCTGCGCATTGACAGCCTTTACTCCCAGGACCTGATCCCTGAGCACACCGTAAAGCTGTCTTAGGGGACCGCTCATATTGGCTGCATAACATCCCCCCAATGTGGCCTCAGCAGACCTTGGAGGATCCAGCGGGAGCATGAAACCCCTTTCCACCCCAGCCAATTCCTCGTTGAGAGAGCGAACAGTCCTTCCAGCTTCTACTATGATGTTGAGGTTGCGAGGGTCCAGCTCGCATATGGAATTCATGGCGCGCATGTCCAAAGCCAGGTCCACCTTTTCCGGTAAAACCGTAACACCCAGGGAAGTTCCGCCACCCAAGGGCAAGACTTTCATCTTTTCCCTGCAAGCTTTGGCCAAAATGGATTGCACATCCTTTTGCGAAGCTGGAAGCTCAAGCCTTGCGGCGTCAATCCCCCAATCCTTCAAGATATCCTCAGCAGACCTAGCAGCAGCCACATTTTTTTTCCTTTCTTCGGGTGCTTTCCGGCTCACGAACTTTACCCCCTTCCCCTCAAGCCACCACCAGTTTCAGAAACCCTCTCCACACACCCCTGCTGACAACTGTGGTATCATGCGTGTCCCACGGCCTCTTGCACAGGAGGAGGGATCAGCTTCCCAGGGTTACACAGGTCTTTGGGATCTATGGCCTTCTTTATCCTACGCATCATCTCCAGGTCCTCCTCCCTGAAGATGAGGCGCATCTCCTTGAGTTTCTCGGTGCCTATGCCGTGCTCTCCGCTTATGGTGCCTCCCAGTCTGGCCACAGCTTCCAGGATCTCGGTCCCGGCCTTGTGCACCTTTTCCAGCTCTTCTGGGTTGCGGCCGTCAAAGAGTATCAGGGGATGGAGGTTCCCGTCTCCGGCGTGGAAAACGTTTCCAATGGGCAGTCCGTACTTGTTGGAAACCTCCTTGACGGCCTTAAGAGCATCGGGCAGCTTGGTACGGGGCACTGTGCCATCGCAAACAAGATAGCTGGGCCTCAGCCTGGCCACAGCCCCAAAGGCTCCTCTCCTGCCAGCCCAAAGCTCCGCCCTCTCCACATTGTCTTTGGCGCGCCTTACGCTGACAACATTGTTGGCCTTACAGATCTCCTCTATTCGCTGAGCCTGTTCATCCATGCCGTCGGCCAGACCATCCAGTTCTATGATGAGAACCGCCTCGGCGTCCTCGGGATACCCGGCTTTCACCGAGGCCTCCACTGCCCTGATAACCAGATTATCCATTATCTCCAAAGTGGCGGGTATTATGCCTTGACCTATGATGTCAGATACTGTCTGGCCTGCCTCTTCCAAGGAATGAAAGATTCCAAGGATGGTCACCACATGCTCGGGCTGCCTCATGATGCGCACCAGTATCTTGGTGGCTATCCCGAGGGTCCCCTCGGACCCCACGAAAAGACCCATGAGGTCAGGGCCTGGAGTCTCCGCAGCTCCCCCCAACCAAACCACCTCACCATTGGGAAGCACCACCTCGGCTCCCAGAACATGGTTGCTGGTGACCCCATACTTGAGACAATGGGGGCCACCTGAGTTCTCGCCCACGTTCCCTCCCAAGGTGGAGACCTTTTGGCTGGCTGGGTCAGGGGCATAGTAGTAGCCCAGAGGAGCCAAAGCGTTCTGAAGGGTCAGATTGTAGACTCCGGGTTCCACAAGGGCTGTCTGGTTCTTGATGTCTATCTCTAGAATGCGCCTCATTCGGCACAGATCTATTATGATGCCCCCTTTGGTGGGAGCGGTGCCTCCACTGAGGTTGGTGCCCGCTCCTCTTGCCAGAAAGGGCACATTTTCTCGGTGGGCCAGCTTGACCAGTTGGGCCACCTGCTGGGTGTCCGTGGGAAAAGCCACTACGTCGGGCCGTCCCTGAAAAAGGGAGGCGTCGTACTCGTAAACGGCAAGGGAAGCCTTGTCCTGGAGTACATTTGCCTTCCCCACTATGGAGACCACTGCATGTATTAGATCCCTCCTTTGCATCTGTACCTCCTTCTGGCCCTTGCAAGACCCACGGTCACCCCAAGGATTAAACTCCCGCCCCAAGCGCACACAATGATCTTCCCGGAGTCTCCTGCGAAACTCCTTGGGCCCTTGCGGCTTATGAGGGCAAGGGGTGCTGCCTTAAGCCAGCACCCCAGCCTCTTGTCAACCAGCCTTCCTCTTGGCCTCTTTGGCGTTGATCTCTTCCATGACAGCCAGAATGGTCCTGGCGTTCTCGTAGACCGGTGTATCCACCATCTTGCCCTTGTAAGAAATGGCAGCCAGGCCTTTGGCCAGTGCATCTTTCTCAAAGGCTTCCACCACTCCCTGGGCCCACTCCACGTCCTCTGGCTGAGGCCTGTAGATTCTGTTGGAGGGTTCGATCTGGCTTGGATGTATGAGCATCCTGCCCTCATATCCCAGGGTGCGGCCATAGGCCGTATCCCGCTCAAAAGCCTCCATGTCCTGGAAGGCCACAAAAGGACAGTCTATGGCCACGCAACCCGCTGCCCTGGCAGCCACAGCAGTATGCGCCCTGGCATACTTTAGCTCCTCTCCTTCTGTGGTAAGCTTGACCCTCATGTCTTTAGTGTAATCCACGGCCCCGAAAATCAAAGAGTTCACCCTGGGGCTCTCTATGGCAGAAGGATAGGCATTGATAACACCCTTGGCAGTCTCTATGAGAAGCTGTATCTTGACCGTGCCCACAGGTATTCCCCTTCTTCTTTCCAGCTCCTCCAATTTCCAGTCTAACCTGCGCACGTGGTCCGGACCACCACACTTGGCCAGACAAACTCCATGCAGCCCTTCGTGAACCACGGCCTCCAGGTCGTCGTTGGTGAGCAAGGTTTCCCAATTGTTGATACGCACATAAACCTCTGCCCCTCCCTGACCAGCATACTTGAGGTTTTCCCTTACCACTTCCCTGGCCCTAGGTTTCTCGGCAGGAGGGACCGAATCCTCCAGGTCCAGGGTAACTATGTCAGCAGGAAAAGTGGGGGCCTTGGAGACCATCTTTTCATTGTTGCCCGGGATGTAGAGAATAGAACGCATAACTGCCATGGCTTCACCTCCCAGAGTTTTTGATGTACCTGTTTTTGAGATAATTCCCCAGAGCAGAGGGGCCGCATCACTGGACACAGCCCCTCAGCCCCGCAAGCACTTCTTACATGCCCAAAAGCCGCTTCACGGTAGGAGCGATGTCGTCAGGCTTATCCACCACATGGGCTCCCGATTCTTTCAGTATTTGGATCTTGTCTTTGGCAGATCCCTTTCCCCTCTCTATGATGCTGCTGGCATGTGAGAAACGCATACCTGGTGGAGCCCAGGCTCCAGCCACAAAGATGACAAAGGGCTTGGTAAATTTCCCCTCCCTGATGCACTGGGCAGCCTCCTCCTCATGGGCTCCTCCTATTTCCCCGAAAACAGCCACAGCCTTGGTTTCAGGGTCCTTCTCAAACTCCAGAAGGATGTCACCCATGGAGATTCCGGTGACAGGTTCTGTGCCCACATGCACCACCGTGCTCATTCCCAGACCGGCTTCTTTTAGGGCCCAAGGCACAGTGCCTGACTGCCCACCGCTTCTGGAGATGACCCCTACGGGGCCAGGCACAAAGACCTGTCTGGCCCAGCTGGGATTTGCCCCCAACCATCCCAATACAGCCTTGCCGGGATTCAGGATGCCTATGGTTCCGGGCCCAAGGATCTTGGCCCCTGCGTTCTTGGCCACGTACATCATTTCCAGGATGTCATGCAGGGGCACCCTTTCCACAGGGCAAACAATGAACTTGATGCCCGCCTCTATGGCTCCAATGACAGCGTCCCTCAGAGCCGGTCCAGGCACAAAAGTCACTGCCGCATCGATGGGACCGTGCTTTTCCACGGCCTCCTCTACAGAGTCATATACGGGAATCCCGTCCACCTGGGTACCACCCCTGCCCGGAGTGGAACCTGCAACCACCTTGGTCCCGTAGGCCTTCATGTAACCGGCCCTGGCCGATCCCTCGCGGCCTGTTATCCCCAAAACGATAACGCTTGTGTTCTCGTCTACAAGTATTCCCATGGCCTTACCCTCTTTCAGTAGGCTGTGCCGTGTTTGCGGCGGTACTCTTCCAGGCCCGCAATGGGCACCTCAATGCGTATGGCTCCATTGCCCCTTTGGGCACAAGCAAACTCGCAGGCCAAGCACTCTGTCCCCAGGCGTTTGAGTTCCTCTGCGGAAAGGGCCACCCCGGGTCTCCCATCGATTATCTGGAGAACCGAGCGGTCAAACTTCTTGCAGGCCTCGGCACAGGCGTGGCTCTGGCATCCCTCGCACTTGTTCTCGTCTATAATTACCTTTATGGTTCTCTCTTGGAATTCCATGAGGATCAACCTCCTTGGCCAGCGCGCTTCTTCTGGTATTCCTCCACCAAAGCGCGCATACGCTGTGCAATGAAGGCCGTATCATATACGTGCTCCCTACCGTAGATCTCTACAGGGTTGGGGAGATCCTTCAGTCCTTCCCGGAGAATCTCCAAGGCTTCTGGCTCACGGTTCCCGCAAAGCAACAAAACCACTGGAAATCCCGGTCTCTTGGGCAGCTCCTCCCTCAGCGCCTTCACAAGGCCATGGGCATGATGCCATTGCTCCTGGTTGGCCATGATGAAGCCGCCCAGGCAGTAGCCTTCTATGCCTGGCTGAGACAAAACCAGTTTGGCCACCCTGTAAACTTTGGAGGCTGGAGGGTTTCCGCTGGTGTCTGCGTAATTGGCCACCCTAAGCCCAGCCTTGTTGAGGGCATCCACACCCAGAATTGCCCCCCCACCGCCTATACCGTGGTAACCCACCGTGGCGATGGCATCGATATCCTGGTTCATTTGGGCAACATAGCCTGTGCCCCTCAGATCTCCTTCCTCTATGGACCAAGCTATCTCGTCAAAATCCGTGGGCTCCTGATTGGATTCCCTTGCCACTGTGATACCCAGCTCAGGATGGCGGTAAACCGAGGAGTCGTCTATGGCAGCCCTGCAGTCTGCAGCCACCAGCTTGCCATCTTGAGTCAGCACCAAGGGATTTATCTCCAAGGTCCTGCAATCCCACTTTCTAAAGACCCTGTAGAGCTTTGTGTTTATATCAGCCACCCTCTCCAGCAGATTCCTGGGGACACCTGCCCTGCGGGCCAAATCCAGGGCATGGAAGGGCCTCAGGCCCAACAAAATGTCCACGTTGACCCTGGAAATCTTGTCCTCGGGAACCTCCTCTATCTCCATCCCGCCTTCACTGCTGAAAATCATGACCGGGGCCCTCACCTCTTTGGAAGGATCCACGATCACCCCGACGTAGAATTCCCGCTCTATCTGCAGCTTTTCCTCCACCAAGAGCCTTTGCACCTCGAATCCCTTTACCTTAGTTCCGAAAAGCTCGGAGGCTATTTTCTCCGCCTCCTCAGGGGTGTCGGCAAAGCGGATGGCACCAGCCTTGCCCCTGCCCCCAGCCCATATCTGGACCTTGACGGCCACAGGCCTGCCTATCTTTTGGGCGATCTCCCGCGCCTGAGCCGGGGTCGTGGCCATCCCCCCATTGGGAACGGGAATCCCCTCCTGCTTCAAAAGCTCCTTGCCCTGGTACTCGTAAAGTCGGGCCATGTCCAACTCCTTATCATATTAGGTTCTTGTGAAAACTGCCTTTCTAACTCCTGCCATACCCCAAGAACAAACCGGCCTCGATTCCCTACGGTCTCATCCACCCCCTTTCTCGGATCTGTTTGGGTTCACCCAAAAAATGTTCGCCATTTGTGACACTGTCATATATAGTGGTATCAGCCTAGGTGATCTCTTTTTGTTTGTCAAGAGAATTCGGCGCTTCTTTTCTGCCCAAAAGCCCACCCACGGAGCTGGCCTTCAAAGGCAAAAAAAGTCTCCTGTGACATCACTAATATCTAATATCAGAAGCAATTTGCTCATTGCCCACCATGGGGTTTCCCAAGCGCTCTGCAAAAAGTACTCAAGGGAGGCCACAGGATTTCTCTTGAGTGGGGATCATGGCCCACCATGGATATCTGATCAATCTGCAATTGAGATGCAGCACTCAAAGGGTTAGAATGGCCCACCGGATAAGGCTGTAGCCCAAAGGAGGTGTAAGTCATGAAAATCGACTTGAACTGCGACATGGGAGAGAGCTTCGGGATGTACAAGCTGGGCATGGACGAGGAGGTCATGAATCACATAACCTCTGCCAACATTGCCTGTGGCTGGCATGCCGGGGATGCAATGGTCATGGACCATACCGTAAGCCTTGCCAAACAGAAGTCCGTGGGTGTTGGAGCCCACCCAGGATATCCTGACCTTCAGGGCTTCGGACGCCGTTACATGGAGTGCACCCCTAAGGAGATCCGAAATTACGTCATTTACCAAATAGGAGCCCTCAAGGCCTTCTGCATGGCACATGGTGTCACAATGACTCATGTCAAGGCTCATGGAGCTCTTTATCTTGCAGCAGTGGAAAACGAAGTGGTGGCCAAGGCAGTGGCCGAGGCAGTGTTGAGCGTGGATCCCCATCTGCTTTACGTGGGCTTGGCCGGAGCCAAAGGAGAAAGAATGCGGCGCATAGGGCAAGAGTTGGGGCTCAAAGTAGTATACGAAGCTTTCCCTGACAGGGCCTACACCCCTGAGGGAACCCTGGTTCCCAGAAGCCACAAAGGAGCTGTCATACATGACCCATCCATAGTGGCTCAGAGGGCCCTTCTCATGGCCAAGGAGGGCAAGGTGGTGGCCGTGGATGGGACAGTGGTCCCCATGGAAGTTCAGACTCTGTGCGTTCACGGGGACAACCCTGCTGCAGTGCAACTGGTGCGAACCATCAGGGAAACTCTGGAGAGCCAGGGAATAAGTGTGGAGCCCATGGGCCTATGGGCCAAGGCCGGAGCATGAGCCATGGGTCTTTACAGGGAGCCTCTCTTGCGCCTCATGGGGGATCGGGGAATCATTCTGGAGTATGGTGACTCCATAGAACCAGAGGTTAATCTCAAGGTCAGGACCATGGCCGCTGTGCTGGAATCAAGACCCGTAAAGGGCATCTTGGAAGCTGTACCCACTTACAGATCCCTTCTTCTCATTTACGACCCCATGCTCACAGAGCCCCAATCCCTAAAAGAAAGCTTGAGGGCTTTGGAAACAAGTATCTCCCAGGCCAATGTACCCCCTCCCAGACGAATAGAAATTCCGGTGTGCTACGGTGGAGAGTTGGGCCCTGACATTGAATTCGTGGCCAATTACCACAAGATCAAGGTGGATGAGGTCATACGTATTCATTCCTCGCCATGCTACCAGATCTACATGATGGGCTTCACACCGGGATTTCCTTTCCTTGGAGTCCTGCCCAAGATATTGGAGACACCGCGTCTTGAGACCCCCAGGCTCCATGTGCCCGCCGGAAGCGTGGCCATAGCTTCAAACCAGACAGGTATCTACCCCATTTCCAGCCCAGGCGGCTGGCGGCTCATCGGAAGGACTCCTATCAAGCTCTTCAGGCCCGAAGAAAGGGAGCCTTTCCTGTACAAGGCAGGAGACCTCATAAAATTCATACCCATTGACAGGAAGGAATTTGATGCTCTGGCAGAAAAGCAACTCTGAGCTTCCGGCCTTTCAAGTTCTGGAACCAGGTGCCATGACCACGGTCCAGGATCTGGGCCGTTTTGGATTCCAGGCCTTCGGAGTGCCTGTCTCTGGTGCCCTGGATCAGTTCTCGGCCAGGGTGGCCAACTGGCTGGTGGGAAATCCCTCAGGAGCAGCCCTCCTGGAAGCCACATTCATGGGTCCCAAGCTGAAGGTCCAAGGAGAGTGTCAGGTGGCCGTTACCGGGGCCGAGGTGCAACTATTGCTCAACGGCAAGGAGACACAGACCTGGAGAGCCTTGAGGGTCAGGCCAGGGGATGAGATTTGGATCAGGCAGGCCAAGTCGGGCATAAGAGCCTACCTGGCGGTGACAGGAGGGGTGGAGGTGCCCTTGGTCATGGGGAGCCGGTCCACTTACGTGGGGGCTCGACTGGGGGGCTTGGAAGGCCGCCCCCTCAAGAAAGGGGATGTGATCCTCAGGGGATGGGCCTGTCCCAGAGAACAGCAGATGAGATTGCCAGATGAGTATAGGCCCCTTTGGAATCAGCAGATCAGGCTCAGGACCGTTTTGGGCCCTCAGGAGGATTTCTTTGAGGAGGGCTTGAGGGTCTTCCTGGAATCTCAGTTCCTGGTTTCACCCCAAATAGACAGGATGGGCTACAGACTGGATGGCCCCCAGGTGCAAAGAAAACCAGAGGCCCCCCAAAGCATTATTTCAGAGCCCAGCCTGCCAGGGGCTGTCCAGATCCCGCCAGATGGCAAACCCATAGTGCTCCTGGTGGAGCAGACCGTAGGGGGCTATGCCAAGATAGCCACGGTGATCTGGCCGGATCTGCCTTTCTTGGCTCAAGCCAGACCAGGGGATCGCATCAGATTCTCTGCAGTGACACTTGCTGAGGCTCATCAGATTTACAGGGAGGCCATGGCCAGACTGGAGGCAATCAGGACGTTGCTGGAGGCCCCGGCCGAGAATCCTTTTTCCTTTGCACCTTAAGAAGCGCAGGCAATATCTTTCAGAGCCCCAAATAGGCCCTCCTGACCAGGTCCGAGGAGATCAAATCTGAAGAATTACCTTGCAGTACCACTCTGCCTGCCTGAAGCACATAGCCTAGGTCAGCGAGTTGTAAGGCCTCTTTTACGTTTTGCTCCACAAGAAGTATTGTCATACCTTGCTCTTTTAGCCTTCCCACGGTTCCCAACAGCTCGCTGACCAACATGGGAGCCAGCCCCAAGGAGGGCTCATCCAGCATCAAGAGTCTGGGTTGGGACATGAGTCCCCTTCCGATGGCCAGCATCTGCTGCTCGCCCCCCGAGAGAGTCGATGCAGCCTGGGAGCTTCTTTCCCTGAGTCTTGGGAAAAGAGAGTAAACGGAGTCAAGGTTTTTTTGAACCTGAAGTCTGTCTTTGAGAAGATAGGCCCCTAGTTTCAGGTTCTCCTCCACCGAGAGGGGACCGAAGAGCATCCTCTGTTCAGGCACATACACTATACCCAGGCCCACTATTTTCTCTGTGGGAAGCCCCTGTATCTGCCTGCCTTCCCACAAGACCTTGCCCCTTGATATCCTCTGGGCTCCCATGATGCCCCTGAGAAGGGAGGATTTTCCAGCTCCGTTGGCTCCCAACACACAGGCCGTGTGTCTCTCAGGCACGCTGATGGAAACTTCCTGCACCACAGGAAGCCCCCTATATCTCACTTCCACCTCAAAGGTCTCCAAAAGCCCCCCTGCCAAATCCTCTTCTCCTCCTTCCCATTGCATGGGCATCAGGCCTCTTTTTGAGCGTACCGCTCCCCCAGATAAGCCTTTATGACCAGGGGATCAGAAGCTATGTCTTCAGGAGGGCCTTCCGCTATCTTTCTGCCTGCATCCAGCACTATGACCCGGTGGCTTATATCCATGACCAGAGCCATGACGTGTTCTATGAGCACCACGGTAACGCCCATGTCCTTGTGAATGTGTCTTATGGTCTGCTTGACCTCTTCCACCTCCTGGGGATTGAGCCCTGCTGCCACCTCGTCTAGCAGCAGCATCCTGGGCTGAGTGGCAACGGCCACGGCCATGGTCACAAGCTTCTGAGCCGGGACAGGAATCTCTGTGAGGAGCCTTTGGGCTCTGTCCATGAGGCCCATCTGGCCCAAGGTCCAGCGGGCCCGTGCCCTGGCTTTGGCCCTGGAAGCAGTGCGCATGAAAGCCCCCACCATGACATATTCCTCCACGGTCAGATCCCCGCTGGCTGCGTACACTTGAAAGGTGCGGGCCAACCCCCTCCTGGCCACCTCATGCGCTTGCAGGTCCGTGATATCCTCTCCACCAAAAAAGATCTTTCCGGAGGTGACAGGGTGGTGACCTGAAATACAATGAAAAAGGGTAGTCTTTCCGGCTCCGTTTGGCCCTATCAGACCTACCAGCTCTCCTTCCTCCACCTGGAAGGATATTCTGTCATTGGCCCTGAGCCCCCCGAAATCCTTTGTCAGGTCCTCCACCACCAGCAGACCCATCACCTGCTCCTTTTTGCCCTGCGCAGCCTATCCAGGAGGCCCCAAATTCCCTTGGGCTCTACTGCCGAGACCAGCATGATTATCACAGCATAAAGGATCAGATCTATGCCTATGAGACCCGCCTTGGCTCCCAACCACTCTTTCAAGTAACTCTTGAGAGGGATGAGGATCCCTGCCCCTATTATGGGCCCCCACAGTGAGCCAGCCCCGCCCAGCATGGCCATCAAGGCTATGAGCACTGAAATGTCCAGGCTCATGGTGTCTTCAGGCTCTATGTTCTTTATGTACACGGCATGGAAAGACCCCACGGCACTCACGAAGGCAGTGGCCAGGGCATAGGTCTTTATCTTGGCCCAGTGGACGTTTATCCCCAGGGAACGCGCCAAATCCTCATTGTCCCTTATGGCCCTAAGCTGGAAGCCCAGCCTGGAGTGTCGGAACCAGTTGATTATCAGAATCCCCAGAAAGAAAAAGCCCAGGAGAAAATAGTAATAGTAAACATCCTCTTTGAAGATGAGCCTCAGGAAGTCCGGTGGGGGGTACTTGACCGGAGATATATGGAGCCCTCTGGCTGCTCCCACAAAGTCCCAGACCTCGAAAAGATCCTTGATCACTAGCGAGGTGGCTATTGTGGCTATGGCAAAGTAGTGTCCTTTTAACTTGAAAAGGGGATAACCTATGACAAAAGACCATCCCACTGCCAAGGCCATGCCCACAGGCATGGAAACCCAGAAGGGCACATCCCACCTTATGAGCATTACGGCAGTGGTGTATGCCCCTATCCCCACATATTGGGCCTTGCCCAGATCCACCTGACCCCCGTACCCACCGATGGTGTTCCAGCCCATGCCATATATGGAAAACATCAGAAATTGGATCATGGTGGCCATGGCAAAGGAGGAATAAGGCATCAGAGGGAATGCCACCAGCACAGCAGCCACCATGGCTGCCACAACCAGATCTGTGCGGGGAAAATCCGAGAAGTCCAGGGCGTTTCTCAGCGCTTCCATCCGAAGAGCCCTTTGGGCCTGGCCAGCATGATTATGAAATATGCCAGGTATACCCAGGTGTACTTGAAAGATGTCATGGGCACATCCATCATCCAGCGCCAATCCAAGGCCAAGGACAGTGAATCCCAAATCCCGGGGATCTCTGTTATCAGCCCCACCACCAGCCCGGCCAGAAATGCCCCGGGAACGCTCCCAAAACCCCCCAAGGCCACTATGGTAAAGGCCAACATGGTGAAAAGAAGTCCTACATATGGATTGACCGCCCAGAAATTCACCAAGAGCGCCCCTGCAATGGTCACGGTGGCTCCGCCTATGCCCCAGGCCAGGCCGTTCATCCTGTCCGTGGGGATTCCCATGTACCTGGCTCCCTGGGCATTGAGAGCCGTGGCCTGAAGGGCCTTGCCCACCTTTGTCCTGTTTATAAGTAGCCACACGGCAGCAAAAGCCGAGACTGCCAGAAAAGCAGCAGCCAGTTTGGTGGCCGGGACACTCACCCCCATGCCCAGAGATATGCTCTTTCCCACAAGAAGCCCATGATGGATTGCCCTGTCCTCGGAACCGAAAAAGAGCAAGGCCAGATTTCTAAGAAAGAGCATGAGGCCAAAGGTCCCCAGGAGTTGGGCCACCATGGGGCCCCTCAAGAGAAACTTCACAAAGAGAAAATAACACAACCAGCCCAGCACAAAGCCCACCATGGCAGCCAAAGGCAAAGTGAGAAGAGGCTCCATCCTTGCCCCCTGGGCCACCAAAAGCCCGGTGTACATCCCCACCATGAGAAACTCCCCATGGGCAAAGTTCACTATGTCCATGACCCCAAAGATTATGGTCAATCCCAGAGCCACCAAAGCCAGGACCATACCTATGAGAAGCCCCGCCACCAGGGATGCCACAAGCACATCGAGCGCCAACTGGATTCCTCCGGTCAACCCCCAACCCGCATCACCCACCTGGAGCAGATGACTCGGGTCAACTCATTGGGGTATGCATATGTTTTGGGATCAGGAAAATTCCTGTTCCCTTTACTTGCCGCAAGGCCTCCCAGGTTCATTGCCTTGGGTTCGGCCAGGATAAAAAAAAGAGGGGGGCAAAATGGGTCTTGGCATTGCCCCCCTTAAAGCTCATCAAAAACCCTTGAAAGGGTAAATGAGGTTGGCTGTAGCCAGCTCAAAGGGATAGACGATTTCCAAGACTACCTCTCCGGCCTGGTTTTTCTGATATTGGCCGATGATACCTGATCCCAAGAGATTCTGGCCTATTTCCTCTCCAGAGGTGGAGAATTTTATGCCCTTCCAAGGCACCACCAGTTGCTCCCCTGCAATGTGGATCTCGTTGGCTGCAGCCTGGATGGCCTCAGGTTTGGTAGAGCCAGCCTTCTCCAACACGTGAACCCAGGTCTGAACCCCCGTGAACCCCCTGGCCGAGGCATCGCTTAGGTCGTACCCGGTCTTTTTCTTGTAAAGCTCGTTTACCTGGCCCGAGATCTTCTTGACCTGACCCAGCTTGGGGGAGAATACGGTCCTGGTCAGAACCCCCACTATGTCTTCTCCCAGTGTGGTTCTGAACTCAGGGGTTTCGAAGCCTGCGTCCTGCCCCCAGATCAATTTGGGCTTGGCCTTCTCTGCTTTGAGTGTCTTTAGCATGAGTATGGCATCTGATGTATAAGAAGCAAAGAGCATCCCGTCGGGCTTGACTGCCAGTAAAGATCTCACCTCGCTTGAAAGATCCGCGGATTTGGCAGCATAGAGTAAATTGCGTTTCAGATCATATCCATACTCCTTGGCGTACTTCTCTATGAGCCCGGATGCAGCAGATCCCCACTCGGTTTTCTCACATGCGGCCGCCAAATTCATGAGTTCCTGCTTGGGAACTGCTTTCACTCCTTTGGCTTTCCCCTCACTCAAGCCTTTGAGGAATTCGAAGAGATCCTTGGTGAAGGTGCCATCATGGGGAGTGGTACGCCAGAACCATTTGTAACCCTGCTGGGTTAGAATCGGGGAGGTGGAAGAATCATTTATCATGGGCACCTTGTATTGCTCGCATACGGCACTGACAGCCTTGGTAACAGAGCTGTGGTAACAGCCCAGAATGCCCACCACCTTGTCATCCAGAATCAGTTTCTTGGCTAGGTCAGCTCCCAGGGTCGGGTTGCCTTCATGGTCCTTGAATACAAGCTTTATCTTGGCCCCATTGAGACTCTTTATCCCTGCGTTCTTTGCCATGTCCATGGCCAACTCTGCCATGACATTGTTGGCTATCTCAGCGGCCAGCTCAGCCCCGTACTGCAGCTCTCTTCCAGCTGAAGCCGCTCCTCCTGTGAGAGGATAGATGACCCCTATGGTAACCTCCTTCTGGGCTGCGGCCTGAGAGGGGGCAAGCACCCCGCTGCATGCCAGGCCCAAAGCCAAAAGAACAGCCCACCCCGAAACCCATACCCTTTTCATCTCCGACCTCCTTTCCTTTCACTGTACCTGGCCTTTGGCTGCCAAAACACAAACCACCTTCTCTCGGCTTCCTGGGCCGAGTTGGATCCCAAAAACACTGGTAACTGAAGCCAAGTGAAAAGATTTGATCCCACACCTGTCTTTTGTTCCAAAGGGGCTAAAACTCCTCGGTTTCCCAGGCCTCAAACCAGCCGCCAGATCAAAACAGGACCAGGGGTGCTTTCTCAAGACTCCCACTAGAAAATCGCCAGGTCTTTTTCCCTCAGATCTGTCACCAACATGTGCCCTGGGGCATGGGTGATGGCCAGCTCTGGCCTGGCATTCAGCAGTGCCACCTGGGGGGTCACTCCGCAGGCCCAGAAAACCGGAACTTCCCCTGGTTTCACGCTGACCGGATCCCCAAAATCAGGTTTCTGAAGATCCAGTATTCCCAGCGCCCCTGGATCCCCCACGTGCACCGGAGCTCCGTGCACCCCAGGAAAACGGGAAGTAATCTGAACAGCCTTGCTCACCAGGGGACCTGGAATGGGCCTCATGGTAACTACCATTTCCCCCCTGAAAGGGCCTGCGGGCAGACAAGGCAGCTTGGTCTTAAACATGGGCACGTTTTTCCCCTCCTCCACGTGCCGAACAGGTACACCTGCCTCCATCAAGGCCCATTCAAAGGTGAAACTGCAACCCAGCAGGAAGCTGACCAGATCATCCCTCCAAATCTCCATTATGTCATTTCGCTCTTCCACCAGGTCTCCACAGAAGATCCTGTACCTGGGGACATCCCTTCTCACATCCGCCCCTGGGGCACTGTACAAGGGTTCCCAAACCCCCTCCTCCAGGACCTCCAGCACCGGGCAGGGCTTGGGATTCCTCTGGCAGAACACAAGGAAATGAAAAGCGTACCTGGCAGGCAGAATCACCAGATTGACCTGGGTGTGACCCGGGCAGCATCCAGCCGTTGGCCCTGCCCACTTGCCTTCCCTGACCAGCTGCCGAAACTCCTGTGGGGTTTCAGGCACTCTTGGGGGTTGCCCACTCATGACACTTCCAGGCTTCTTTCTTTGTGGATATCGGGATATCTGTTTATCCTTTAACGGGTGTGCTTGTCAAGTTATACGATTCATGTGGTTGATCTTTTTGTTCTTCTTCCTGTAAAGTTATCTTGTCTTGGGCCCAAAGGCTGCTGTTTTGCTACCCACGGTACCCACTTTGCTTTTAGGGAGGATTTCTTGGACTGGTTGGCTCTTTTTGACACCTCAGAACTTCTAGAGGCCTCTGTGAAGCTTTTTGTGGCAGCTCTTTTGGGAGCCATGGTGGGCTACGAAAGGGAAGCCCATGGTGAGGCTGCCGGATTCAGAACCTTCATACTGGTCTCTGTGGGCTCCTGTCTCATAATGATGGTCTCCATACACCTGGAGAGTCTCTACAGGGATTTCAGGATGGAAAGCGCTGTTAGGGTGGACCCAGGCAGAATAGCCTCCTATGCGCTGGCAGGAATGGGTTTCTTGGGAGCAGGGGCCATCATCATGGGCCGCAGCACAGTCAGGGGTCTCACCACTGCTGCCGGACTCTGGCTCATGACAGCAATAGGTCTGGCAGTGGGAAGTGGATACATGATTCCGGCCATCCTGGCCACGCTTCTGGGGGTATTCGTACTTTTTAGCCTGAGGAGAGCCAGACAGTGGTTCCACAGAGACGTTTACTCAACCATTGTACTTAGTTTCCAAGACTCCAAACCTCGCCTGAATGAGGTGGAGGCCGTGGTGCAGAAGTATCCTTTTACAAGGATCACCTTTGTGAACTTCCACAGGTCCCTGGAAAAAAACACCTTGATTTACAGGCTAAATATGATCTCCAAGGAAGGCCTGGAATGGCAGGAACTCACACAGGAGCTGGCAAGGCTGCCCGGACTAAAGGAGATCACCCTGGAGGAGGGCCGCGTGGTCTGACATGCCTTCAAGATCCCGTGGGTTTTAGCAAGAGGGCGAGTTTGTCTTCTATGTTATCTTTGAGCCAGTGGGGATCCCACCACTCTATGGGGTTCACATAGACCCCACCCACAAGGATGCTGAAGTGCAGGTGATCCCCCCCCGCCAGGCCAGTACTTCCTGAGAAGCCCAATCTTTCCCCTTTTCCCAGAACCTGGCCCATGGCAGCAGAGATCTGGCTGAGATGGGAGTACATGCTGAAGAGCCCGCATCCATGGTCCAAAACCACTGTGTTGCCATATATGCCCAGCTCTCCTGCAAAAACCACCCGACCCTTGTTGGCTGCCTCCACAGGACTTGTGACCAGAGAAGCCAGATCCACCCCAAGGTGCACTTGCTCGTCTATGGCCTTGTCTTTCCAGATGTAGGTGCGTCTGTCTGCAAAGCCAGCCATGGGTTTTGCATTGGCCATGCGCAGAAAAGACCCTGACCACAGGGGCTCGGGATGGGTCTTACTGCAGATTTCTTGAATGGTCAGCTCGTTTTGTTTCCTGAGTTCCCTGTTTATCTGGAGGAACATCTCCTGGGGCTGGCCCTTCAGGGCCGGGTCCCTCTCAAGAAAATACGGAAGAATTCTTTGCAAGAACTCCTCGCTCAAACGGATGGAGTCCTGCCTGAACTTCTTGGGTCTTATCTGATACTTGAACTGGGCCGTGGTCCTGTTGCCAGCCAGATCCTCGGCTTCCAGGTGAATGGGGACCTGAGGGGAGGCATCATGGGACACCGCGAAAAGGGCAAACCAACCATTGTCTGAGCCCGTGGGATAAGCCCTAAACCACCTTTCGCCCACCCTTACTCCACCGCTGGACAAAGGCTCCGAGGCCCGGAAAGCCACCATACCTGACCCGCCCTGGTTCAAGTAGTGGAAGGGGCTAAGAATCGAGAGGCTGGGAGATCTTGTGTCCACCCTCACATTAGCCGTTATGACCCTGGGGTTGCCTCCCCTCCAAGAGCGGTCTTTGACCTCTGCCCTAAAAAGAGCTGTCCCCTCCTGAAACTGCAGGGCATCCGCCGAAATCTCAAGAACTCTCTCCACCTGATGAGTACCTGAAGGAAATGACTCCTCCAGCACCTTCACAACCCTTGCTCCTTGCTCGAGACTCACCCTGAGCTCTTTCAGGCCAGACTTTCGGTCTTCTGCTGAGAGTTGGAATTTCGTCAGCTTGCCTATGGCCACAGGATCCGGAGACAACCATAGCTCAGGCACTTCCCCTTCCAGCTTTCCATAGAGGAGCACTGCTGCTGCCACCAAGAGCAAGAGCCCCCCAACTAAGCCCACAATCCTTCCCATACGAAGCGCCATCATGCCTCTGTCTCACTTTCCCGGAGCCGATTCCTGCCCCACCAACTCACATCCCTTTGCTGCACCCATTCATCTATGCCTTCTTTGAGGCTCAAGATCTTATCCATGACCCCTGCCAAAGCCTCAACCACCTGCCCGTCAAGCTTTCCTCTGATGGCCTCTTGCCTGAGGAAATCCAAGGCTCCCTGTGGAGACTCCGGTTCCCTGTAAGGCCTCGGGGCTGTCAGGGCATCGAATATGTCCACCACGGCCAGGATCTTGGACCCCGGGGATATTTGATCCCCTAGCAAACCCTCCGGATATCCTGATCCATCCAATTTCTCATGATGGGCCGAGGCTATCTCCGGCACATCTCTTAAGCTCCTGGGAAAGAGATGACGTATATCCCCTAATATTTCCCTGGTCCTGGCAGCGTGGCTCTTCATTAGCTTGAACTCACGCTCCGTAAGGCTGCCGGGTTTTAAGAGCACCTCATCGGGAATCCCCAGTTTACCCTGATCATGCAGGAGCCCGGCGTACTCCAGGATGCGGATCTGTTGCTCTTCCCATCCCATGGCACGGCCCACCTGCGCAGCGTAAGCCGCCACCCTCCAAGTGTGCCCTGCAGTCATGTGGTCTCTGGCGTCAATGGCCACGGCCTGGCCTCGGATAAGACTCTGGAAGGCTTTGCTTTGAGCCTCCAGGTAACGGCTGTTTTCTATGGCCATGGCTGCCTGAGAACACAAGGCTGTCAGCATCTCCTCGTCATCTGCATCGAACCCCTCGGAGCCTTTCTTGTTCAAGGCCTGTACTACACCCACCACCTCACCCCTCGGTGTCCTCATGGGTGCACTCAACATGGACCTTGTTCTGAAGCCTGTAATGCGATCCCATGAAGAATCGAATCTGGAATCTTGATATGCATCCTTCAGGTTGATCAGACAACCCGAGGCCGCCACCTCCCCGGCAATGCTCCCTTTGCCCAAGGGAACACGAATCTCTTCTGTTCCCTGTGAGACCCTGCTGACCAAAAAAAGCTGTTTCTCTTTGCTTTTTTGCTCCTTCTCCTCAGTGACAAGATAGAGAGTGGTTCTTTCTGCTGAAAGCACCTTGCTTGTCTGCTCAGCAATCAGGCTCAGCAGCTTGTCCAGATTTCTCTCTGACACCAGGGTCTTGCTGACTTGCCGCAGTGCTTCCAGCCTGGACAACCTCTTGCAAGAGCCACCTGGTTGGGCCCAAGCGCTCTTTTTCTCAGTCACCTTTTGTGCTCTCGTCCCAGTTTTTTTCACAGAGGCGTAACTGCTCTTGGATGCTGGGAAGAATCCCTACCACATCTGGATCAAACCTTCTGCCTGCCTCCCTAGCCAACCAAGCCAGGGCCTCTTGCAAACCCATGGGTTTCTCACCGAAGCGAGGATTCATCTTACACCAAAGGGAATCAGCCACAGCTATGATTCTGGCCTCAACAGGCACCTCAGTGCCCTGTGGAGGGCCTTGAGGGAACCCCCCTCCGTCAAACTCCTTGTGATGGAAAGGAGCTATATCCACCACGGCGGCCATGTCCCCGGAAAACTCCATCAGTTCCAGGAGCCTCTTGGTCCAAAAAGCATGTTTCTCGTACGCGAGTCTTTCCTCTGTTGTCAGGGCAGCCCCCTTACGCAACACCCTGTCGGGCACAGCCAGTTTTCCAAGATCATGGAGGCAGGCTGCCCAACCTAAAATCTTCACCCTGTTGGCATCCAGGCCCATGGCCTCTGCCATCACTGTGCTGTACGCCCTCACAATGAAGGCATGGCCACCTTTGGTTTCAGTCCTCATTTCCAAGCCTTTGACAAGAGCCGCTATTACAGCCTCGGTGGCCTTCAACTGCTCCTGGTAAAGCTGAACGTTCTCGATGGCCACGGACGCAGTATCGGCCAGGGCTTGCAGCAAAGCCAGATCCTCCTGGTCAAAGGCTCTACCGTCTCTACGGTTCAGTACCTGCGCCACTCCCAACAAGGATCCACTGGGGCCTTTCAATGGCACGGCCAGAATGGACCTGGTTCTAAAACCTGTTATGCGATCTATCTCGGGGTTGAAACGCGGGTCAGCGTATGCGTCAGGGATCAACATGGGAAGGCCTGTGGCCAGTACCCTTCCTGCAATTCCCTTTTTCCTGTCAAAACGTATCTCCTCGCTCTCCAGAGCCACCACCGAACGCAGCTCCTGGGTTTGCTCATCCAAGAGAAAAATCGAACTCCGCTCGGCATCCAGGACAAGGCTGAGTTCTTCCCAAATGCGCTGCAGAATTGCCTCCAGATCCCTTTGAGAGCAGATCTCGAGGCTCAACTGCAGCAACAGCTCGAGTCCCCTTGCCCTTTTATCTGGATCTTTCATGGGCTGGCGGGCCTGATGCTGGAATCATGTCCAAGCCAGCTCTATTTCCGGCTCCCCCAAGGGTTCTTCCCACGCCGTACTGTTGTGTCCAACATCAACTTCCTACCAGCTAGCATCCTCATAACGGGTCGTGGGATAGCCCATGGGCCTTTCAAAGGTGAACTTGTATGGAGCCACCACAAGGGCTTGGGCTGCATCCTCCGTAGTGCCTGTCAAAGCCGCAAAGGGAAGTGCCACCAGAAAGCTTGCTGCACCCAGCACCGTGGCAGCTATGCCAAAGGGACGCAGAACCCAGGCATCCACTTCCATGGGAGTGGAATCCCAATCCCTGTATGCCCATACTTGGGGCACAAGAGCCATGGTTGTGGCCAAAACAACTATCAAGACCATGGTCTTCCTGAATGTCCCTTTCATGGTTTCCTCCTAGCGCTTTATTGCCCACCTTATTTACCGCATTCTATGGGAGCCACCGGCCTTGATCAAGCCTCCATCTTTCCCATGGCTTGCTGGGCAAAGCTGGAAACTTCCTGGGCCACTCGCCAAGGAGCCTCCAGAATCAAGTGATGTCCCACTCCCTCCAAAACCACCAGCCTGCTACCAGGTATGAGCTGGGAAATTCTCTTGAGTTCCTCCTTGCCCACCAGCCTGTCTTGCTCGCCCCCGAGTATAAGGCAAGGAACCTCTGGCAAGAACCATTCATTCTCCTGCTCTGTCCAGACTTCCAGCTGTCGGATCATGGCCCGGCGGGTTCTTTCATCCATGCCGTATTGTGAGGCCAACTCCTGTAATACCACTGTGTTCTTTGTCCAATATTGCGGAGATACCATGGCTTCCAGAAGCCTGGCCATGAGCTGGTGGATGGGAGACTCATTTATGAGCTCTCCCAGCCTCTTGCTCCACTCCATGACAATGGGGCCGCTCACAGGCGGAGGAGTGCAAAGAATGAGGCCTTTGACCAGCCGGGGACAAGCCACAGCTAGGTTTTTGACCACTAGGGCACCCAGGGATGCTCCCAGGAAAAAGGCTTCTCTTATGTCAAGATGATCCACCAGCCCCAGTACATCCAAGACCAGCTGCTCCATGGAGACTCCCTCAAGGCTGCCTTCTGACCGTCCCAACCCCCTGGGATCAAATGCCACCAGGCGAAACCCCTTTTTTCTCATGAACGGAAATATGGGGTTGAAAGCCCTGGAGTCACCTCCAAGGCCTGGCACCAATATCAGGGCAAAACCCTGCCCGGCCTCCTTGTAGTACATGGACACACCCATTATGGAAGCAGTGGGCATTTATCACCTCCTGGCCGAACTTTGATTCATTGGGGAGCTTGTGCCCTGCGGGCTGAAGCTCAAATTTCCAGCTCAGAGCTCCTACACTTGCGATTATGAGCCCAGCCTGTCTTGTGGTCCAGGCAATGCGCCCAGAGAGAATCAATTCATTTCTTCCAGAGGGCATCTTCAGGGCCCAGAGGCTTGACATGGACCTTGATGGAGTTGTAAAAAAGTTAAGGAATTAAAGCCCGTTGGGTCATCAGCCCGGTGCCACCCTTTAAGGTGGCTTTTTTGTGAGGTGCTGGAGGGTTTTCATGGAAAAGCTCAAATTGGGTATACCCAAAGGTAGCCTTCAGGAGGCAACCATAGAGATATTCAAGAGGGCGGGTTGGAACATAAGGCTCCCGGATCGAAGCTATTTCCCTGGCATAGATGATGAAGAAATATCCTGTTACCTCATAAGGGCACAGGAGATCTCCAGGTACGTGGAAAGCGGGGTCCTGGATCTGGGGCTTACGGGTAGGGACTGGATCCTGGAGAACGATTCCAAGGTGGTGATCCTGGAGGAGCTCATATATTCCAAGGTAAGTAGAAGACCGGCTCGCTGGGTGCTGGCAGTGCCCGAGGACTCCCCTGTGCGAACTCTTAAGGACCTGGAAGGAAAGCGTGTGGCCACCGAACTGGTGAATTTCACTCGAAGGCTTTTTCAGCAAAGGGGCATCAAGGTGGAGGTGGAGTTTAGCTGGGGCGCCACAGAGGCCAAGGTGCTGGAGGGACTCGCAGATGCTGTGGTGGAGGTGACCGAGACAGGCACTACCCTTAGGGCCAATGGGCTCAGGATCGTAGAGGAACTCATGACAACAGCCCCCCAGTTAATAGCCAACCCCCTGGCATGGGAAGACCCTTGGAAGCACAGAAAGATAGAGCAGATCCGGGTTCTGCTCAAAGGGGCCATGGCCGCGTACAAGAAGGTGGGCCTCAAGATGAATGTTTCCGAGGAGGATATCTCCAATGTGGTGGCCGTGCTCCCAAGCCTCAAGGCCCCCACCATCTCAAAGCTTTACGGGCAGGACTGGTTTGCCATCGAGACCATAGTGGATCAGGAAGTGGTGCGGGAGATCATCCCCAAGCTCCAGGAGGCAGGAGCTCAGGGAATCATAGAGTATTCCCTAAACAAGGTCATCTAACCTCCGCAATGAGTCTGGAAGGAAGATTCACGAAACTGGATTCCACAGCTTTCAGGCATGACCAGAGTCATCTGATCAGCTTCTTTTGTGTGGGCAAGGTAGTCACTGGAATGCGTGCTCGAAGCAGTATTTGGAGGATGGTTTGAAGGGTTTCGCGCCCATGGGATTTCTTCCCAGTCATTGAACCAGGGATCCTATGAACCAGATTTGCCAAAAGGCTCTTCTTTTTCTCCATTAAAAGGAGATTTCATGTGTGAATCCATGGAGCCTGGAGAACAACTCCTTACAAACCAAAAACAGGCACATTATTTTGACGGGGTGGTGGAGTTGTTCGATCAGGAGCAGCCTCCCCACATCCTCAGAAATCTTCAATTAATAGTGGAGGCTGCCTCCATACAACCTGGAGATCGTGTGCTGGATGTGGGAGCCGGGGTTGGGGTTCTGATCCCGCTCATTCGTGAATATAAACCAGGCACCATAGTGGCCTGTGAAATCTCGGCCAAGATGCTGGCCCGTCTGGCCCAAAAATATCCGGATGTGCAAACCCATCTCTCGGACATCGCGGAAGTGAAACTCCCAGACGGGTGGTTCAACGTGATTTTCATGAACGCGGTCTTCCCCAATTTGGTGGATAAGCCCAGGGCTCTGGCCAACTGCGCAAGGATGCTTAATTCATCCGGACGACTGGTCATCAGCCATCCAGAGGGAAGGCTCTTTGTGGAGCGCATAAGGGATGTGGTGCCTTTTCCCCTGGATCCGCTTCCCATATTTCCGCAACTGAGGCGCATGCTGAAAGACCTGCCTTTCCTTTTGACCTTATATGAAGATCGCTCTGACCTGTATCTGGCGGTACTTGAGCGCACAGGACCTCCCAAGAAAAGCTGAAGCCAGAATCAAAAGCAAGATTTCATTCCATGGGATAAGGCCATGAAGGCCTCTGGCCTCACCTCCCAAGATCTCTCGGCCTGCACTCTTGAAGATATCCACAGATGAACTGATTTGTGCTCAAATGCACTCTGGCTTTCCCATGGAGTCTGTGGCCGCTGGGCCCAAAAACAAGTCAGAGCCATCTTGGGGATTGGGTATGTGGCACCCAGGCTCACCTATGCTGGAAAATGATCCGGTTGGCCCCTTTCTACAGGTACATGAAGGGGGCATGAGTTTTTTGGGGCATGCAGATCCAGAAATCGGCAAGCCAGCATTTTCAAGGCCACAAAGGGGTTTGACCCTGGATATGGCTGACTGTAGCATGGGGCTTGGATTGATCCCCCAACCCAGCGGCTTTGGCTCAGAATTTGAGATCTGGACTTGCTCGGAAATTGTGGTCTTGTGTTTGGGAGATCTACTTTTGATGTGAGCTGGAAAATGAAGCTGCCATCTGTTGCCAGCTTTTTTCTTGCCATCTCACTTTGCTTTTGGCCCATTACTTCTTCAGCACTAGAGCGCGCCCTCATAGTGGACCTGGAGATGAATCCTCCTTGCGTGTTGGCTGGGCTCATGGACAATCTTAGCCTGGCAGGCTTCTTGCCTGTGTACAGGCCCTTTTACCCACGCCTGACTCGCCAGGATCTGAGAGACTTCTCTTTGGTGGTGCTGCTTTGCGGCCCTTCCCCCGGAGCACCAGGCACAGGCATGAGCCTGGCAGAGGTTAAACCATTGATGGATTTTGTGACCGGAGGTGGGATCCTGATCTTGGGCCCATCCTCTGGCAGCAAACTGAATCAGGTGGCGGACCACGACAGGTATCTCTTCAATCTCTTGCTCCATAGACTGGGGGTTTCCATCCAGATCCAAGACGATTGGGTGATGGATGAAGAGAATTTCTTCAATGCTCCCCTTTGGAAATCCCCCCTGGTGCTTCCTGAGCAGGAAGCCTTTGGAAGCCCAGCCATCCAAGGCCCAATGATCTTTGACAGAACCCCCTCCCTGAGCATTGGGCGTGGGGTCTTGTCTTTGGTTCGCTCTTATGACTCGGCTTTTTTGAGGGAAGAGGCCCAAAAAAAAGGTCCCTTCACCCTGGCGGCCGCTGCGGGCTGTGGAAAAGGAAAGGTCCTGGTAATGGCCCGTCATGTGCTCATCCATGGGGGTGCCAATTCCAAAGAACCTGCTTCTCCCATGCTACCCATGCCGGTGGAGGAATCACGCCTGAGAGCATTTTTGAGAAATCTCCTGGCCAGGCTAAAAGATGCTGATTTTCCTAATGCCACCCCCTCGGTCCACTCTCTGCCACCTCCCCCACCAGCAAACTTTGCTGTCCTGGAAGAACCTTTTGCTGAAGCTCCTCCTGTCAGCACAAGGGAGGTTCATCTCTGGAGACCAGCCCAGGGGCCTCAGCCAACTCCTTTGAAGCCATCCCACAGATGGATTTCCAGGGAAGGTGTTCGCTGTGGCTGGGCTCACATGGACAAGGATGCCCAGGAGCTGGAAAGCCTGGCTCACAGAATGATGGTTTCGGGTCTGAACACCTTCTGGGGCGTGGCTCACCCCCAGATGCTCTTGGGGGCCTGGGGATCCCAAAAGGAAAGAGCTCTGCTTTTCCAGGCCTGGGAGAACATGGTATCTTTTTTGGCCCATTCAGATGTGAGGTGGCTCCTGGGTCTGAACTATCCAGGAGGGCCTCACACAAGAGCCTTGCCCTCCTCTGCAGTGGGGGCAGAGGGGAAACACTGGAGTGCGCCATCGCCATGGGACAGGGAATTCTGGGAAAAAGAGGTGGTCTCTTCAGCAAGGGTGGCCGCATACTGGTCCAGGAATCACCCGGCTGCAGCCGGTTTGGTCCTGGACCTTGAGATGTATCGCAGAAATCCTCTTTTTTTTGGAAGTGGTGTGGATTTTGGAAAAGCCCCCTTCCAAGCCTTTCTGCAGCACCTAGGCGAGCCCAAGGGGTCCGTGGCTTGGGGCTTGGAGGCTTCAAAGCGATTCCCATGGCTGAGGGATCAGGCGCTTTTGGAGTCTTATTACAGCTTCCTGGAGAATAGAGCAGAAGAGATGGGCCGCAGCCTAAGAAAGGCTGTACACGCCATAAGACCGGACTGGGTCTTGGGCTGTTACATGGCGGGCATACTTCACAGGTGGTTCTATCGCGGGCTTCTCAGAGGCTTGGGAGAACCAGGCCGGCCTGTGCTGGTCTTCACATTCCAGAGGGATGTGGGCATTGACATGGAGGAGCTCAGGGGCCATGGCATTCATGCATTACACATAAGAGGTCTTCTCATGGGAATGATGAGAAAGCAAGACTACCCGGAGCTCTTCAGACAAGCCTTGAAGGAACACAGAGGCTTTTGGTTGAACCGCCTGACCTCCCTGGTAGCCCCAAAGGGTTTCGCACCTGTGGAAGCCCCGCCCGACATGACCCAGGAGGAAGCCTGGCAGGTGATCAGGACAGCAAACCTGGAGATCTCTTCCAAGGAATTCCAGCGCTAGATATCCAGGATAAACCAATGCTGTAAGGGGAGGCAAAAAATCATGAACCATAAGATAGATGAGAACCATGTCTTGGATCTTCTCAAGGAGCTCACCGAGGCCTTTGGAGTCTCTGGATTCGAGGCCGAGGTGCGCCATAGAATTCGGGCCAGGGTATTACCCCTTGCCGATGAGGTGGATACGGATCCTCTGGGTAACCTTTATGCAGTTTTGAATCCTGGGGAAGAATTCACCCTCATGCTGGATGCTCACATGGACGAGGTGGGATTCGTGGTCAAGGGACTGGAAAAAGACGGCTTCCTCAGGTTGGCCCCCCTGGGCGGATGGGATGTGCGGCTCCTACCTGGACAAACAATTTTGGTAAAGTCAACAAAAGGCCGCTACTACTATGGTCTTATAGGCTCGATCCCACCTCATGTGCTGGAGACAGAGGAGAGGAACAAGGTGCTGGGCTGGGGGGACCTTTTCGTGGATGTTGGGGCCACCAGCCTCCAGGAGCTTAGCAAGATGGGGATCAGGTTGGGCTGTGCCGCCTTGATCCCTCAAACCTTGAGACTTCTGGGCCAGGCAACAATCATGGCAAAAGCCTTGGACAACAGGGTCGGATGTGCCCTATTGCTTTTGATCCTGGAGAGCCTTGCCAAGGACAGAGTGCCTTGGCGCACCGTGGTGACCTTCTCCTCCAGCGAGGAGGTGGGATCAAGAGGGGCCAGGGTGGCTGCCCAGAGGTGGAGCCCTCATATGGCCTTGGCTGTGGAAGGCACCATGGCCACGGACACTCCAGGAATAAAGCCAGGGCAAATGGTCTCTGTTTTGGGAGGAGGGCCTGTGGTGACGGCCATGGACAATAGCATAATAGTCCCGGAAAAGTTGGTGGATTTGATACTCACTACTGCAGAAAAATTGGAAATCCCCTATCAGATCAAGACTCCCCTTGTGGGATCTACGGATGCAGGTGCGATCCACTCAAGCGGAAGGGGAGTTCTCACAGCAGTGGTGGCGGTTCCATGCAGGTACAGCCATTCTCCCACCAGCCTCATGCGCTTGGAGGATTTTTTCAACACCTATAGGCTGCTGGAGGCCTTGGTCCGAAATGTTTTTTCCATATACGAGCAAGTACGGGCATGAGCAAGACCGCTCCATCGCTATGGGTTGCAAGACATGATCTCCCCTTATTGGAACAGCAGGGTGGATCAGAGGATGGGACCCGCGCCTTGACACAAGAGGTGCATTGAAAGCAAAATAGGTCAAATTTCGCCGGTGTAGCTCAGAGGCAGAGCAGCTGATTCGTAATCAGCGGGTCGGAGGTTCAACTCCTCTCACCGGCTCTCTAAAACCAAAAGATTTCTCTGAACACCATGCAAAACCTTCCCCCTTAGCTGCCCTGATCAAAGCTCATTTGCGCTCCAAAATATTAAGCAGCTTTTGCTTAGCAAAAAAATCCCATCTTTTTTGGCGCGAGGTAGAGCACGCCACCAATGGATCATGCAGGGCTAAGCTCAGGATATTCCAGTATTAAGAGGCTTATACTCAGGTACAACTGAGCCCCTGCCTAACAAGTGCTTTTCCCACCTCTCGAAGGGCTATGAAATTTCGATGTATTTGATTTATCTTTGTTGACAATTGTCAAGCATGACACCTACAATCTGGCAAGCTCCCATAGGACAAAAACCCCCTTCAGCAAGTGGCATTTGGCATTAAGTCAAGTCTCGCCCCCAGTTATTTATTTCAGTTCTGGCCTGGGGAGAGGCTATGTCATTGCATTTTGCAGAGAAGGCCCTTGGCATACGGGCCTTGTACCAGGGACATGGACACAAGGGGGTGCCCCATGAGAAGCACAAAGGTGCTTGCTTCCCTCATCCTGGCCGCGGGCTTGATTATTTGTCCCACAAGACTCTGGGGCGATGATGCCAGCGATAGTTTGGCCATATGGGTAGGTAAGTGGCTAAAGGTTTCGACGCATTTGTTGGGCTTCTGCCACGGGCCAGGTTTCTTGGAAAGGGTCAAGGACAGCAACAAGGGTTACCTCCAGGTAAAGGAGCTTGTGGAACTCCAGGACCAGTTACCGCGGTTGGAAGGTCAAATCTGGTTTCCCGCCCAGGGATCCTGGGTTCCACTAATGGTAACCATCATGCCTGTGCTAGGCACGAACTTGGATTTTGTGGCCTTCTTCGAAAGCGATATTTCAGAAGGTGGTCTATATCTTAACGGCTACGTTAGGATGATAATGCGCAGGGATGAAAGAGGAAGGGTCATCCTAGGGGCAGTCCAGTTTATTGGGACCAACTACTCCATCTTCAGCTCCCAGAGCCCATGCGCAGGTGCCTTCTTGGGCCGGGGAAAGGTGGTCTCCCCATTCAAGGTTCCTTTAGATATGAGGTAGGTTGCCCATGGCAGCAAAAGGAATCCACGGATTTTGGGAGGCCCATTTTAAGGGCTTTGGCATAACCCTTCTGTGCCTTCTAATCCTGATCCCCGGCCCATGCATGCCTTTGGCCGAGTCGGGCCCCCCAGATCAACCGGTTGGGCGGATCATATACACAAAGGGCGAGGTGGAGGTGATAAGGGCAAAGCAGAACCTCCAAGAGAAGGCCAAGGCGGACACGGCTCTATACCCACTGGACGAGGTGCTGACTGGGGCAGATGGTAGGGCCTCCATCCTCATGGCCGATGAGACGCTGATACAACTCAATGCGCGAAGCCGCCTTGTCATAGAGCAGGTTTCAGCCTCCAGCGCCTGGATAAAGCTTCGAAAGATAGTTCCCGCAGCCTATTTCGCAGCTCGGTCCCTGTATCAAATGCTGGCAGGTGAGATCTGGATTCGCAACAAGAACAAGGAGGCAGTGGTGGAGATCAAGTCTCCTGCGCTGACAGTAGGAATTCGAGGAACTGAGTTGGATCTCAGGGTGGCCGAGGATGGTACAGTGGTCTTAAGTGTTCTGGAAGGTTTGGTCAAGGCCTGGAATGAAATGGGAATTGTTCAAGTGGGGGCCAGAGAACAGGCAATAGCGCGCCCAGGGGTTGCCCCCCAGAAGAGGATCATGATCTCACCACATGACGCTGTTCAGTGGACCCTTTTTGTACCCTCCATAATCTCCGAAAAAGACATCCCGCCCGCCCATCCAGATCGACAAACACTCGTAAATGGGCTTCGACTCCTTCTGGGCGGAGAGGTACTGGATGCCAAAAGGGTATTCCTGGAAGTGACAGTCATACGGCCTGAGAACGCCTTGGCCTGGAGTCTCCTGGCTTTGGCCCAGCTTGCTTTGGGCCAGAAAGCCGAAGCATTGGATGCCAGCAAAAGAGCTGTGGAAGCTGATCCTACATCCCCCACCGTATGGATTCTCATGTCCTATGTTTACCAGGCCTTCTTCGATGTGGAAAGTGCAACTAAGGCCGTCCGCATCTCCCTGGAGTTGGAGCCGCAAAACGTGCTGGCTCTCACGAACCTGGCAAGGTTGCTTTTTGGATCCGATGATATGAGCCGCGCTTGGAGTACAATCCAGCTGGCCAGAAGACTCGCCCCTCATGACGGCGAGGTTCACAACGTAGCCGGCTTCATTTTGCTAGCCCGCAGGCAGGTGGATGAGGCAGAGGAGGCATTCAGGTTGGCCATGCGGCTGGCTCCAGGCTTGGGCGAGCCTCACCTGGGACTCGGCCTGGCCAGGATGAGACGAGGGGACGTGGCAGGGGCCATGGAGGAGATCACCACAGCGGTCCTGCTGGAGCCTCGCAGGTCACTGTTTCTGAGTTACTGGGCCAAGATGTTGTATCAATTGAAACGATTCCATCAGGCCTTAGAACTCCTTGAGGTAGCCCAAGAGCTGGATCCGTTAGACCCAACACCGCACCTTTACCGTGCTATCATCCTGAGAGACCTAAACCGCCCCACCGAAGCCCTCGAGGCAATGAACAAGGCTGTGGCCCTAAACGACAACAGGGCAGTGTACAGGTCCCGCTTTCTGCTGGATCGTGATCTGGCCACCAAGAGCGTGGACCTTTCCATCCTTTATTCCCAGCTAGGCCTTTTGTCATGGGCCAAGAACAAGGCCATGGCCTCGGTCAAACAGGACTACACCAACTTCGCTGGGCACATATTCCTCTCCGGTGCCCTCCTTGCTCTGGAGGGAAGAGGTGGGGCCGGCTCTAGCGAACTGCTTCAGGGCCAACTCCTCATGCCTGCCAACTCCAACTCCTTCAACACCTTCAACGATTACACTTCCTTCTTCGAGAGTCCGAGCATCAACGGAGAGCTCAGCGGGTCCATGGGGAACTTCCAGCACAGGACCGCGAGTTTCGCGGCATTCGGAGGGGTACCCTCGGTCAATCTGGCATTCAACCTCGGAGGCTCCTATGAGCAGACCCAGGGCTGGCGGGAAAACAGCTTCTACAGGTTCAAAGACCTGGCGGGGGCATTCAAGTGGGACCCGACCCCCCGAGACGGTCTCATGTTCATCATGACCCATCCCAACACCAAGGCAGGAGACATAGGATACGAGGTAGACTTTCCACCGGACCCCTATGAATGGAACCGAACCCGACTCACCAGAACCGAGTTTGGGTACCATCATCACTTCGGTCCTGCCTCTGACCTGCTCTTTTTCTTCACCCACCTGAAGGTGGACGGCAGCATGCTGCTCCATTCAAGAACCAGGATCTTAATGCCACCGCCACCCCCTTTAGTCCTAGAGGAGTTCCAACACATCGATTACCACAGACCTTACTATCAGGCTCAGGGACAGTACAGATTGGGGCTAGGTGGACACCAGATCATACTCGGCACTGTCCAGCACTTGGGGGAACATGGGGCGGAGAGCGAAACCAGAAGTTATTTGAAGCTGTTGGGCTTCAGGTTTGGTCTGCCCAGGTCATGGACAGGCTATGACCTAGATACCCGATTCCATAGCTACTACATCCAGGACACCTGGAAGCTGAATCCATGGTTAACACTGGAGGCGGCACTCTACTACGACCACATGAATCGGAACAACGTCTTTTCCGGGAGCCAATGGGGCATTCATGAGTTAAACCCTCGGCTGGGACTGATAATCCAACCGACTCCTCAAGATACTATCCGGCTGGCGGCCTTCCGTTACATAACCCCCTTCCAGGCCAGGCGCTTGGACCCTACAGAGGTGGCCGGCGTTACCATCTTCAGGAGCACCCTGGAAGGCTCCCTAACCAAGGAGGCGGATCTCGTCTGGGAGCACGAGTGGTCTGACGGTTTCTTCTCGCTGAACCCCTTCTATCTGGAAAGGGAACACCCTTACAAGAAAAGACAAGCTGGCCTGGAGCAAATGGTGCGGACTTATGCCCGTGTGAAGGGTTTCGAGTCAGCCTTGAATCAAATCCTCTGGCATGGGCTGGGTCTAAATGTCGGCTATCGTTACATGGAAGTGGATGACCAGGACTACCCATTGGTTAACAGGAAGGATCACCTCCTGAGTCTAGGCCTCACTTATGTGCATCCATCTGGGTTTTTCGCATCGGTGAGTGAGACGTACAGACACGAGGACCTCAAGGCCCATGATCGCCAGGATGAAAACATATGGCTGACTGATGTGCAGTTGGGATACATATTCCCAGGCCGGAGGGGGTCAGCCAGCATCAGTGTAAGAAACATATTTGACCGTCGTTTCAACTGGGTAACAGATCCTTTTGTGATAAAAGGAAGGGTTCCTGCCAGGGAGATCATCGGCAAGGTCGCCCTCAATTTCTGAACTCCCGGCCTCACCTGGAGTTGATTACCTCCCGGAAGAGGTCCACCGAAGCTGAAACCTTTCGGTCTGGGAGCCCTGTGTTTCCAAATTAGCATGAAGCTCCCATTTGGCAGTTAAGGGCGCCAGAATTAGCCTCCATTACTCAAAATGGTGCTGGGCTGAGCCCCTGATATCCCAGATGGGGGGTTTATTCTCAGATGGAGCCTGGTTTTTCTTTGGGGTCCTCAAACGCTTTAGAGCAGAAAATGGCCAAATGCCCAGCCTGGCTTGGGCGTATAGTCCAAAAAGTCCCACATCCTTTGGAACCATCCAAAAAAGCGCTTTCTTATTAGTCCAAGAACCTCCTTCTGCTTCTTAGATTCAAGGCCCTTACAACCTTTGCTGCTGCAATGGGCAAACCCTTTGGATTCATTTGTATGGACTGAAGTCAACTCCCCTTCGCTTTGCCCGCTCATCGAACCAGGCCTTTTCATCCTTGGGGGGAAGGCTGATCTCCCCTGGGGCCTTTCTCACCAAGGATATGGCCTCGCTGGGACATGTGGTAACGCAAAGACCGCATCCTATACACCTTTGACGTATCACCTCGTAACATTCTCCTTTATCTTTGATGGCCTTTACCTGGCAGCGCTCCTGCGCGCACTTGCCGCAGGCCACACAACGCTCAGGATCTATCTGGGCGTAATAGTTCGTGTTTACAGCATCTGTTATGCCCAGCTCGTTTATGCTCCTTAGCACTCCGCAGCAGCAGCCGCAACAGTTGCATATGAAAAAGTGTCCGTTCTCTATGTTGTAGGTCATGTGAACCAGGCCCGCCTCCTCGGCCTTTCTCAGCAGATCTTGGGCCTGCTCCTTGGTGATGGGCCTGCCCCAGTGGTAGTTCTCGAAGACCCCTGCAATTGGGGCCATGGCCAGGCAAACCTCCAGGGGCTTGTCGCAGCCTTTGTTCAGTAATCTTTTCTCCTTCTTGCATATGCAATCAGCCGCTGCGAACGATTTGCTTTTCTCTATTAAGTTGGAGACTTGCTCATATGGAAGCGCCTGTTGTTTATTGGGAATCTCCTTCTCGATGGGAATCACCTGCATGAGCTGTGGTTTGTTGGCAAAGAAGCTCTTCCCGTATGCGGTTTCGTATTCCTGGCACATCCGGGCAAATTCCTCGTCCATGCGGTTGAGTTGCATCTCGTAAATCCCAAAAGCCCAGGGCAGCATCCTAAACACCTTTACAGAGCCGAAATCTACCCCAAAGATCTCTCCCCTTTTCCACATGGAAACAAGCTTCTCCTCGAGTCCCTCCAAAGGCCGCCCTGTTCGTTGGGCTATCTGCTCAGGTGTCTCGAAGCTGAGCCTCAGGTCGCAGAAAAGATCAGCCTCTTCAGGGGTAAAGATCTTCTTTAGAAGTCTGATCTCCACCCCACTTTCCGTTGCCGGAAAACCATTGGGCAAAGTATCCAGTACCCTGGCCAATTTGTGATAGATTTCATCTGACATGAGATCCCTCCTTTCGCCTCTGCCCCCCCCTAAAGGAGGCCCATCCTAGCCCCTTGAGCTGCCCTGGAGTTAATTGCCTCCAGCATAACATGCCCCTTGAAGAATAAACAGAACATGCAATTCTTACAATATCGCTTCGCCATGGAAGGCATGTCCATGTTAGAATTTAAAAGCTTTTCTTTCGGTCCTTCCCGGAGTTCCTCGGATTTCCGGGACTACCCCAAACATCATGAGGATGATCATGAAAGAGCAAGGCATTAGCATGCCCAGACTGGCCAACTTGATGGCTCGCTTGAGAGGCCCCCAGGGCTGCCCCTGGGATAGAAAGCAAAGCTTTCAGAGCCTCAAGAGTTACCTGATAGATGAGGCTTACGAGGTGCTCCAGGCCGTAGACTCAGGAGACCTGGAACTGCTGTGCGAGGAGCTGGGAGATCTTCTTTTTCAAATCGTTTTCATGGCCCATCTTGCCCAGGAGCAAGGCTCTTTTGACTTGGAAGAAGTTATCCAGCGCATAGAGCAGAAGATGATTCGGCGCCACCCCCACGTGTTCGGGCAAGCCAAGGCATCCAATGCCCAGGAGGTTGTGGAGCAATGGCATGCCATCAAGAAGGCCGAAGGCAAACCATCGCCCTCCTCCGCCCTTTCCGGGATTCCCGAGGAATTACCAGCTCTTTACAGAGCCTACCGCCTGGGCCTCAAGGCAGCAAAAACAGGCTTCGACTGGCCTGGGCCCCAAGAGGTCATGGCCAAGCTAAGGGAGGAGTTCCAGGAGCTGGATCAAGCCTTGGAGAAGGGGCAAATGGAAGATGCTGCACAGGAACTGGGCGATCTGCTCTTCGCAGCAGCCAATCTGGCCAGGCATCTGGACAAAGAGCCCGAAGGGCTTCTTCGCCAGGCCAACATGAAGTTCCAGTACCGATTCGAGCTGATGGAAAAGACCCTCCATGGCCGGGGTAAATCCCTCCATGAGGCCACCATGGATGAAATGGAACAGATCTGGCAAGAGGTGAAGGATCTTGAGCGCAACCCCTGTGCCTGAGCAGCCCCCTTTTAGTTGAGCAGATGGAGGACTCTCCTCTTCCAATTCTCCACCGGATCCTGGGATGGAGGGTCGTGGAAAAAAGTCTTTCTCATGTAATGGAGGGCACCTGCGTGGAACTCAAAGCCCAGGGAGAGTCTCTCAAAGAGCCTTGCTGATGGCCGAAATAGCCCCCTTTCCACCTCCCACACCCGATGATAAGCCCTGGGACCTTGTGCCAGGTAATAGCCCAGAAATCCCCTTGACTGGGCATATTCCCTGAAGAGCCCTGCCATAAAGAGCAGGTAGTCCCCTATGAACTGGTATCTGTCCCTCTCTTCTTTGGGGTCTTGTGAGACAGTCTGGATTTCCAGGAGCATCTCCACCACGCTTTCCAGAGGCTCCCCTTCGGGATCCTTGACACGTTGAAGCTGCTCTGCTCTGACAAAACGGGCCAGCACCTCGGACAGATAATCAGCCACCTCCCAGTCTCTGCTCTGGAGATCCTGGAAGGCCCTTCTGGTGAACCACTGAAAGAAGCTGCGTAATCTCTCTTGAGTCTGCTGCGCGCTACCCATTTCTCTAACACCTCCTTGGCGCCAGACTCTGATTTGTCCTTATGATATTACTGTGCAAGAACTGGGCCCGGGAATCAAGCCAAGACTCCCAACTGAGGCAACACCTTCACCCCGCCCAAAGCCTTAACCCCATATAAGGCTCCCCAGTGGAACTTGCTGGCGCAATTGACAGGTCAGAATACTGGAGCTAGCCTGGTTCCGGGGAAAACAAAATGTTGTCTCTTTCAGACATAGTAGAGGCCAGGGAGAGAATTGGTTCTTTTGTGCGAAAAACTCCCTTGCTGCGATCCAATCATCTCTCTGAAAGGTTGAACTTGCAGATATTCCTGAAGCTGGAAAATCTTCAGGACACGGGCTCCTTCAAGGTAAGGGGGGCCCTAAACAGAATGCTAAGGCTTACCCAACAGGAGCGGCATCGGGGAGTTGTCACTGCCAGTGCAGGCAATCATGCCCAGGGAGTTGCTTGGGCTGCGCGCAGGTTGGGGCTTAGGGCCACGGTCTTCATGCCCGTCCATGCCCCCATAGCCAAACTTCTTGCCACCAGAGGTTACGGCGCCACGGTTATCCAGCATGGAGAGACGTATGATCAATGCGCTCAAGAGGCCCACAGATGGGCTGAGGCCGCCGGTGCTGTCTGGATCCCGGGATTTGACGATGTGGATGTGGTGGCAGGCCAAGGCACTGCAGGACTCGAGATCTGTGAAGATTTGCAGGACATGGACGCGGTCTTGGTACCTGCTGGAGGTGGGGGCCTCCTGGCCGGGGTGGCTTTGGCCATCAAGTCATTGATGCCGAAGGTTCAGGTATTTGGCATCCAGAGCGAAAAGGCCCCGGCTTTGGCCGAGTCCTTTGAATCAGGCTCCAGGTTGACCGTGCCTTGCCAGAAGACCCTGGCCGACGGCATTGCGGTGGCAACTCCGGGAGAGATACCCCTTCAGGTCATAAGGCGGTTTGTGGACGGGGTTTTTACAGTCAAGGAACAATTCATCGAGTCGGCAGTTGTTACCTTCTTGGAGCGCAAGCATCTGGTGGTGGAAGGGGCAGGGGCTGTGGGCCTTGCCCTTTTGTTTCAAGAGCAAGGACTTCTCAGAGAACGCAAGGTTGTGATTGTGGTAAGTGGAGGGAATCTGGATCTGCATTGGATGGACAGGCTCATCCAAAGGGGCGCCATGAGCCTGGGCAGGAGGATGCGTCTTAGGATAGTTCTTCCGGATATGCCTGGCTCCCTGGCCAAGGTTACACAAATAATAGCCTCTTCAGGGGCCAACATCCTGCAAGTTTTCCATGATCGTCTGCAACCTGAGCAGCCTCTTCATCTTTCCATGGTGGAGTTCGATCTGGAGACCAGAGGCCCTGAGCACATCCAGGAATTGAAGCTTCTACTGAGCCAAGTGGCTGTGGAGATCCAGGATTGATTCTCCAGCAAACTCACAGGCTATTGAGTAGCACTGAGGGCTTGCAAAAATAGCCCGCCTCTGGATGGTTTTAGTGAGGGCAGAAGCCATCTGTTGGCTCTTTTCCACAAGCAGGGACCATTGCCGGGGGTTGTCGCGCCCAAGGGGCTGTGGTATAAGCAAGTATGCGCTTTGGAGGCAATGGCAGTGCCCACCGTGCTCATAGTGGACGACGAGAAAAATCTTCTCGAGCTGTACAAAAGCGAGCTTTCTGCCGACGGATATGACGTGCTTGTGGCCTCTACGGGGAAAGAAGCCGTTGATCTGTTACAGAAGAACAGACCAGACGTAGTGGTCATGGACATACGCATGCCGGAGATGGATGGCATCGAAGCTCTGGGAAAGGTGGTGGCGCGCCACAAGAACATCCCAGTCATCATAAATACGGCTTTCAGCGCTTACCAGGAGGATTTCAGGGCCTGGGCAGCCGAGGAGTACGTGATAAAATCCTCTGATCTCACACAGCTCAGAAAGGCCCTTCAAAGAGTCCTCAAGAAAACTTCGAGCAACAAACCATGAAAGTCTTGACCCTTATCCTGGCCGGGGGGCGCGGCGAGAGGCTCTACCCCCTTACTCGCGACAGGGCAAAGCCTGCGGTGCCCTTCGGGGGAATATACCGCATCATAGACTTCACCCTTACCAACTGTCTGCACTCGGGAATCCGGCAGATCCTGATCTTGACTCAATACCGTTCTTTTTCCTTGGAAAAACATGTTCAGCTGGGCTGGAACATACTGTGCACCAAGCTGGGGGAGTTCCTCCACGTGGTCTCAGCCCAACAGAGGGTGGATGAGCTTTGGTACCAGGGAACTGCGGATGCTGTGTACCAGAATCTATATATGCTTCAGCAGATCCGCCCTGAGCTGACCCTGATTCTGTCAGGAGATCATCTGTACAAGATGGACTACCGCCCCATGCTCAAGTTCCACATGGAAAAGGGCGCAGATCTGACGGTGGCCACCCTGCCTCAGCCCAAGGAATTATCCCGGCATTTGGGAGTCATAGAGATGGACAGGGAAAACCGGGTGGTCTCTTTCCAGGAAAAACCCATGGAGCCGCGATGCATGCCCGACGATCCTGGCCGGATACTGGCCTCCATGGGAATCTATGTCTTTGAGACTCGCAAGATGGTCAGGAGGCTTGTGGAGGACGCCAAGAGCGACTCCCAGCACGATTTCGGCCGCAACATCATTCCCAGAATGGTTGAAAGCGGCGACAGGGTCTTCTCATACGTATTTAGAGATCCATACACCCTGGAACCTCTGTACTGGAGGGACGTGGGAACTGTGGGTTCTTTTTGGAAAGCTCACATGGATCTTCTTGGGGAAAATCCTGCCTTTGATCTGTACGATCCCCAATGGCCCATCCTGACCCATGAGGTGTGGGCCCCCCCGGCCAGAATCATGACTCAAGGCCTGGGTGAACCCAGCCACATAGTGGATTCCATGGTTTCCAACGGTTGCATAGTAGAGGGAAGCACCCTGGTAAGATCTGTTCTATCTCCCAATGTACACATAGAAAAAGGAGCCCAGGTAACGGACTCCATACTCATGGAGGGAGTCAGGGTGGGCAAGGGAGCCATGCTGAACAAGGTGATAGTGGACAAGCGCTCCATCATTCCCGCGGGTCGAGCCATAGGCTATGACCAGGAGGAGGATAGGCGCCTTTTTACAGTATGTGAGGAAGGGGTGGTGGTAATACCAGCAGACTCTGTTCTGGAATGAACATCAGGCTTAGGAGGCCACACAAAGTGCCAAGCTTACTTATCGAGGTCTTCAGGCCATGAGAGAAAACAAATCCACCTTGTTGAGATGAAACTTTTGGAATCTGACTGGATGATCCAGTATTACCCCTCGATCATGAATGAGGGGATTTGGGAGGAAAGCCATGAATGTAGGAGACAGACTCAGCATCCCTTTTGCCAGTGGCACAAAAGAAGGCACTGTTGTAAAGGTCTGCCAAAAGAGCGTTTGGTTAAAGGTGGACTTTCCAAGGCACCCGGGAAAGCTTGTGCGAAGAAAATTAAGCCAGTTGAATTCTGAGAAGACCTCTGGCGCAAAGAAGAAGAGATTCTGGAGCAAGAAGTCCTGAGAGAGTTTACTAGGCCCGGTTCTCTCACCGGGCCGCAAACTTGCCCATGGGCCTTACTGCTCGTAACCCCTGACATCTATGAAGGGCACCGCCGATGCAGTGACCCTTGGCAGGTGGCCGTCCCACTTCTCTATGGCCCTCATGGCAGCTTCTATCTGCCTTAGCTTGACCAGCTCTGGTGTCACGTTTTCCTTCTGTAGCCTCAGGGCCTCGGCCTCTGCTTTGGCCTGAGCCACCTTCTGCTCCGCTTCGATCTTTACCCTTTCCAAGTCACGTTGGGCCTTTAGAGCCAGCTGTTCTGCTGCTTGCTTGGCCTCGATGGCCTGCGTGAATTGCTTTGAAAAGGAGAAGTTAACTATGGAGAAGTCGTCCACCGTGATGTTATAGCTGCTCAGCCTTTCACTGAGAAGTTTTTTTATCTCATAGCGTACATTTTCTCTCTGGGTGATGAGTTCCACTGCTGTGTATCTGGCCGTTATGGCCTTTACCACCTCCTGGACCGCTGGATCAATGATCCTGTCTTTGTATTCCTTGCCCAAGTGCTGGTACACCCAGTTGGCCTTGGATGGAGAAACATGATAATTCACGGCAATGGTGGAGTGGGCCTCCTGAAGGTCCTTGGAGACGGATTCCGCTCCTGTCTGGGATTTCTGGACTTTCACATCCATCTTGATCACCCGCTGCATGATGGGGACCCTCAAGTGAAGCCCTTCATCCAGAACAGTGTCTTGAACAGCTCCAAAATTCAAGACCACTCCCCTCTCCCCGGCCCCTATGATCACGAATGGGTTCAAAAGGAGCATCACCAAACCCATGAGGGCCAGTATCATGATGAGCTTTCCTATCCTTTTGCCTTTCTGGGCCGCTTGGCTTAAGTTGATGTCCACTTCCTTCATGGGGTTTCCTCCTTCATAGGGTTTCTTCTTTCTTGTCTTCATGAGGCTCCATCTGTTAGGATCCTTTTTTTAGATAAAATCGGTCATTGATCGCATAATCATTAACTTTTGGGGAGGAGCACTTGGATAACACTCTTCGTCTCTTTTTCGAGCCTCGAAGCGTAGCCATCGTGGGGGCCTCGGCAACCCCCCACAAACCTGGAAACGATGTGATAAAAAACATTCTGGCTAATCAGTACGACGGAAAACTATACCTGGTCAATCCCAAAGGAGAAGAAATTCTAGGCTTAAGAACTCATCGTTCCATTGCCGAACTACCCCAGGGCATAGACCTTGCTGTGGTGATTCTGCCGGCCAAGGCCAATCCGCAGGCTGTAAGAGAGTGCGCTGCCAAAGGCATAAGGGCCATAGTGCTGGCCGCAGGCGGCTTCTCTGAAGTGGATCACCAGGGTGCACAGCTGCAGGAGGAGCTTCGAAGGGCCATTGGGGAAACAGGGGTTAGGGTCATAGGGCCCAACACATCCGGCCATACATCTACACCTTGTAAGTTCACCTCTAGCTTCTTTCCCTTGGGCCCCATTCCCAGAGGAAGGGTCTCCTACTTGGCCCAGACAGGAAACTTCGCCACTCACACCATGAGGTACATCATCACCGGGGAGAACTTTGGAATAGCCCGCTTTGTGGGTCTGGGCAACAAGGTGGACGTGGATGAATGCGATGTCCTGGAATACTATGCGCAGGACCCGGAGACCTTCGCTGTGGTGGCATACCTGGAAAGCTTCAAGAGACCCAGGCGCTTCCTGGATCTGGCCAAGGATATGACTCTTCGAAAGCCCTTGATACTTCTCAAGGGGGGCCTCACAGAAGAAGGCGCTCAGGCTGCAGTGGCACACACAGCTGCACTGGCTTCCAACGAGTCCATTGTACAGGCAGCCCTGGCCCAGGCAGGAATAGTGCAGGTGGAGAATTACACCCATCTGGTGTTAGCAGCCAAGGCTCTTTCATGGATGGGACTGCCCCAGGGCAACAGGGTCAGTTTCATGGCCCCATCCGGGGCCATGCTGGTGATCCTGACGGATCTTTGCCGCAGGAGGTGGGGTCTGCAAGTGCCCACCGTGGAAGAGAACACCAGACAGCGACTCCAGGACATAAGCCCTTCTTACATTCGTATGAGAAACCCTGTGGACATATGGCCAGCGGCTTATCTTAACGGAATTGAGTTTGCTTACAGAGAGGCCATGGAGGCTGTTCTAAAGGACCCCAACATAGATGCCGTGGTTCCCATCCTGATGCTCACAAAGCTCATTGGGGTGCCTCCACTGGACTTCCTGGTGGAGCTGGCCCAAAAATACCCTCACAAGCCTATATATGTCACCTTCAGCGGGGATAAGGATTGCATGGAGGAAGCCAAGGCTTACCTTGAGCCCAGGGGCGTACCCACCTTCTTCTTCATAGAAGAGCCCTTCGAGGTGCTCTCCATACTCTGGAGGTGCAAGAAGGTCATGGAGAGGGCTCAACACAATGTCTAGGCCAGGACTAAAAGTCACTCTTCAGGAGATTTTGATAGAGGATATCTTGGAAAGCATACCAATAGGGGTGATGATCCTTGACAGCGAAGGTCGGATAGTCCGGATGAGTTCCAGACAGGAAGAGATTTCCCAAGTAAGAAAAGAAAACGTTATAGGCAAGTTCTTTCACGAAGCTTTTCCCAAAACCTTGCAGCAGGGTGTTGCAAAACCATACTGGCGCCTCCTTAAGCACCACAAGCCCTTCGATATAACAATAGACAGATATATCCCCCAGTATTACGATCGCGTTATGACTTACCGTGCACGAGGTGCCTACTTAAAAAGAACAAATTCATTCGTCCTTTTGCACGACTTGGAGGAAGAGCTCTATCATGTTAAACGTACAATAGAAAAAAGGACTAAGGAGCTTGATAGCTCTAAGACCTTTTTGGAATCGTTGATCAACTCATCGCCCAACATAGTTATAAGTACAGATCTTAAGAACCGTATAATGGTCTTCAATGATACTGCAGAGAGAGCTTTTAAATACAAAAAATCTGATGTAATAAGACGTTCAGTAGCAAATCTTTTCCACAAGTCACATGGCCGCATGGATCTAAGGCGTTTCTTGAATAGCAAGTCTGAAGTGATTTGTCTTCGGGCAGATAAGACCACGTTTCCGGCTTCTTTGATTGCATCATATATTACGGATTCGCGTGGAAAGCGTGTGGGCTGTCTCTATATTTTAGCTGACCTAACCGAGAAGAAAGAAATGGAGGAAAGGCTTTCATTAAGCGAGAAACTGGCTGTTTATAGTGAGTTAATGGGAGGAATAGCTCATCAAATAAATAATCCGATGATAGGCGTTGTCAATCTTTCTGAGATGCTTATGAATCAATTTGACGATGGAGATTATAGAGCTGATATTGCTAAAAGCATACATAAGGCTGGGAAAGAATGCCTTCAGATAATAAATAGCGTTCTTGGATGTTTAAAAGATCCTAGACTTACTTTTGTTAACTTATCAGTCAACAATTTGTTGATTACGGCACTAGAATATATGAGAGATGAGGAACCATCGTCATTTGAAGGTTTAGAGTTGTCCCTCGAGCTAGCTGATAACTTGCCCGAAGTCATGGGCGACCAATTGCAGTTGAAGCAATGTTTCTTGAATATCCTTCGCAACGCGGTCGAGGCCATGACAACCGGGCCAAGAGCCCTGTCGGTTTCCACTCGCCATCGGGAGGCCGAAAAGGCGGTAATGGTTACCATCTCAGACACAGGACCTGGGATCCCCAGGGAGAACTTAGAGCGTGTATTTCTTCCCTTCTACTCTTGGCCGCGCCGACCCGGCCATCACGGCTTAGGCCTGAGTCTTGCTTATCAAATAATAAGAAACCACGGGGGTAGGATTCAAGTACAGAGTCAACCAGGTTTAGGAACAAGTGTTGTTGTGACACTGCCAACGGGTACGTTTTGAGAAGAGGAAAGTATGCAGCCCGGAGACAAAGTTTTGGTCATTGACGATGAGCCTTTTTCCAGGGAGTATTTCCAGAGACTCCTGGAGAGCTTTAAGGTCAATGTGCACACAGCCTCAACTGCTGCGGATGGTTTAAGATCTCTGGAGAGGGCCTTTTACGACCTAGTCATACTGGACATAAGGTTGCCGGATGCGGATGGCGTAGAAGTTCTTAGAAAGATCAAAGAAGGAATTAACTTTACTCCCGTTATTATGGTTACCGCTTACGGCACTGTGAGGGCAGCGGTAGAGGCCATGAAACTTGGAGCCTTCGACTTCCTTTCCAAGCCTTTTCAAGAACAGGAAAAGCTGCTCTTGACCATTAGAAATGCTATTCACCAGGGAAAACTTGAGAGAGAAAACATCTCCCTTAGGAAACAGATAAGCCGCGATTTGTTGTTCCCGGATATAATTGGTAAAAGTCCCCCAATGCAGAGAGTCATGGAATTGGTCAGAAAGGCCGCGGAGGTGGACAGCACCGTGTTTATACACGGGGAAAGCGGCACTGGCAAAGAGCTCGTTGCGAGGGCAATCCACAATCGTAGTATGAGAAGTAAGGCTCCTTTCCTAGCCCTGGACTGTGCGGCTCTCCCAGAGGGATTGCTGGAGACCACTCTGTTCGGATATGAGAAGGGATCCTTTACAGGTGCATCTAGAACAGCCAAGGGATACTTCGAGGAAGCAGACGGCGGTACCCTTTTCTTAGATGAGATCGGGGATGCCAGTTTGCCTCTCCAAGCGCGCCTTTTGAGGGCCTTGCAGGAAAAGACCATAGTTCGTGTTGGTGGCACTCAGCCGCATCAGGTGGATGTCCGGCTTATTACGGCAACTAACAAGGACCTTAGGGAAGAGATCTTGGCAAACAGATTTAGAAAGGACTTGTTTTACAGAATCAACGTCATAACTATTGAGATACCTCCTCTTCGCAACAGGAAGGACGATATTCCGTTGTTAGCGAGAAGTTTCGTAGATCGTTTCAGCAAGGAGGCAAAGCGCAGCTCCAAAAGACTGACAGTTACTGCCGTGCAGGCTCTCATGAACCATCATTGGCCGGGTAACGTGAGGGAATTACAGAACCTTGTAGAGCGCATAGTTGCCCTTCACGAAGGTGATACCATCACTGAGAAGGATGTCCTTGACAACATGACTTTTATAGACTCAGAAAAGGAGCAGGATTTGTTGGAACGTCCTCTACAGGAAGCCAAATTGGCTTTTGAAAGGAAATATATTCAAGCACTCCTTTCCAGGTTCAACGGAAACGTAAAAAAAGCAGCCCAACATGCTGCCGTCCATCCAGCCACTTTGTATCGACGACTAAAGGAAATAGGCTTCAAGGGTTAGTCCGCTGTCAACCGGAGGGTCAGGCACAACCCAGCCCAGAAGCCAAGCTCTGCTCTCCCCAGGACAAAGCTACGCCTATTTTCGCAGGTTTGCAAAAAAAGTCGCAAAAGTGCATATTTTGGGGTGTGAGACTTCGTCAAAGGCCCCTCTGATCCCAAGGTATGCATGGTCTTGCGACATTAGGTGTTCTTTCGCTCACAGCAAAGCCCACGGTGAATTGGGTGGTTGAATAAAGAAATAGTGGCATTGGGGACCCTACTTAAGCTGTCTCAGCTCAAGCAAGGAGATCAATCTCTTGGCGTATTCTTTCGTCTCGCTCCCTTGTAACCCGGCAGAGTGTTGGCCCATGTGAGGCATTGAAGGGGACCTTTCCCATGCTTTCATATGGAGGTTTAGCTGTGGCAGAGGTCTGGTTAGAGTGAAGGCTGGCACCCTATTTGCTCTTAGAGAGCACAAAGGATAGCTCCAGTAAATATGGCACCTGGTAATGGAGATGATGGTTTGTTTTCCAGGCTAGGAGCATCTTTTTCCGCAAGGCCGATATGCAAATTCTTTTAACAAGAGGGAGTAAGCCATGGGGGGAAGACTGGATGGAAAGGTGGCCATTGTGACAGGAGCAGGCTCCTCAGGTCCTGGATGGGGAAATGGCAAAGCCACGGCAGTTTTGTTTGCCAGGGAAGGAGCAAAGGTGTATGCCGTCGACTTGGATTACAAAGCTGTACAAGAAACCCAAACCATTATCTCCCAGGAGGGCGGTGAGTGCAGGATAAAAAAAGTGGATGTTTCAAAATCCCAGGAAGTGGCCGATATGGTCCAGGACTGTGTTGAGACCTACGGGCGAGTGGATATACTTCACAACAACGTGGGAATCGTCACTGTCGGTGGAGTATTGGACACATCGGAGGAAACCTGGGACATGGTGATGGCGGTGAACCTTAAGAGCATGTTCCTCACCAGCAAGCATGTAATACCCCATATGCTGCTCCAGGGGGGAGGTGTAATAACAAACATTTCATCTATTGCAGCTATCAGATATACGGGAGTCAACTACATAACATATTACGCGAGCAAGGCCGGAATTCTTGGACTCACCATGAGTCTAGCAATGGAATATGCTCCAAAGGGAATCCGATGTAACGCCATTCTGCCCGGATTGATGAATACGCCAATGGTGGTAGAGCCCCTTAAGGGAGTATATGGAGATGGGAATGTCCACAAGATGATAGAGGTGAGAAACAGGCAGTGCCCCACCGGCAAGATGGGAGATGCATGGGATGTGGCCTACGCAGCGCTTTTCCTAGCCTCCGATGAGGCTAAGTACGTAACCGGAGCCAGCATCGTGATAGACGGTGGAATCACCTGTAAGTTCGCCTGATGCAGTACAAGAGACCACAAGGACCTTGCCCTTGGGATCTCGCGGGGTGCCTGAAATGCGAATTTTGTGGCAGTGCTCCCTGCTAGGTAACCCCAGGGCTACCTTCTTGTTCAAAAGCAAATTGTCAAGGAGAAGATCCATGAATGTAGGGACTCTCTTTACGAAGGCCAGTAGAACCTTTCCTGACAGGTTGGCTATGGCTTATGGAAATCAGGAATGGACCTATTCCGAGGCCAACAAAGCCATAAATCAAACTGCCAATGCTTTGAAAAGGTTGAACATAAATGAAGGCGAGAATGTGGCTATACTGCTTCACAACTGTCCGGAATTCTGGATTATCCTCTGGGCCTGTTTCAAGGCTGGCTTAGGAGCAGTCCCCATCAACTTCCGACTCCACCCGAAAGAATGTGCTTACATAATTAATAACTCCGAGGCTGTTGCAATAGTTTTAGGTGAAGATTTCAGAGATTCTATGTGGCAATTAAAAAGAGAGATGCCCTTGGTCAAACATTTCATTTCAACATGCGAACCTATTGCTGACATGATAGAATATAATAAATTTATATCAGACTGTGATACTAGTTTTCTCGATGTAAACGTCACTAGAGATCATCTAGCTTGGTTGTTCTATACTTCCGGAACGACAGGCCAACCAAAAGGTGCAATGCTCACACACCACAACCTGATGACAATGACAATGAACTTCTTTGCTGACATAACTTCTCTCGGACCTGAAGATGCTATACTTCACGCGGCTCCTATGAGCCATGGGAGCGGTCTATATGGAATACCTAATGTGGCCAAGGGAGCTGCTAATGTGATACTTGAATCCAAGTCTTTTGACCCTGAAGTCGTTCTCGCCACCATTCAAAGGAGGAGGATCACTAACATGTTCATGGCTCCGGCCATGATAAAGAGATTAGTGACATCTCCGAGCATTGATCGGTATGACTTGAGCTCCCTCAAATGTATTCACTACGGCGGAGCTCCCATCTATCTGGAGGACGCCAAAGAGGCAATTCGCAAGTTGGGCAAAGTACTTGTCCAACTGTACGGTCAGGCCGAATCCCCTATGACCATAACTTATCTCAGAAAAGAGGAGCATGTTCTGGAGGGGACAGAGGAACAATTCAAGCGCATGACATCGGCAGGTATTCCTAGAACAGACGTGGAGGTTAGGATCGTTGACGAACAGGGCCAAGAACTTCCACCAGGGCAGATGGGTGAAATAGTTGTCCGGGGTGAAGTTGTCATGAAAGGTTACTGGAAAAACGAGAAAGCCACAAATGAGACCATCAGAGGGGGGTGGCTCCATACGGGTGATCTGGGAATCATGGATGAGCGAGGTTATGTATACTTGCTCGATCGTGCCAAGGACATGATCATAAGCGGCGGGGAGAACATCTATTCAAGGGAGGTGGAAGATGTCATATTGAGACATCCAGCTGTATACGAGGTCGCAGTGATCGGTGTTCCTGATGAGACGTGGGGGGAAGCTGTTAAGGCTATAGTATCCCTAAAACCAGGATGCGTCGTCACAGAAGCCGAAATTATTGAGTTCTGCAAATCCTATCTCGCCAGCTACAAAAAACCCAAATCTGTAGAGTTTGTCGACATGATTCCCAAGAATGCTTACGGAAAGGTTCTAAAAAGGGAGCTCAGGGAGAAATACTGGGCGGGGGAAAGCAGGCGGATACGTTAGGGGGAGTAATGCGAGGTGTATCGATAATAGGAGTGGGGTCCACAAAGTTTGGGATTCTAGAAGGCTTGTCTCTGAAGGAATTGGCAGCCATGGCCTGCCAGGAAGCAATCAATGATGCAGGCGTAGAAAAAAAGGAACTCCAGGCTTTTTATCTTGGGAATTTTATTTCGGGCATTCTTTTGGGACAGGAGACCATAGCGCCTCTGGTTGCCAATTATATAGGTTTGCCTAAAACCGCGCCTGCCACAAAGATAGAGGGAGCCTGCTGCTCCGCTGGAATAGCTTTGCGCCAAGGTTACATCTTGGTAGCCTCGGGCATGGCCGATTTCGTCCTGGTAGCTGGTGTAGAAAAAATGACTTCTGCAACAACTGAGAGAAATACGGAAGGACTTGCCTCAGCTTTCGACCAAGATACTGAGGCAAAGGCAGGAATGACTTTTCCCGCCTTTTTTGCCCTGATAGCCAGGCGTCACATGTACCAGTACGGAACGAAGCAGGAACACCTGTCCCTCGTGTCGGTAAAAAACCATGGAAACAGCGTGCTAAATCCAAGGGCACGTTTTCGAAACACAGTTAGCCTGGAAGAAGCCATGACGTCCCGCATGGTAGCCGACCCTCTTCGCTTGTATGATTGTTGCCCGATAAGCGATGGAGCTGCCGCGGCTGTGCTTTGTCCTTCCGAAATAGCAAAAGGGCTCCATCCAAAACCAATAGATCTTCTTGCGGTGGTTCAGACTACCGGTTACAGCACCACATACGAAATGGACGATCCCACAACACTGGTTGCCACGGTGGAGGCTGCGAGGCGGGCCTATGAGCTGGCCCGTATAAGCCCAGGGGATGTAGATGTGGCCGAATTGCACGACTGTTTTAGCATAGCGGAAATCGTGGACAGTGAAGACCTAGGGTTTTTCCCTAAAGGAAGAGGTGGATTTGCGGTGGAAGAAGGCCAAACTCTTGTCAGCGGGAAGATCCCCATCAACCCTAGCGGAGGACTCATATCGAAGGGCCATCCCGTAGGTGCAACGGGGCTTGGGCAAGTATACGAGATTGTTCGTCAGCTGAGGGGCGAGCATGAAAATCAGGTCCGAAATGCAGAAATAGGCCTCACCCACAACCTTGGGGCAACCGGGCAATTGTGTACGGTGAGTATCCTTAGAAGGAGAGTTTAGGCGCATGAGCGAGCTTGAGATACCCCTTGTGCGATGTAACAGTTGCCAAACAGTTCAGGTGCCCCCCAGGTGGGTTTGCACAAAATGCGGGGAAAAAGATTTTACAAGGGTTTCAGGAGAAATTTCAGGAACCGTGTACTCATACACAACTATACATGTAGCTCCGGCCCGATTTCGGGAACAGGTTCCATATGTTGTTGCCCTTGTTGAGCTTCCCTACGGGGTAAAGGTGACCGCCAGACTAGACTGTCAGTCTCCACAAGAGGTGGTTATAGGAATGCCAGTGGTTTTGAGCAAACGGGAGGATGGTTGTCTATGGTTTAGGCTAACTGGGAAAAAGGAAAGCTAAACGGGGGTTCAGACCTCCGACTCAACCCAAGGAGGCAATAAAGCCATGGAACGAAAAACCAGAAAGTTTTCTCGCAGGGGGTTTCTCAAATCAGCCACAGCCGTGGGGGCAGGAGCTTTTGCTTTAATGGGTCCGAGGGGTTTGATCCATGCCGCGGCCCAGGCCAAGTCAGGAAAGGTTTGGACCATGAAGTACGACTGCTACATACAATCTACAGCTCCAACAGCTCAGCTGGACAACTGGTTTTTGGACACAGTAGCCGAAAGAGCAAAAGGACAGATTAAATTCGAGAAGTACTGGGCATCCTCACTTCACAAAGTAGGTGAACATCTTCCCGCAGTCAGGGACGGTCTTTCAGAGCTCTCTCTGATTTCTTATGGTTATTACCCGGCCATGGTTCCCCTTAGCAGGGGGTTGGAGTGGTACTTCATGGGTTGCGACCATGCAGATACTCTTCTCAAGGTGTGTCGTGATATGTACGCCACTTACAAGCCCCTGCAGGAAGAGTGGGAGAAGAAAAACAACTGTAAGGTCCTCTATTTCACCAACTGGGATTACTGTCCTCTGTTTATGAAGAAGCCTGTGAACAAAGTGGAGGAGCTCAAGGGTCTTAAGATCAGGGGATACGGTGTTGGGGCTGAAACTGTGGATAGATTGGGTGGAAGGGGAATGCCGGTGGTGGCAGGTGAGGTATACCAGTCACTGGAGCGCGGCATCCTAGATGGAGTCTTTGCTTTTTGTTTCATAACAGCAGAAAAGATGAAGCTCTATGAGCAGGCCCCAAATATCATCGAAATAGGCGCTGGAGCCCACGCTCCCACCACTGTTGTAATGAACTTTGATCTCTGGAAGTCGCTGCCATCGGAGTTAAAAGAAATATTTGAGAAAACCGCCAATGACATCTATGAGTGGAAATATGTTGAGCTTTACAGCAAGCTGCTGGAGGAAAGCCTCGATATCATGCTCTCCAAGGGGGCCAAGTTCACCAAGTGGAGCGATGATGAAATAAAGAAGGCAACTTCCATGGTGCAACCAGCACAGGTCAATGATTGGGCTGAAAAAGTTGCAAAGCCGGCCGGGTTTAATGGCCAGGAGTTTTTGGCAAGAGTAAGAGAACTGATCGCCAAGTACGAGCCTCATGGAAAGCTCAAAAATCCTTATGAGATATACATGGCCAAAACAAAAAAGAGTTAAAAATAGAAGTGCTTTTCATTCCTTGGCTTAACGAAGCTAGGGTAGGGAGAAAGCGAAACGTTTTCTCCCTGCCTTTTCATGCCATTGATTTGAAAAGGACTGATTTTTGTGCAAGGTCCAACTAAAGGACCGAATGCATTGGCTTACGGGAGACATCATGGAAACTTTCCGCAAGTATTACAGGAGGTTTTCCCTTGTATGTACAGCAATCTCGGCAATAGCTGTGGCGCTCATGATGATCAGCACGTCCTTGGACACTTCTTTGCGGTATGCGTTTAATGCACCCTTGCCAGGAGTGTTCGAGCTCAATGAGGTTCTCCTGGTTGTAACGGTTTTTTTAGGAATAGCTTGGACCCAAGCAGAAAGGGGCCACACCAGAGTGGTTCTGGTGATGAGAAGGGTCGACCTACGAACAGCAATAAAGATGGACATCATATGCTGGATCATGTGCTTCTTATTCCTGGCCGCCTTAGGGGTTCAAAGCGCCAAGGAAGCCCTTCGATCATTTTCCATTAACGAGTTCCGCTGGGGCGCGGTGCAGATGCCCATCTGGTGGGCCAAGGGCTTGGTACCCTTCGGATGTTTCCTAACCTGCGTTCAATTGTTGATAGATATTTGGAAAGATGTCCAAATGCTTATGGGGAGTCTTCCCATGGAGATTCCGGATTTAGGACAGACGGGAGAACAATGAGGGGGAATGGACATGATAGAGCCTGGAGTTGCGGTTATTCTGAGTCTGTTCTTGGTGATTTTTCTTATGGGAGTGGGCGTTCCTATTTACGCATCTTTGGGCTTGACCGGAGTTCTGGGATGTATTGCCATCAAAGGACCCCACATAGCGTTCACCCAGATGAAAGTATTCCCCTATGTCAACACTGCCAATTACCTGTTGGCAGTGGTACCCCTTTTCATCATCATGGGCCATTTCGCATTCAAGGCTGGCATAAGCAGTGACCTTTACACAATTGGTCGCAAGTGGTTCTCCCGTTTCCCCGGCGGTCTGGGAGTGGCCACTTTCGTAGCCTCGGCAGGTTTTGGGGCTTGTTGCGGCTCGAGCGTGGCCTCTGCAGCCACTATGGGAACAATAGCCATACCTGAGATGCGCGCTCTAGGCTATGATCGAAAGGTTGCCTGCGGTTTGGTGGCAGCAGCAGGAACTCTTGCGATCCTTATCCCGCCCAGCGTTGTCCTAGTCTTTTATGCCTCTATCAACGACATCTCTGCTGGGGCTCAGCTTGTGGCTGGATTTCTCCCGGGCGTTCTGTCGGTCCTAATCTATGTTTTTGGCCTTCTTGTGCTGGCTTGGTTCGACCCGAGTCTGACCCCTGCCCCGGAGAGTTACTCCTGGCGTGAACGCCTGGCTTGTCTCAAAGGTATGTGGGGCATGGCAACACTTTTTTTGCTGGTCATAGGAGGCATGTACGTGGGATGGTTCACCCCCACCGAGGCAGCATCTGTGGGAGCCTTTGCAGCCTTTGTGATGATGCTCTTCGGGAAAAGGGTTCCCAAGGGAAAACTGTGGCAGCAAATCAGGATATCCTTTCTAGACACATTAAGAACCACCTGCATGGTTTTCATGATTCTTATCGGAGCGGGCTTATATGCATTTTTTTTGACATTGGCTCAGGTCCCCCAGGCGATCTCCGCATGGGTCGGATCACTCCCTTTACCCGCCTGGGTTGTAGTCATCATGTTTCTATTGGTTTATATTCCCCTGGGCATGTTCATGGACACTTTTTCAATGCTAATAATCACTCAACCGATAATGTTCCCTGTGGTCACAAAACAGCTTGGCTTCGATCCGGTTTGGTTCGGTATACTTTGTACCAAAATGGCTGAAATAGGGCTTATCACTCCCCCGGTAGGTTTGAATGTGTATGTCTTGTCTGGTGTAATCAGGGATGTTCCAATGCACGAAATGTTCAAAGGCTGTGCAATATTTCTATTGTTTGAAGCCATTTCGATTGCCATCCTCTTCGCCTTTCCATCTATAACCACTTGGTTGCCTGGTACCATGTACGGAAGATAGAACAGGACTTACTAACCCACCTTGGCACTTGCTGCCGTAACTTACTGTAATCATTGGACTCAGTTTTGGCTTTCGTAGCTACAGGCTATGTAAGTAGTTGAGATTTGATGATTTGCTCCGGTATCGGCATTCCTGCCGCCTGGAGTACCTTTTTGATGTGCGCCTCCAAGGCTGTATTG
>FWPV01001214.1_pt1 | contig 73440 bp, 72 predicted proteins | sample 2228371 | NCBI WGS metagenome assembly FWPV01 (sample SAMEA103939776, study PRJEB20133) | metagenome
CGGCGGCCTCGGGCAGGCGGCCGCGCACGACCGCCTCCGGTTCCGGTTCCCGGGCGTCGGCCGGCGCCGCGGCGGGAAGGGGCGGAAGCGGCTTGGTCACCACCGCCCCGGCCCGGCCCTTGCCGGCGGAAGCGGCGGAGGCGGCGCGCGGCCCGATGTCGCCGGTCGTGGGATCGGGCATCCCGGCCCCGGCGAGAAGGCCGGCGGCGAGCAGCCCGGCGATGAACGGGATGCGGCGGCACAAGGGTCCCATGGCGGATGCTCCCCCCCGGTTCGCAAAGCGCCCCCGCGGCCTCCGGGGGCGGTCGGATGCGGCTTTCCTCATAGCCGATCGACCGCCAAAGGTAAAGCGGCGGCCGTTCGGCGGGAAAAGGGCTGTCTTTGACTCCGGGGATATGATACGTAGATTCTTCTGCGAAGATGAGCATGCGCCCTCCGGTTCTCGTTTCCCTCGCGGCCGGGATCGCCGCCGCCTGCTTCTGCGTCGCGTGGCCGTCGGCGGCGTCGATGGAGGTGGAGCATCGTCTCGAGGTCGAGCTCGAGCCCGCCCGCCGGCTCCTGAGCGGGGTCGACGAGATGACCGTGCGCACCGACGGCCGCGAACGCCTCGTCTTCTTCCTCTCCGAGCGGGCCCACGACCTGAGGGTCGAGGTCCGCGGCCGACCCCGGGACTTCGCCTTCCGCGCCTCTTTCCTGGAGGTGCCGCTCGACGCCGAGGAGCGGGACGGACCCCTCGCCGTCCGCATCGCCTGGGCGGCCCGCTTCGACGACCCCGTGCCGCTCGCCCCCGTCAACACCGACAACCCGGGCTTCGGCGTCTCGGCCTCGATCTCCGAGGCGGGGGCCTTTCTCCTCCCCGGCTCCGGCTGGTACCCGGACCTGATCGACGCCCGGGACCGCTTCCCGCGCATCCGGGTTCAGGCGCCGACGGGGATGCTCGCCGTGACCGCGGGGCGTTCGCTCGGCCACCGGGAGGAAGGCGGGTTCAGCATCTCCTCCTGGTCCGCCGGGAGCGCCCAGCGCGGCCTCGCGCTGGCGGCGGGCCGCTGGCTCGTGCGCGAGCGGCCGGTCGGCGAGGTCGTCGCCGCCGTCTATTTCAGCCCCGCCCACATCGATCTCGCCCCCGCCTACCTCGAGGCCGTCGCGGCCTACCTCGACCTCTACACGGAGTTGTTTGGCCCCTACCCGTTCGAGAAGTTCGCCGTCGTGGAGAATTTCTTCCCCACGGGCTACGGCTTCCCCTCCTTCACGCTGCTCGGCGGCGCCATCCTGCGGCTGCCCTTCGTTCTCGAACGAAGCCTGGCCCACGAGATCGCCCACTGCTGGTGGGGCAACGGCGTGCTCGTCGACTACGAGCAGGGGAACTGGTCCGAGGGGCTCACCACCTACGTCTCCGATTACCTGCTCCAGGCCCGCCGCTCCGAGGAGGCGGCCCGCGAGGCCCGGGTCCAGAGCCTGCGCGACTACGCGACGCTCGTTCCGCCGGAGAAGGACGTTCCGCTCGCGCGCTTCACCCACCGCACCGATCCGGCCTCCCGGGCCGTCGGGTACGACAAGGCGATGATGGTCTTCCACATGCTCCGCCGCCGCCTCGGCGAGGAGGCCTTCTGGGGGGCCCTGCGCGATCTCTACGCGGCACGCCGCTTCGAGGTGACCGGATGGGATCATCTGCGGCGGGCGTTCGAGGCACGATCCGGCGCGGACCTCTCCGAGTTTTTCGAGCAGTGGGTGAACCGCCGCGGGGCCCCCGAGATCGAGCTCCGGGAGGTCTCGCGCACCCGGACCGACGACGGCGGCTGGGAGGTGAGGGGGCGGCTGGTGCAGGGTTCGCCGCCCTTTGCCGTACCGCTCGAGATGGCGGTGGAAACGGCCGAGGGCGCACGCCGTGACCGCCTCGAGCTGCGCGGCCGGGAGGCGGCCTTCGCCATGCGCCTCGCCGCGGTGCCGCGGCAGCTGACGGTCGACCCCGACGCCCACACCCTGAGGAGGCTCTCCCCGGCGGAGATCCCGCCCACGGTCAACTCCCTGCGGGGCGGCGGCCCCGCCGCGGCCGTTTTCTGCGGGCCCGCGCACACCGCCGGCCTCGCCGCCACGCTCGCGGAGGCGCTCGGATTGGGCAACTGGCGCCATGCGACGGAGTGCCCCGGCGATCCCGCCGCGTGGGCGGAGCACCCCGTAATCTTCCTGGGCCCCCCGCCCGACCCGCGATGGCTCGCCCGGGCCCCCGCCGCGGCCGCGGCCGGCCCCCCGGAGGCGGCGCCCGCGGGGGAGATCGTGTTCGCGGTGTTCGCCCACCCCGCCGCGGAGCACCGTGTGGCGGCGGTCTTCTCCGACCCCGCCTCGCCGTGGGCCGCGCGGGCGGCCGCCCTCGTGCCGCACTACGGCCGCTACAGCCGGCTCGTCTTCCGCGACGGCCGCGTCCGGGAGCGCGAAACCTGGGCGCCCGCAACCTCGAAGGTGGTCTACCGATGGGATTCTTCGGCGTTCTGACGGTCCGCCTCCTGTGCGCGCTTTCGGTCCCGCTCGCCCTCGCCGCCCCCGGCCGGGCGGAGGATCCCGCGGTCTACGACGTGCGGGCCGGTCGCCCCATCGACCTTGCCGAGATGGCCGGGCGGCTGCGGGAGACGCCGTTCGTCTTGGTGGGCGAGCTGCACGCGCAGCCGCACATCCAGCGCGGCCAGCTCCGCGTTCTCGAGGCCCTCCGCGCGGCGGGGGCCCGGCCGGCGGTCGGTCTGGAAATGTTCCGCCGCGACGGCCGCGAGGCCCTCGAGCGATGGGTCGCGGGGGACCTTTCGGAGCATGCGCTCCGGGCGGTCTTCGCCGACCACTGGGGCGAGGGCTGGGACGCCTATCGACCCATCTTCCTCTGGGCGCGCGAGCACCGCGTGCCGCTCGTCGGGCTGAACGTGCCGCGGGAGATCACCCGCAAGGTGGCCCGAAGCGGGTTTGCTTCCCTGAGCGAGGAGGAGCGCGGCCTGCTCGCGGGCATCACCTGCGATCTCGACCCGGAATACCTGGACTACGTGCGCCGCGCCCACGGGGCCCACGGCCACGGCGGGAGCGACTTCCTCTTCTTCTGCGAGGCGCAGATGGTGTGGGATGCGGCGATGGCCGTGCACGCCCTCGATTTCCTCGCCGCCAACCCCGGAAGGACGATGGTCATCCTGACCGGCGCGGCCCATGCCCGCAAGGGGGCCGTGCCGCGGCAAATCGCCCGGCGCAGCCCGCTCTCCGCCGCGGTGATCCTTCCCGAAATCCCGGGGAACCTCGACCCCGCCACCGTCCGCGTCGAGGACGCGGACTACCTGCTGGTGAACCTGAAATGAGGTTCTGCAGCGCCTGCGGCCACCCCGTGCAGCATGCCGTCCCGCCCGGCGACGACCGCCCGCGGCACGTCTGCCCGGCCTGCGGGGCGGTGCACTACGAAAACCCGCGCGTCGTCGTCGGGGCGATCGCCGAGCGGGAGGACCGCATCCTGCTCTGCCGCCGCGCCATCGAACCCCGGCTCGGCCTCTGGACGCTTCCCGCGGGATATCTCGAGACGGGCGAGACGCTCGCCGCCGGGGCGGTGCGCGAGACCTGGGAGGAAGCGGGCGCGCGGATCGGGGACCTCACCCCCTACCTCATGTTCAACATCGCCCACATCGGCCAGATCTACCTTCTCTTCCGCGCCCGCCTGCTGGAGGAGAACTTCGCCCCCGGCCGGGAGAGCCTCGAGGTGCGGCTGTTGCGCGAGGAGGAAATCCCCTGGAAGCGGATCGCCTTCCCGGTGATCGGCGAAACCCTGAAAACCTATTTCCGCGACCGCCGCCGGGGCGCCTTTCCGTTCGCCATCGGCGACATCCCGCGGACGGCGGCCTGGGAGGCCGGCTGATGGGGCCGCGGCCTGATCGCTCCGCCCCGCGGGGGAGGCGGCGCCTCCTGCTCGGGGTGCTCGCTTGCCTGCTTTTGGGCTCCGCCTGCGACGGCGGCCCGGAGCCCCCCCCCGCCCCGCCCCCCGCGGAGGGGATCTCCTTTTTCGGCCTCGGCCGCGAGTCGCGCTACAGCGAGGCCGTGCGCCGGGAGCTCTCGGGCACCCTCGGGCGCGAAGCGATCGAGCGCCGCAGCCTGCTCGACCTCGAGATTTCCTTCCGCGGCTTCCTAAAAGACCATCTGCCGGACATCGAGCGCCTTCACCGGCGGCTGAACGACCCGCCCGGCGAGCGCGTCGATCACGAGGTGACGCGCCTCATGTACCGCTACGCGCGGCAAGCCGGGGCCCCCTTCGATCTCGTGGACCTGATCTTCGACGGCCCGACGGGCAAGCCGCTCCTCTTCCGCATGCGCTTCCGCCGCGACGAGGCCGGGACCGTCGCCGCGCTGCGGGAGCGTTACGGGCCGCCCGAGGTGCTGCCATGGAAAGCGGAAGGGGGGGAGTCCTGGCTGTGGCGCCGGGGGAGCGATCTGGCGGTCCTCTCCTTCGTCCCGGACCAGTTCGGCCAGCCGTCGCACCGGATCGACGTCTACTTCACCGCCAACCTCGAGGAAGCCGCGGCGCGCTACGAACGCACGCGGCGCAGCGGCGGGTCCTCCCCGCCGTCGTCGTTGTTCTGACCGAAGAGGAGCCGAGACCCATGTCCGCCGCAGCCTCCCGCCCATCCGGCCGCACCCGCCCGGGGCCCTTCGCCCGCTGGGTGCAGGGGCTTCTCTCCCTGCTGGCGCGGTTCGCCTTCTGGAAGCGCTATTCGGCGCGACGCCTGGCCCGCATCCTCGCCGCCCACGAGCTGTGGTACGGCTCGCGCCAGCGGGAGGGGCGCCGCGCGATCCTGAGCGGCGCCCACCTCGCGGGGGCGATGCTCGAGGAGGCCGACCTGCGGCGTTCCGATCTCAGCCGGGCCCGCCTGCGCCAGGCGCGCCTCAACCTCGCCGACCTGCGCGAGGCCGACCTGACCGGGACGCTCCTGCAGCGCGCCGAGCTGCGGGACGCCGACCTGCGCGAGGCGAACCTGAGCGAGGCCGACCTGGGCGAGGCCGACCTCACCCGCGCCAACCTCATCATGGCGAACCTCAGCCGCGCGACCCTGGCCCACGCCGTGGCGCGGGACGCCAACCTCTTCCGCACCTACCTGAAGGGGGCCGATCTCAGCGGCGGCGACCTGCGCGGGGCGGACCTGCGCGAGGCGAACCTCAGCCAGGCCGACCTGAGCCACGCCGACCTGAGCCACGCGAACCTGATCATGGCGAACCTCAGCCACGCCCGGCTGCAAACCGCGGACCTGAAACACGCGCACCTCTTCCGCACCTACCTGCGGGGGGCGGATCTGCGCCGCGCCGATCTGCGCGGGGCCGATCTCTCCGGCGCCAACCTGCGCGAGGCGAACCTGAAAGACGCGCTCCTCACCCGCGAACAGTTGCAATCCGCCGTCCTGGACGAGCACACGGTGCTCCCGGACGGAACCCACCCCTCCGGGGGCTGATCCCCGGCGGGATGCGACCCCCATGACCCCGACCCATCGAAAGGAGACGACATGACCTCCATTTCCTTCCGGGCCGCGGCCCTCGCCGCCGCCCTTGTCCTCGTCGCCTGCGCGGAGGAGAAGCCCGCAGCGCGCGCCCCGGAGCTTTCCCGCTTCGAGCAAAAGATCAGCTACCTCTTCGGCCGCGAAATCGGCCAGGGGCTGCGGGAGTCGCCCGTGCCCGTGGACCTCGAGGCCTTTCAGCAGGGGCTGCGCGACGCCATGAGCCAGAGCGCCTCGCGCCTCGGCGCCGAGGAGGAGCAGCAGGTGCGGATCGCCTTTTCGGCCAGGATGCAGGAGGAGCAGGCCCGGCGCCTCACGGCCCTCGCCGAGCAAAACGCCCGGGAGGAAGCCGAGTTCCTCGAGCGGAACCGTTCCGCGCCGGGGGTCGTCACCACCGAGAGCGGCCTGCAGATCCAGGTGCTGCGCGAGGGCAGCGGCAGCGAGCCCAAGGCGACCGACCGGGTGCGCGTCCACTACCGGGGAAGCCTCCTCGACGGGACCGAGTTCGACAGCTCCTACGCCCGCGAGGAGCCGGCGGTCTTCGAGCTCGCCGGCGTCATCCCCGGCTGGTCCGAGGGGCTGCAGCGGATGAAGCCCGGGGGCAAGTACCGGCTGTGGATCCCCTCCCGGCTCGCCTACGGCGCCGAGGGGGCCGGCCGGGCGATCGGGCCGAACGCGCTGCTCGTCTTCGAGGTCGAGCCGATCGAGGTGCTGAAATAGCCGCGCGGGGCGGAGCGCTTGCCAAAGCCGTGAAAGACGACTACTTTTTTGCACCTTGTGGAGAGGGCCACAGGCCCGAGCGACCGAAAGGAGGCCCCATGAAGGAAAAACGCAACCTGCACCTCAAGGTCCAGGAGCTCTGCGACTGTTACGCCGCGACCGACCCGCTGCGCGAGATGTCGGTGATCGACCGCGAGGCGGACCGCGAGGAGGCCGCGCTCAAGTGGCTGGCGCTGGCCGCCCTCCACGGCGTCAACCACAACGCCGAATCGATCACCCTGCGCAAGACCCGGGACGGCGCCTTCCGGGTCTTCGCCGAGTACCGCGTGACCGAGCTGCCCGCCCCGGGCCGCGAGGTCGGGGAAAAGATCCTCGCCGCGGTGCGCGAGATCACCCACATCGAAGGCAAGAAGGGCAAAACCCCGCTCGCCCTGGGGATTCGCAACGACAGCCTCGAGCTGAAGATCAAGATCGAGTCCCAAGACGGCGCGGAGAAGGTGAAAATCCACTTTCCCGGGTGAGCCCCCGGGGCCCCGGCACCCCGCCGGGGCCCCCGACCCCCCGACGCGGACGGAACCCCCATGGCCGAAGCGGCAAACAAGATCATCTACTCGATGATCCGGGTGAGCAAGTACTACGACAAGCGCCCGGTTCTGGAGGACATCTCCCTCTCCTACTTCTACGGCGCCAAGATCGGGGTGCTGGGCCTCAACGGCGCGGGCAAGAGCTCGCTGTTGCGCATTCTCGCCGGCGTGGACAAGGACTTCGTCGGCCAAACGGTGATCTCCCCCGGGCTGACCGTGGGCTTCCTGGAACAGGAGCCCCGGCTCGACGACACGAAGACGGTGCGCGAGGTCGTCGAGGAAGCCGTCCAGGACACCGTCGCCCTGCTCGCCGAGTTCGAGCGCGTCAACGAGAAGCTCGCCCAGCCCCTCTCCGAGGAGGAGATGGACAAGACGCTCGCCCGGCAGAGCGCGATCCAGGAGCGGCTCGACGCCCTCGACGCCTGGGACCTCGACGCCCGCCTGGAGATGGCGATGGACGCCCTGCGCTGCCCGCCCCCGGAGACGCCCGTGCGGCTCATCTCGGGCGGCGAGCGCCGCCGGGTCGCCCTGTGCCGGTTGCTGCTGCAGAAGCCGGACATCCTGCTCCTCGACGAACCCACCAACCACCTCGACGCCGAGACCGTGGCCTGGCTCGAGCAGCACCTGCGGCAGTACCCGGGGACGGTGATCGCGGTCACCCACGACCGCTACTTCCTCGACAACGTCGCCGGGTGGATCCTCGAGCTCGACCGCGGCCGCGGCATCCCCTGGAAGGGCAACTACTCCTCGTGGCTCGAACAGAAGCAGGCCCGCCTGGAGCTCGAGGAGAAGGCCGAAAGCAAGCGCCGCAAGACGCTCGAGCGCGAGCTCGAGTGGATCCGCATGGCGCCCAAGGCGCGGCACGCCAAGTCCAAGGCGCGCATCGCCGCCTACGAAACCCTGCTCGCCGAGGAGCCGGGCCGGCGCGCGGAGGATCTCGAGATCTACATCCCGCCGGGACCCCGGCTGGGCAACCTCGTCGTCGAGGCGCGCGAGGTGAGCAAGGCCTTCGGCGACCGCCTGCTCATGGAGGGGGTGAACTTCAGCCTGCCGCCCGGCGGCATCGTCGGCGTGATCGGCCCCAACGGCGCGGGCAAGACGACCCTCTTCCGCATGATCACCGGCCAGGAAACGCCCGACCGCGGCGAAATCCGCATCGGCGACACGGTGAAGCTCGCCTACGTCGACCAGAGCCGCGAGAGCCTCGACCCGGAGAAGACGGTCTGGGAGGCGATCGCCGACGGCCTGGACGTGATCGAGCTCGGCAAGGTCCAGGTCAAGTCCCGCGCCTACGCCGCGCGCTTCAACTTTTCCGGCTCCGACCAGCAGAAGAAGGTGGGGCAGCTCTCCGGGGGCGAGCGCAACCGCGTGCACCTGGCGCGCATGCTCAAGTCGGGGGCGAACGTCCTTTTGCTCGACGAGCCGACCAACGACCTCGACGTGAACACCCTGCGCGCGCTCGAGGAGGCGCTCGAGGCCTTCGCCGGCTGCGCCGTGGTGATCAGCCACGACCGCTGGTTCCTCGACCGCATCGCCACCCACATCCTCGCCTTCGAGGGGGACAGCCGGGTCGTCTGGTTCGAGGGCAACTACTCGGAGTACGAGGCCGACCGGAAACGGCGGCTCGGGGCCGCGGCGGACCAGCCCCACCGCATCAAGTACCGGCAGCTCACGCGGTAGGGAGCCCCAGGCCGTAGGGCATGGCCGAGGCGATCTCGCCCACGGTCCACGGCGGGGACTGCGGGGTCACGAGTCCCGGCCAGGGCCAGCCGATGGGCGGGGGCAGCCGGAAGCGCAGGGGCTCGCCGCGCGTGGGGTGGAGGAGTTCGAGCTCCTGGGCGAAGAGGGCGATCGCCCCCGGCGGCGGGGAAGGCCGCGCCCCGTAGCGCACGTCGCCCACCACGGGACAGCCGAGGCGCGCAAGCTGCATGCGGATCTGGTGCTTGCGGCCCGTCTCGAGGGTCACGGCGACGAGGCTTCGTCCCCCGCGCGAGGCGAGCACGCGGTAGGAGAGCCGGGCCTCCCGCGGGGGGCGCCCCTCCCCCCCGGCGTGGGTGCGGCGGCCGGCGGCGGCCGGGAGCGCGTCGAGCAGCCGGCCGGAGGCACGCTGCGGCCGGCCCTCGACCACGGCGAGGTAGTTTTTTTTCAGGCTGCGGTTGCGCATCTGCTCGCTCACCCGCGCGGCCGCCTTCGAGGTGCGGGCAAAGACCATCACCCCGGCAACCGGCCGGTCGAGACGGTGGACGAGGCCGAGAAAGGCGCGACCCGGCTTGCCGTAGCGCTCCCGCACCCAGCCCTTGGCGAGATCGAGCAGGCTGGTCTCCCCGCCGCCGTCCCCCTGGGAGAGGAGCCCCGCCGGCTTGTAAAGCGCCAGCAGGTGGTTGTCCAGGTGCAGGACGGGCCAGCGGGGGTGATAGAACGACTCCATGACGAAACCCGGCGGTTCGGAACCCCTTTCCCTTCCCCGTCCCGCAAACGGCCGCGATCCGGGCCGCGGCGAGATGGGGGACATCCTGCGCGGCTGCGGCATCGCCCTCGCCGACCCCGCGCTCGATCTGCTCTGGGCCTACCACAGGCTGCTCCGGGAACACAACCCCGAACTGAACCTCACCCGGGTGCGCAACTTCCGCCAGATGGTCATCAAGCTCTACGCCGACGCCTTGCTGCCCGCGGAGCGGCTGGATCTGCCCTCGCCGCTGCTCGACCTGGGAAGCGGGGCGGGCATGCCCGGGATCCCGCTCAAGATCTACCGCCCGCACCTCGAGGTGCTGCTCGCCGAGTCGCGCGGCCCGCGGGTGGCCTTCCTCGAGACGGCGATCGCGCGCCTCGGCTTGAAGGGCGTGCGCGTGGTCCCGGGCCGCCTGACCGCGGCGTTCGAAACGCCGGTCGCGGCGGTGATCACCCGCGCCGTGGAGCCGATCGCCGCGACGCTCGGCCGGGTCGCGGGCTGCCTGGTGCGCGGCGGGCTCGCCGTCTTCATGAAGGGCCCGCGCTGCACGGCGGAGGTCGAGCTCGCCCGCCGTCGCTGTGCCGCGGAGTGGGCGCTCGAGGACGATCACGCCTACACGATCCCCGGCACCCCGTACGCGCGGCGGCTCGTCGTCTTCCGCCGGCTCTCCGAGCCCCTGCCGGAGCGCCGCGCGCGGGCGCTCTCCCGCAATCCCGCCCCCCCGATCTCGAGCCCCCGGAACCCCGTGTTCAAGGAGCTCAAGCGGCTGCTCACCGCGCGCGGCATCCGCAAGGGCGGCCGCGCGCTGGTCGCCGGCGAAAAGGCGGTCCGCGACGTGCTCGCCCGGCACCGCGCGATTTGCCGCGCCTGGGTGGGTACGCCCGCGGGGGTCCCGCCCGAGGCCGCCGCATCGCTGGAGTGGATCCGGCTCGAACCCGCCCTCTTCGCCGAGCTCGACCGCTTCGGGACGCACCGACCGCTCCTGCTGATCGATCTCCCGCCGATCGCCCCCTGGAGCCCCGCCGAGGGGTTCCCGCCGGGGGTGACGGTCCTGCTTCCCTTCCAGGACCCCGAGAACGTGGGCGCCGCGGTCCGCTCGGCCGCGGCCTTCGGCGCCGCCCAGGTCGTCCTGCTGCGGGAAAGCGCCCACCCCTTCCACCCCAAGGCCCTGCGCGCCTCGGGGGGCGCGGTGCTCGAGATTCCGCTGCGGGCCGGCCCCGCGCTCTCCGAGCTCCCGGCCGACCTGCCGCTCCTCGCCCTCTCGGCCGAGGGCGAGCCCCTGGATCGGGTCGCCTTTCCCGAGGCCTTCGGCCTGCTGGCCGGCCTCGAGGGCCCGGGGCTTCCCGCGGCGTGGCGCCGCCGCGCGGTGCGCATCCCCATGCAACCCGGCGTGGAATCGCTGAACGCCGCCGCCGCGGTCGCGGTCGCCCTCTACGCCTGGCGCCGCAGCCGGGAGTGAGGGGGATGGAAGGAAGCCGCCCCGCGCCGGCCTCGGCGCCGGCCCCTCCCGGCGGGGTCTACCTCTGCCGCGTGGGCGAGCGGCTCTCCTGCGGCGCCTGCTGCGGCCTCTACAACCGCACGGGGGTTTCGCGGCCGGCGCTGGAGGAGACGCTGCGGCGGCGCACCGCGCGCTTCCGCGGGGTGCCGCGGACGGCCGAGGCGATCGACGCCTACGCCCGCGAGGAGGAGCGCCGCGAGCCCGGGCGGCCGCGCTTCTCGGAAGTCTACCGCTGCCCCTTTCTCGGCTTCACCGGAACGGGCGGCGGAACGCCGGGGTGCCTGCTCCACCCGGAATCGGAGGGAAACGGCGGGGTCGACTACCGGGGCCTCTCCTTTTACGGCGGCCTCGCCTGCCGCGACTACTTCTGCCCCGCCCACCGCACGCTGAAGGCCCCCTGGAAGCGCATCCTGCGCGCGGCCGCGGGCGACTGGTACGCCTACGGGATTCTCGTCACCGAGCACCGGCTGCTCGGGCTCTTCTTCGCCGCGGGGGAAAGCCGGCTGGGCCGCGCCCTCGAGGAAGCCGACGAGGAATCCGCCCGGCCCGCCTTTCGCGCCTTCGCCGACCTCGTGCTCGCCTGGCCCTGGCGCGGGCCGGATCATCCGGGGCCGGGCCGCGACCCCTTCGACGACGGAAGCCGGCCCCGCGCCGACGACGAATCAGGCTCGGGCGGGTTCTCCGGCTCGCCCTTCGCCCCGTTCTTCCGCGAGCTGGGTTCGCACTTCGCGTCGCCCGGGGATCTCGCGGCCGCCGAGCGGTGTCTCGACGGCGCGCTCTCCCGCCTCGCCGCGGCGCTTTCGCCCTGACGTTCCTCCGCCCCCGCAGGAAGGGCGCCCGGACCGCGCCGGGTGCCGGGGGTGCGCCTTTCCTGCCTCCGGGCGTTGCGGGAGGCGCCCGAACGGCTTCATCCCTTGCCGATCATTTTTCCCGGCAGCCAGGTGATCAGCCCCGGGAAGAGGCTCAAGAGGACCAGGGCGAGCATGATGAGCAGGATGAAGGGGATCACCCCGCGGATGATGTCCGCCAACGTGATCCCGAGTTCCGGGGGCGCGGCCCCCTTGAGCACGAAAATGGACATCGACATCGGCGGCGTCATGAAGGCCATCTGCAGGTTGACGCAGACCATGAGTCCCGCCCAGAGGGGATCGAAGCCCAGCTCGACGAAGATGGGCGAAAAGATCGGCACGATGATGAACACGATGCCGATCCATTCGATGAACATGCCGAGCAGGAACACGATCGCCATGATCACGGTGAAGGAGGCCCACTTGCCCCCGGGCACGGCCAGGATGGCGTTGGTCACGATCTCCCCGCAGCCTGCGTTCATGAAGATCCCCACGAAGGCATAGGACAAGGCGGCGATCATGACCACGAACGCGCTCACGCGCAGCGTTTCCAATGCGGCCGTCCGAATGACCTGCCGGCTGAGCTTGCGGTAGGCGAGGGCCAGCAGCAAGGAAGCCGAGCACCCGAGCGCCGCCGCCTCGGTGGGCGGGGCGATCCCGGCGAAGATGGACCCCAGGACCGCCAGAATCAGGACGACCGGCGGCAGCAGGGATCTGATCAGGCGCACCATTTTCGCCGCCGAAAACGGCGTCATCTCCTCGGGGGCGATGGGCGGCCCGAGCGAGGGGTTCAGGTAACAGCGGATCGCCGTGTAGGCGATGTAAAGAACGGAGAGAAGCAGCCCGGGCAGAAAGGCCCCCATGAACATCTGGCCGATGGAAAGCCCCGCCTGCGGGCCGTAGACGACCAGCATGATGCTCGGCGGAATGAGGATGCCCAGCGTGCCGGAGGAGACGACCACGCCCGCGGCGAGCGACTTGTCGTAGCCGCGCTTGACCATCGGGCTGAGGGCCATCAGGCTCAGGATGGTCACCGACGCGGCGATCACCCCCAGGCAGGTGGCCAGGATCGTCCCGAAGACGATCGTCACGATGGCCAGACCGCCCCGCAGCCTGCCCAGCGCGTCGTAGAGGTTGTCATAGAGGTCCTTGGTCACGCCCGAATGCTGGAGAATGACCCCCATGAAGGTGAAGAGCGGAACGGCCAGGTACGCGTAGCTGAGGGAGAGGTCGTAAAAGCGGCCGTACAGGATGTGGTAGGTGGTGTGGGGTCCCAGGGCGAAGGTTCCGACCAGGAAGGCCACGCTGCCGATCACAAAGGCGATCGGGAACCCGGTCAGCACCAGGACGAACACCCCGCCCAGCATGAGGGCGGTGATCAGCTCGGGGCTCATCTCAATCAAGGCGCTCACCTCGCAGGATGATGTGGAGATCCCGGATGAACCGCGCGATCCCCTGGAGCACGAGGAGCAGCAGGCCCAGGGCCACGATGGAGCGGTAAGGGAACGCCGGCGGATACCAGAAGCTCGTGAACATGACCTCGTTCACCTTCCAGGCCCGCACCGCCCAGTCTACGGCGTACTTGAGCAGGGTCCCCATGAGGGGGAAAAAAAACAGCAGGGCCGAGACGGCATTCAGGATCGCTTTTCCCCGGAGGCCGAGGCGGCTGTAAATCAGATCCACCCGGGTGTGGGCATCGTGCAGGTAGTCGTAGGAGGCCCCCAGCAGGTACAGCGTGCCCCCGAACATGCAGATCGTGTCATATCCCCATTCCGTGGGGGCATTGAAGACGTGTCGGGCGACGGTGTCGTAGGAGCCCACGAGGACGAGCCCCAGGGCGCACCACTTGCCGACCCGTCCCGACCTCTCGGAGACGGCCTCGATCCCTCTCACCAGCTTCTTCAAGGCGTTCAAGGCGATCCTCCCCGCTGCCCTGCGCCGTCGGCGGAGGACCGACGGTCCTCCCCCTCCGGGCGACCCCATGCGCCCCTGTCCCCGGGAGGCGTCACCTCGCGCCCCGGGGACCAGGGGATGGGCATCCCTACTTCATGGCGTCGTAGGCCTTGCCGAAGTTTTTCATGGAAAGGTAGATTTCCTCGAAGATGCCCTTCAGCTTGGCGGCTTTTTCGGTGTAGAACTTCTCGGCGGCCTCCGTGACGGCGTCCTCCACCTCTTTGGGCAGCTTGTAGACTTCGTTGCCGGCCTGCCGGAATTTGTCCGCGGCCTTCATCGACTCGGCGACGAGGTACTCATGCTCCGCCTGGGCCCATTTGTCGAGGGTGTTGCGCACCAGGATTTTCAGGTCCTCGGGCAGCTCGGCCCACGCTTTCTTGTTGACGAACCAGACCTGCGGGTCGCTGGGGGCCCGGGCCGAAGAGATAACGACATACTTGGCCACCTCGTTGAAATGCATGTTCCAGTTCGAGGCCAGCGTGGAATACTCGAAGGCGTCGATCACCCCGCGCTGCATCGTTTCGTAGAGCTCCCCGCCGGGGATGATGACCACCGCGGATCCCAGCGCCTTCATCACTTCCCCGCCGTCGCCCATGCAGCGCACGCGCAGGCCCTTGAGGTCGGCCACCGTGGTGATCTTCTTCTTGGAGTGCAGGAACACCTCTTCGGGCAGCGGGCTCAACCACCCCGGGAAGGTGACGACGTTGTAACCCTCCATCATCTTGTTCATCAAGTCGGCCCCGCCGGCGTAGTTGAACCACACGCGCAGCGCCTCCCCGGCGAGGGCTCCGGGCCGGGAGCTGATGAGGCCCGCGGCCGGCCACTTGTCCAGGTTGTACATCGGGCAGGTGTAGGCGAGCTGCAGGACGTTTTCGTGCACCGCGTCCAGCTCCTTGTAGGCCGGCACGATCGAGCCGCCCACGAAAGGTTTCACCTCCAGCCGCCCGCCGGAGGACTGGGTGATTTCCTTGCAGGCATTGTCGTGGAAGATCTGCGAGGGATCGCTCGCGGGCCCATGCCCCGAGGATTTCCAGACGATCTTTTTGGGCCCATCGGCCGCTGCCGCCGGGGACATCGTTCCCCCCCAGACCGCCAGGGCCAGAATGACCGCCGCCGCGATGAAGCGCCGTTTTTGAATGCCCACGTTCATGCTTTCCTCTCCTTCTCGCTCGGGTTGACGAATACGCCCAGGCCTCTTTTCGCCTGACGCTCAATCGATCCAGAGGCTCTTTCCGGTGCAGTTGGGAAACTGCCCCCGAAGGGATGCCCGGATTTCGGCGGAGGCCTTCTTGCCCGTGCAATGCGAAACCCCGATCACCTCCACCCGGGCCTGCCGCAGGTAGTCCAGGGTGTGGGCGATGGCGTCGTCGGAGGCTTCGACCAGATGGGTTCCGCCGAGCACGGCATACAACGGCCGGGGAAACAGCTGACGGACCGCCTCCAGCATGTTCTTGACCCCGGGATGCGAACATCCCAGGAGCACGACCGACCCGCGGCGGGTTTCGATGACCAGGAGGATTTCGTCTTCGAACGGGTCCGGCTCGAAGCGGCCGTTGCAACGCCGCACGAAGCGGGGATTGATGACCTCGTCGGCATGGACCCGCGGAAACCCGCGCACGGCGAAAACGCCGGGGACGATTTCCTCCTTTCCCCCGGCCAGGACCTTCCAGCGGACGCCGTGCTGCCGGAGGTCGGCCTCGTCGAAATCGTTTCCCAGAAATTCGTGGGAAACCCCGTCGGTGGCGTACTTGGGCGCAAAAAAACCCCGGCCGACGACCAGCTGGAACCCCCGGTTCACGGCCAGCAGGGGCCGGATTCCTCCCGAGTGATCGTAGTGCCCGTGGCTCAGAACGACATGCTCGACCCGTGCGAGGTCGAGGTTCAGCCGGGCCGCGTTCTCGAGAAAGGCGGCGGACTGCCCGGTGTCGAAGAGGAGGCGGTGGCCGTCGGCTTCGACGAAAAACGAGAGGCCGTGCTCCGCTTTCAGGGCGTGATGCTCGCCGGGTTCGTTTTCAACCAGGGTGACGATCCGGAGCACGGTCGCGTCCTTTCGCGATCATCTGTTGGATTTCCCGAAGCGCGTTGCGCAGATGCTCGACCATGAAGCGCTCGGCGTCTTCCGGCCGGCGCTGCCGGATCGCTTCGAGAATGCGTCCGTGTTCCTCGACCGTTTTGCGGATCCGGTCCGGAACATGCAGGCTGGAGATCCATCCCTCGGAGAGATCGCGGGTCATGGCGTTCATGAGCACGGCGAGGGTCCGGTTCTTGGTCGAGCGCGCGATCGCCGCGTGGAAGCGCTCGTCGATTTTGATCAACACCTCGGCCGAGGCCCGGCCGGCCTGATCGGAAAACTCCCGGCAGATCTGCTCGAGCAGCCGGATGTCCTCCGGCGAGGCTTTCCGGGCGGCGGCGGCTGCGGCCCGGGGGTCGATCATCATTCTCAGCTCGAAGTGTTCGACAATATCGGTCTCGTTGCTTTTGAGCCAGGCGGTGAAGGCGTCGAGGCCCGCGTGGCCCGTGCTGCGGATGTAAATCCCCCGGCCGTGCTCAACCTTCACCCAGCCGGTGGCCTCGAGGATCCGGACCGCTTCGCGCACCGAAGAACGACTGACCTGAAGCTTTGCGACCAGGGCGCTTTCCGAGTAGAACTTGTCGCCGACCTTGAACCCTCCCTCCTGGATCAGCCCTTTGAGCACCTCGCAGACCCTCTCGGGAAGGCGTTCGGATTTCAGGACGCGCATCGTGTGTTTTCCAAAGTCATCAGACATCCTCTGAGCAGACAAGTTTTCCTAAAAAGAATTCCGCTGACTGTCAACAGGATTTTTTTCGTGATCGATGGCCTGGGCTGGGCGAAGAATTTTCGGCGGCGGTTGCCCGCGACGAATGAGCCATGGTATAGAGCCGCTAAAAGTTTCCGCTTCCGGCCGTCGAAGCGAAGAAAACGAGGAGGAATCCATGGGCAAGGGAGACCGCCGCACGCGACGCGGCAAGATCTGGCGCGGAACCCACGGGAACGCCCGCCCCAAGAAGAAGAAAAAGGTCCTCAAGGACACCGAGTCGTCCTGATGCGGCGTGCCAGGAACCGCCCTGCAGCGCCGGCCGCCCGAAACGCGACGCCCTGACGCCATGAACGGCAAGCCCGCAAACCCCCGCGCCGCCGCTTGGGACATCGACAGCCAGTTTCTCGACCGCTGGTCCCCGCGGGCGTTTTCGGACGAGCCGCTCAGCGAGCGCGAAATCCACACCCTCTTCGAGGCCGCCCGCTGGGCCCCCTCGTGCTACAACGAGCAGCCCTGGGTCTTCGTCTACGCGGCGGACGAGGACAGCCGCAGGCGGCTGTGCGCGTGCCTGGTGCCCAAGAACCAGGCCTGGGCCTGCCGGGCGCCTCTTTTGTGCTTTGTGATCAGCCGCAGGCGATTTCGCAGCGGCGGCCGCGAAAACCGCCACGCCGCCTTCGACGCCGGCGCCGCCTGGATGGCCCTGGCGCTCCAGGCGCGGCGGCTCGGGCTCTACGCCCACGCCATGGCGGGGTTCCGCCTCGAAGAGGCCTGCCGCACGCTCGCGGTCTCGCCGGAGGAGTGGCACGTCCTCGCCGCTGTCGCCGTGGGCCGCCGCGGGGACCCCGGGCTTCTCCCCGAGGACCTCCAGGCCATCGAGGCGCCCAACACGCGCAAGCCCCACGACGAAGTGGCCGTTGCGCTCGAGCGCTGGACGGCCCAGGCGGACCCGGAGAAGCCCCCGCCGGCGGCCCCCTGAGCTTCCCCGGCGCCCGGCCTCCGGCAGCGATCGGCCATGAATGCCCCGCTTCCGCCCCTGGTCGACACCCACGCCCACCTCGCCGCCCCCGAATTCGACGCCGACCGCGCGGCGGTCCTCGCCCGGGCGGCGGCGGCGGGGGTCGAGGCGGTGATCTCCGTCGGCGAGACCCTCGCCGAGGCCGAAACCACCCTGGCCCTCGCCCGCTCCTTTCCCCTCCTCCGCCCCGCGGCGGGGCTCTATCCCACGCACCTCGACTTCGGCCAGGCCGAGGCGCTCTTGTCCTTCATCCGCAAGCACCGTTCCCTGCTGTGGGCCGTGGGCGAGGTGGGGCTCGACCACTGGAAGGTACCAGACGAGGCGGGCCGCGCGCGGCAGCGGGAGATCTTCACGGCCTTCATCCGGCTGGCGATCGAGCTCGATCTCCCCCTGAACGTGCACTCCCGGTCGGCGGGCCGGGAGGCGATCGCCTGTCTCCTCGCCTGCGGTGCGCGGCGCGTCCAGCTGCACGCCTTCGACGGCCGGGCGCAAAGCGCGCTGGCCGCCGTCGAGGCGGGCTATTTTTTTTCCATCCCGCCCTCGGCCGCCCGCTCCCCGCAGAAGCAGAAACTCCTCCGCCGCCTGCCTCTCGAGTGCCTGCTCCTCGAGACCGACAGCCCGGTCCTGGGCCCCGATCCGGGAGCGCGCAACGAGCCGGCGAACCTCCGCCTCGCGCTGAAGGCCGTCGCGCAGGCGAAGGGGATCCCCGAGGCCGAGGCCGCCCGGGCGATCGCCGCCAACACCGCCCGCCTCTATGGCGCCCGCTGATCCCATGCGGACCGGGCTTCCGGCGCTGCCGGGGGTCTACGCCCTGATCCTTTTCCGCCCGCGGGAGCGCCGGATCGCCGTCGGCGCGCTCGGGGTGCGGCGTTTCCCCGCCGGGTGGTACGTCTACGTCGGCAGCGCCTGCGGTCCCGGGGGCCTGCGCGGCCGGGTGGGGCACCACCTCCGGGTAGGCCGCGCGCCTCGCTGGCACATCGATTTCCTGCGCCGGGGGGCCTGCCTGCGCGAGCTCTGGTGCCTGCCGGGGGCCCCGGCCGAGGCCGAGCACCGCTGGGCCGCCCTCCTCGCCGAATGCCCGGGGGCCTCCGTCCCCGTCCCCCGCTTCGGGGCGAGCGACTGCCGCTGCCGCGCACACCTCTTCGCCTTCCGCGAACGACCTCACCCCCTCGCCCTCGCGGGCCGGCTTCAGGGACCCGGCCGACCGGGCGGGGGGCCTCTCCTCGTTTTTTCCTCGCCGCCCGGGACCCCGGATCTCGCCAACGTCCCGGAAATGGTCTATAGTCCGTCAAACCGCACCCGAAGGAGACCCGACAAACGATGATCGCCTACTTCGTGCACGACGAGAAGAAGGGCTGCGACACGATCTACATCCCCGAGATCGGCTGCTTCGTCCCGGTCGACGCCGCCGCGATGGAGCGCTTCATCGCCGTCAAGCCCGATTTCGCGAACTGGACGGGGACGGCCTGCGCCGCGGTCGCGCCGGAGGAGTTCGGCACCGTGATCGCCACCCGCGAGGACCCGGGCGACGTCTGCGTCGTCAAGCCCGAGCTGTGGCGCGCGCGCATGTTCGCCAACCTGGGCGACCCCGCCTGCCGGAGGGGCTGAGCGGCATGGGGGGGACGGCGCTCCGGGAATACCTCGACTTCGCCGTGCAGACGGCCTGGGAAGCGGGTCGCCTGACGCTCGGCTACTTCCGCACGGCGATCCCCACCGAGACCAAGGCCGATGCGACCCCGGTCACGATCGCCGACCGCCGCGCCGAGGAGTGCATCCGGCGCCGGATCGAGGCGCGCTACCCCGGCCACCGCATCGTGGGCGAGGAGTTCGGCGAGCGCGAGGCCGGGGCCGGCGCGCCCTGCTGGTGGGTCGATCCCATCGACGGCACGCGCTCCTTCATCCGGGGGGTGCCCCTCTACGCGGTGCTTCTCGGCCTCGAGCTCGAGGGCCGGATCGCCGTCGGCGCGGTCTACTTCCCGGCCCTGGACGAGATGCTCTGCGCCGCCGAGGGCCTGGGCTGCTACCTGAACGGCAGGCGCTGCGGCGTCAGCGCGGCCGCAACCCTCGCCGCGGCCACGGTCTGCTACACGAACGCCGCCTCCTTCGCCGGCGCGGGCCGGGAGGAGGCCTTCCGCCGCATCCTGGCGCGCGCCGCCTACAGCGCGGGCTGGTCGGATGCCTACGGGCACGCGCTCGTCGCCAGCGGCCGCGCCGAGCTCATGCTCGACCCCGTCATGAAGCCCTACGACTGCGGGCCGTTTCCCGTGATCCTGCGCGAGGCGGGCGGCTTCTTCGGCGACTGGGCGGGCCGCGAGACCATTCACGGCGGGGAGGCCCTGAGCACGAGCCGGGCGCTTCTCCCCGAGGTGTTGAACATCCTCCGCGGCGAACCCCAACCGAAAGGAGCGCCCTCATGAACCCGAGATCCCCGAACCCGACGAAAACGGCCCTCTCGCTTTTCGAGGAGTTCAAGAAATTCGCGTTCAAGGGCAACGTGGTCGACCTCGCCGTCGGCGTGATCATCGGCGCCGCGTTCGGCAAGATCATCGACTCCCTCGTCAAGCATGTGCTGATGCCGCTCGTCAGCCTGCTGATCCCCGGCGAAAAGGGCTATCTCGGCTGGAAGGCCGTGGTGAACGGCGTGGAGATCCCCTACGGGCTCTTCATCGGGGAAGTGGTGAATTTCCTGATCGTCGCGCTCGCGCTCTTCCTCTTCATCGTGAAGTTCCTCGGCTGGTTGACGAAAGCCAAGCAGGAGGAGCAGAAGCTCCCCCCGCCGCCGACCCGCGAGCAGGAGCTGCTGACCGAGATCCGCGATCTCCTGAAAAAGGTCTGAGGCCGCGGCCGGGAGGGGGGAGGCCGCGCGGCCGCCCCCCCGGCCCCGTTCCGACGCCGGCCGCTTCCGCCGCAGATGACGCCCCCCCTCTGGATCTTCATCGCCGCCTACCTCGGCATCGCCCTGGGCCACGTCCCCGGCCTGACGCTCGACCGCACCGGGATCGCCCTGCTCGGGGCGATGGCCATGATCCTCGCCGGCGCGATCTCCCTGCCCGAGGCCGTGGCGGCGGTCGACGTGCCCACCCTCGTCCTGCTCTACGCCCTGATGATCGTCTCCGCCCAGCTCCGCCTGGGCGGCTTCTACACGCGCACGGCGCTGGCGGTCGCCTCCGTGCTCGTCCACCCGCGCTTCTTTCTCCTCGCCGTCATGCTGACCAGCGCCGTGCTCTCGGCGGTGCTGGCCAACGACATCGTCTGCCTCGCCTTCACGCCGGTTTTGACCCTGGCGCTGCTCTCGGCCCGCCGCAACCCCGTGCCCTACCTGCTCGGGCTGGCCCTCGCGAGCAACATCGGCTCGGCCGCGACCCTGATCGGCAACCCCCAGAACATGCTGATCGGCCAGGTGGGCCGCCTGGCCTTCGACCGCTTCTTCCTCTGGTGCGGCCCGCCGTCTGCGGCCTCGCTCCTGGCGGCCTACCTGCTGCTCTGCGTCGCCTTCCGCCGGGAGTTTCACCGCCGGGTCGAGACCCCCGATGCCGCGCACCTGCTTGAGCGGCTGCCGCGTTTCGATCGCTGGCAGAGCCTGAAGGGCCTCGGCGTGGTCGTCGCCCTGCTCGCGCTCTTTTTCACGGCCGTCCCCCGCGAGGTGAGCGCGCTCGGCGCGGCGGGGCTTCTCCTGTGCAGCCGCAGGATGAGCGCACGCGCCATGCTGCAGCTGGTCGACTGGCATCTGCTCACGCTCTTCTGCGCGCTCTTCATCCTCGTCCACGCCCTCGAGCTGACCGGGGTCCCCGCCGCGCTCCTCGCCGACCTGCGCCACGCGGGCTTCGACCTCCACGAACCCGAGCTCCTGGCCGCGGTCGCCGTCGTGCTGAGCAACCTCGTGAGCAACGTGCCCGCGGCCATGCTGCTCGTGCGCTTTCTCGACCCGGCCCAGCCCGCCGCCTGGTATGCCCTCGCCGTCGCCAGCACCTTCGCCGGGAACCTGCTTCCCATCGGGAGCATCGCCAACCTGATCGTCATCGAGCAGGCGGCCGAGGCCGGCGTGAGGATCTCGTTTCGCAGCTACGTGCGCGTGGGCGTCCCCGTGACGCTCCTTTCGCTCGCGCTGCTTGGGCTCTGGATCCGTCTCGGCCCGGGATGAACCCCGCGCGGCCTTTCGAGGCCCTCGTTGACAGGGGCTCCGGAGGGATTACGTTCGGCCACGGGGCGGCTGTGCCGGCCCCGATCCTGAAGAGGTCCAAGGAGGGTCCCATGGCCCACCACAACACGCAACGGCTGGCGTTTTTCTTCCCGCGGGCGCGGGTCTTGAGCGAAGCCGAGATCGCCGCCCTTCCCGAAGACAAGCGGCGCGCCGCGGCCCGCGGCGGCACCCCCGGGGTGTGGCTCGAGGTTCACTGCCCCGGCGGGGCCTGCGTGGGGGCGGACGGCAAGGTCGCCCTCGAGGCCGCGGGCGTCGAACCCGCCCAGGCCAAGGGCATCTGGCTGAACGTCTTCTGCCCGGAGGAGCGCTGCCTCTGGAAAAGCGGGACCGAGACGGTCTGAAGACCCCCGGTCCCCGGGTTCCCGACCCCTTCCCGTCCCGGCCCCGGCCGGGACGTTCATTTCCGGTAGGTCTCGGCGCGGATCCCGTAGCGCCGCAGGATCTGCTGCAGCGCCTGCCGCTCCAGACCGCAGCGGCGCGCGGCCTGCGATACGTTCCCGCCGCTCTCCGCCAGCAGCCGGCCGAGGAAGACCCGGTTGAAGCGCTCGAGCACCCGCTGCTTGGCCCGGCGGTAGTCGTCCCCCGCCTCCGGGAGCGCGGCGAGGCACTCCCCCCCGCCGTCCGCCCCCTCGGTGCCTTCCCAGCCCACGTCGGCCGGTCCGATTTCGTCGCCCGCGGCGAAGGAGATCCCGCGCATGATCACGTTTTCGAGCTCGCGCACGTTGCCGCGCCACTCGTGCCGCAGGAAACGGCTCATCAGCTCGGCGGAGATCCGCTTGGGAGGGCGGCCGAGGAGGGTGCAGTGCTTCTGCAGCAGGTGGTCGGCGATGAGGGGGATGTCCTCGCGGTGCTCGCGGAGGCTCGGCTGCCGGATGGGCAGCACGTTCAGGCGGTAAAAGAAGTCCTCGCGAAACTCGCCGGAGGCGATCTTCGCCGGGAGATCCCGGTTCGTGGAGGCGACGATGCGCACGTCGACCACGACCGAGCGCGTCTCCCCGAGCGGTTTGATCTCCTTTTCCTGCAGCACCCGCAGGAGCTTCGTCTGGATCGCGGGGCTCACGTCGCCGATCTCGTCGAGAAAGATCGTCCCGCCGTTGGCCTCCTGGAAGAGGCCGGGACGGGTTTCGGTCGCGTGGGTGAAGGCTCCCTTGCGGTAGCCGAAGAGCTCGCTTTCGAGGATGTTCTCGGGGACGGTGGGGCAGTTCACGGCGACGAAGGGGCCGCGGCTGCGGGCGCTGAGGGCGTGGAGGGCGCGGGCGGTCAGGTCCTTGCCCGTGCCGGACTCGCCCGTGATTAAGACCGTGAGGTCGGTCTTGGCCGCCATCTGGATCGTCTCGTAGAGCCGCTGCATCACGGCGCTCTTGCCGACGAGGTCCTGGAAGGCGGAAAGCGGCGAACAGGCGAGCTGCAGCCGCCGGTTCTCCTGGATGAGGCGGCTGCGCTCGAGGGCCTTCTCCAGGCGGACCACGAGGGCCTCGTGCTCGAAGGGCTTGGTGATGAAGTCGTAGGCCCCGCCGCGCATGGCGCGCACGGCGGTGTCGATCTCGCCGAAGGCGGTCATCATCACGACCGTCTGCTCGGGGTTCTCGCGTTTGACGATCTCGAGGAGCTCCAGCCCGTCCATGCCGGGCATCTTGATGTCGGCGAGCACGAGGTCGAAGCGCGCGGCGGACATCTTGCGCAGCGCCTCCTCCCCGGAGGCCGCGGTCTCGACGCGGCAGCGAAGCTCGGGCTCGAGGGCCCGCCGCAACAGCTCGAGGAGGTCCTTCTCGTCGTCCACGATGAGGATCGTGCGCTTCACGGCTCCTCCTCGACCGGTCCCCCGGCGACCGGCAGCACCACGGTGAAAACCGACCCCTTGCCGGGCCGGCTCTCCACGCGGATCTCGCCTCCGTGGCGGCGCACGATGCCGTAGCTCACCGAGAGCCCGAGCCCCGTCCCCTCGCCGGTCGGCTTGGTCGTGAAGAAGGGATCGAAAATGTGGGGCAGGTCCTTGTCCTCGATCCCGCAGCCGTCGTCCTCCACGGCGACGGCGAGCTTGCCTTCTTGCTCGAGCCAGCGGGTCGCGACCCGGATCGTGCCTTCCTCCCCCACGGCGTGGCGCGCATTCATGAGCAGGTTGAGGAGCACCTGCTTGATCTTCTTTTCGTCGACCACGATCTCGGGGATGCGGCGGTCGAAATCGGAGAGCAGGCGGATCCGTCCGCCGGCCGCGTTCTGGCCGAAAAAGTGGAGCACCTCCTCGATCGTGCGGTGGATGTCCACCTTCTCCTGCTTCGGCTCGGAGCGGCGGGCGAACTTGAGCAGGTCCTCGACGATCGCCTTGCAGTGGCGGACGTGCTTTTCGATCGTCTTCAAATCGCGGTGACGCTCGGAGCCGGGGGTTTCGCCGCGCAGCAGAAGCTGCGTGTAGCCGAGAATGACCCCGAGCGGGTTGTTGATCTCGTGGGCCACACCGGCGGAGAGCTGGCCGATCGAAGCCAACCGGTCGGCCTGCGCCATCTGTTCCTGGAGCCGGCGGCGCTCCTCGATGTCGCGGGCGATCAGGTGGACGGTTGCGTCATCGCCGGCGCCTTCGCGGTCGCGGACCGCGCTCACGAGGACGGCAAGCAAGGCGCCGTCGGTGCGCCTGAGCTCGAGCTCGACGTTCTGGACGAAGCCGCGGCGCGCGATCGCGGCGCCGATCTCCCCCCAGGCCTCGGGCCGGACGAGGAAGCGCGCCAGCGGCACCCCCCGCAACCGGCCGGCGGCCTCTTCGCCCCCCGCGAGCAGCTTCGCCCCGGCGGGGTTGATCTCCAGGATCGTGCCGTCGAGGTCGAGCACGGCGATCGGGTCGCGCGCGGCCTCGAAGATGCGCCGGTACTGCCGTTCCGAGAACGCAAGGGCGCGCGCCCTCTCGTCGGCGAGGCGCTCGAGCTCGCGGTTCACCTCGACGAGCTGGGCCCGGGTGCGGCGAAGGTCCCGCCGGTCGCGGGCGATCCGCTCGGTCGCCTCCCAGACGCGCTCGAAGAACAGGGTGATCGCGGCGAGGGCGACGAACAAAAGGGTGTTCGCCGCGCTGCTGTAAGGCCGCAGCAAGGCCCAGAGGTCGTCCCGCCCCGCAAGCAAAAACCCCTGGCGGGCGATGTGCCCCGCCGCGCGCGAAAGGGAGAAGGCCGCCAGCCCGGCGCAGACCCAGAAGAGGTAGATCCGCAGCAGGCTTTCCGGATCCGCGCGCCTCAGGTGGCTCGCCGTCCCCAGGCAAAGAAACGCGAGGGCGATCATGGCGAGCGAGCCGCCCACATCCACGGCGAAAAGCGGCCAAAAGGGCACGGTCATGGCTCCCCCTCGCCGGGGAAGGCCTCCTGCGGCCGGCGGCGGAAATCCCGCAACCCCGCGCAGAGAAAGGCCATGGCCGGGACGCAGAGCAGGTGATCGAGCCGGGCGAGGTAGTAGAGCGGGGCGAGGATCTCCCCCCAGTCGCCGGCCTCGATGCGCACCCACCCCGGGGAGAGCGGGACCGTGGCGACGATCCCCCACTGTTCATCCAGCAGGTGGGCGAAGAAGGCGCCCGCGTTCCAGAACACGAAAAACCAGGCCGCACGCTGGATCTTCCGCCACCCGGGATGCCGCACGAGCCCCCGCTGCCGCAGGCGCAGGATGAGCAGCCCCATCGCGGCGAGGAAGACGATGTGCGCCGCCTGGTGGAGCACGAGGCTGTCGGTCGGGCCGTGTTCCTGCAGGGCGTGAAGCGGCGAGGCGGAAAGCAAGAGCAGCAGGACGGCAAGCGCCCCCGGGGGGAGAAAGGTTCTGCCGCGTCGGCCGGGGAGCATGCGTTGTTCTCCCAGGCGGCGGATCCGGTGGCGTGCCGCCGCCGATGGCCTCACCCCGGCGCGGAGGCGCGGGCGGCCCGCAGCCGCGCGACCAGCCGGGGGGCGACCCGCCGCAACCGCCCGGCAAGAACCCGCACCAGGAGATAGGCGATGAGAAAGACGAGGACGTAGTTCAGCCCCTCCGGCCGACCGGGAACGGGCACGCCGCCGGGGGAAAACCGGGATTGCAGCCAGTCCAGGGCGAAGAAACAAGGCCAGAGCGCGGCCGCGGAGAGGCCGAACTTGTTGAAAAAGACGTGGCCGAAGGCGCTGTTCGCCTGGCGGTTCAGGGCCTTGTAGCTCGCGGCGTCGCCGCGGGAGGCCGCCTCCCGCGAAAGCTCCTGGTATTTCCGCAGCTCTTCCTCCAAGCGAGCGAGGTGGCCGCCGTTCACCCGGGCGACGATCCGCAGGGTGCCCTCTCCGACGAGCACGACGAGAAACGCCAACAGCACGGTGCCGATCGCACCGTTCGCCGGCGCCGAGGCCGTCAGGGAAAACAACGGGGCAAGCCAGGGATCCAGGACGTGCGCCATGGCGGCGCTCCCTTTCGCACGCCCTCCCCCGCCGCGTCGCGGGAAGAGGCCCGGGCCGGCCGGGTGGCCGGCCCGGGCGAGGCCGTTTTCAGATCCATACCGCGGGTGCGATCACATCGGCACCCAGGCCCTGCCGAAGAACCCCTTGCTCAGGTAGCCGATCCCCACGTAGAGGGCGAGCACGATGAAGATGAGCTTCAACCACTTGTCGGGGATGTACTTGGCGGTCCGCGGGCCGATCATGGAGCCGACGAAGATCCCGATCAGCTGGATGCCGACGAGCGTCCAGTCCATGCCGGCGCCGGCCACCCGGATGTAGGTCGTGATGCCCGTGATCATGCTGAGCAGCACGGCGAGCGCCGAGGTGCCGGCGACGACGAACATGGGCAACCCCACGATGCTCGTGAGGTAGGGCACGTAGAGAAAACCGCCCCCGACCCCGATGAAGGCCGAGATGGCGGCGATGACCACCCCCCCGAAAAAGGCGGCGATCGGGTTGAAGGTGAAGTCGGTCCCGAAAAAGGTCATGGTGGACTTGGTGAGCCCCAAGGATTTCAGGGTGACGCCCGCGGCGGCGATGTCCTTTTTCTCGCGCACGGTCTTCTCGAAGGCCTGGGCCGCCGCCTTGGCGGCCTTCTTGCTCTCCTGGCCCTTGGGGGTGAGCTCGTAGATCAAAACGAAGCCCACGACCAGGACGAAGACCCCGAACCAGCCCTGGTACTGGCTGAAACTCACGCGGCCGCCGCTGATCGAGGCCGAGAGGTAGGCGCCGACGATCGAGCCGATCCCCAGCGCCAACCCGAGCGGCCAGGACATGCGCCGGGACTTGAAGTAGTTGATGACGCTGAGAATGGCCGAGAGCCCCACCAGGAACTGGTTCGAGGTGCGGATGCTGTCGGTCAACGTCTTGTTCAGCCCGGGTGCGGTTTCGCGGAAGGTGCGCACCCAGTCGCCCAGGCCGTAGATGGTCATGTGGCCGACCCCGGCCATGATGCCGCCGAAGGCGCCGACGGTCGAAAAGATCCAGCCCACCCACGTGGCCCAGAGGAGGGCGAGAATCCAGCTCACCTGCGGCGCCCCGGGCACGCCGAAAGCACCGCGCGGGGCCGTGGGATCGATCTGCCCCTTGCCCTTGCCCTCCGGGGCCTTGGCGATCTCCTGGCCGAGCTTGGCTGGGAGCCCGAGGTCGCTGCCGACGGCCTTGGGCTTGGCCGCCTCGGCCGCCGGCTGGCCCGAGGCGGCGGGCTGCTGCGCCAGGAGGGCGCCTGCACCGAAGGCCAAGATCGCCGCTGCCAGCGCGCACACGGCGATTCCTCTTGAAAACGATCCGTTCCTCTTCATCCTTCCTCCTTTCCCGATGCACCGGCCGGGCGGCCGGGGTAATGGATGACGCCAAACCCCCGCCTCGCAAAGCAAGCGGCATGCCATCCGACCGAGCTCGCCGGGAGCCGGGGCCGGGCGGCGACGGAGGAAGGACCGGTCCTGGAGGAAGGATGCTCCGAAGGTCAAGATTCCACTGAAATCAAACAGAATTTTTTGATTCCACGGCATCCCGGCGAACCCTCCCCGCACGCGTGCGCTGCGGGGCGGTGGACGTCACGGTTGAGGGGCCGGACGGCGCCTTGGATGTCTACATCGCAAAAAAAACTGCGCACTGCAACAATATTTTTGCATATCATTTCCTGCCTGCCCGCTCCGGAAACGGCGGGGAAAAACCGGATTCCGCATCAACTGTTCGGAACATTTCGGTTTTTTCATCGGTGCACGCCGCGGCGGCCCTTTCGCGGCGGCCCGCGGCGCATGGTATGCTTATTGCTGCGCTCCCGGGATTCGAATGCCGTGAAGATCCAGACCACACCTAATTTCAGGGGGAGGTTTTCGGCCGATGGAAAAAACCGTTTATAGCCTGTGCTTCATGTGCTCGGTGCGCTGCCCGATCCAGGTCACGGTCAAGGACGGGCAGGTGACCTTCATCCAGGGCAACCCCAAGGTCCCCGGGATCGAGGGCAGCCTCTGCCCGCGCGGCGCGGCGGGAATCGCGCTGCTCTACGACGCGCAGCGGCTGCAGTCGCCGATGATCCGCACCGGCGAGCGCGGCGCGGGCTCCTGGCGTAAGGCGAGCTGGGATGAGGCCCTCGACTACATCGCCGACAAGCTCAAGACGATCGTGAAGAAACACGGCGGCCAAAGCGTCGCCCTGATCGAGCGCACCAACCTCGCCACGCACGTGAGCAAGGCCTTCCTCAAGGGAATCGGCTCGCCCAACTATTTTTCCCACGACGCCCTCTGCAAGGGCTCGGTCAACACCGCCTGCCGCTCCCTCTTCGGCTACACCGACGCCCAGATGGGGATCGACTACAAGAACACGCGCCACCTCGTGCTCTACGGCCGGAACCTCTTCGAGGCGATCGCCGTGAAAGAGGTGAACCAGACGATCGAGGCCCTGGGGGCCGGGGCCAAGTTGACCTGCATCGACCCGCGCGTCTCGATCACCGCGACCAAGGCGCACCGCTACTGGATGATCCGGCCCGGGACCGATCTCGCCCTCAACTACGCCCTCATCCACGTGATCCTCAAGGAGCGGCTCTACGACGCGGCCTACGTCGAGCGGTGGGTGCTCGGGTTGAACGAGCTGCAGGACTTCGTCCAGCCCTACACGCCGGAGTGGGCCGAACGGGAGACCGGGATCGCCGCCGCCGAGATCGTGAGCTTCGCCCGCGAGGTGAGCCGGGAGAAGCCCGCGGTGATCTTCCACTACGGCTACCGCGGGGCCCACCACACGAACGAGATCTACCTGCGCCGCTCGATCTTGATCCTCAACGTCCTCATGGGCAGCGTCGAGGCCAAGGGCGGGCTGTTCTTCAAAAAGGGCCCGGGCGAGGTGGGGCGCAAGCCGGCGCGCAAGCTGACCGACCAGAAGTTCCCGGCGGTCAAGGCGCCGCGCATCGACAAGGTCGGCACCCCGGACTTCCCGCTGCCCGACCCGGAGCACGGGGTGCCCCAGATGCTGCCGCAGGCGATTCTCAACGAGGACCCCTACCCCCTCAAGGCCCTCTTCGCCTTCCGCCTGGACCCGCTCATGTCCATGCCGGACACGAACCTCACCAAGAAGGCGCTCCAGAAGCTCGATCTCGTGGTCACCTGCGACATCAACTGGAGCGACATCGCCTGGTGGTCGGACGTCGTGCTGCCCGAGTCGGTCTTCCTCGAGCGAACCGACTGCGTCCAGCAGGCGAACGGCCAGAAGCCCCAGATGTTCCTGCGCCGGCGCGCCGTGCCGCCGCGCTACGACACGCGCGACTGGGCGGTGATCGTGAAACAGCTCGCCGAGCGCCTCGGGCTGGGCGATTTCTTCCCCTACCAGGACACCGAGGAGCTCGTCCGCTGGCAGCTCGAGGGAACCGGCTTCACCCTCGAGGATTTCGACAAGACGGGCTTCGTCGCCTACACCGACAAACAGATCCTCTGGGACCGCTTGAACGGTCTCAAGCTCAAGACCCCCTCGCAGAAGATCGAGTTCAAGTCCTCGCTTCTGGAAAACGCGGGCTTCGCCTCGTTTCCGCCCTACGAGCCGGTGCCGGCCTACGAGGGCAACCGCTTCCGGCTGATCACCGGCCGGGCGGCCCTGCACACCCACGTTTCCACCCAGAACAACCCCTACCTGCACGAGCTCCTGCCCGAAAACGAGCTCTGGATCAACGCCCGGCGCGCCGCCGCCCTCGGCGTGAAGGACGGGGCACTCGTCACCGTCGCCTCCCGGGTCGGCTCCGGCCAGATCCGCGCCCGGGTGACCGAGCACATCCACCCCGATTGCGTCTTTCTCCTGCACGGCTTCGGCCACGAGGCGGCCTTCGCCGCCCGCGCCTGCGGCCGCGGGGTTTCGGATGCGCTGCTCGAGGAGAACCTCACCGACCGCGTCGGCGGCAGCCCCGCCCTGCACGACACGACCGTGACCGTCCAGCCGGTTTGAGGCGAACGCCAAGGAGGGAAACCGCCCATGAGCCAGTATTACCTCTTCCAGGACACCAAGAACTGCATCGGCTGCCACTCCTGCGAGATCGTCTGCAAGAGCAACAAGGGCCTGCCGATCGGCCCCAAGCCCTGCCAGGTGATCCACGTCGCCCCGCGCCTGGTGAACGGTCAGCCGCGCGCCTCCTACGTCTTCATGCCCTGCTTCCATTGCCAGAACCCCTGGTGCGTGGCCGCCTGCCCGACCGGGGCGATGCGCAAGCGGCCCCAGGACGGGATCGTCTACGTGGAGCCCGAGCTCTGCGTGGGCTGCAAGACCTGCATCACCGCCTGCCCCTGGGGCGCCCCGCAGTGGAACCCCGAGACCGGCAAGGCGGTCAAGTGCGACTACTGCAAGGACCGGCTCGACGCGGGGCTCAAGCCCGCCTGCGTGACCGTGTGCACGACGCATTGCCTGCACTTCGGCCGTGTCGAGGAGATGACCCGCATCCGGCGCGAGCGCCACGCGCGCACGATCGCCAGCCTGGAGAACCAGATCGGATGAGCCCCCGCGGCCGTCCGCCGGAGCCGACCCGATGAGCGCGCCCCTCCCCTGCCCGGTCCACGAGACGATCCTGCGCGTGCGGGAGGAGATCGAGTCCGGCCGGCTGGCCCACCCGCGCAGCCGCCGGATCGCCGAGGAGATTCTCGATCTCTTGAACGACGTCGCCTGGGGCCGCGCGGGCCAGGACCACCCCGGGGCGATCGCCTCGCTCGCCGACGAGCTCGCCGCGGACGGCGAGCACCCGGCCGCGGCCGGCCTCGGCCGGTTGCTGCTCGACGTCCTGAGCCGGCAGCGCGAGGTCTTCCAGAGCCACATCGAGACCCACAACTGCGCGAGCGGGGACTGCGTGCGGCTCGTCCCCGCCCCGTGCCAGATGGCCTGCCCCGCGGGGATCGACGTGCCCACCTACGTGAACCTGATCGCCCTCGGCCGGGACGCCGAGGCGATCGAGGTCATCCGCCGCGACAACCCCTTCCCCTGGGTCTGCGGCCTGGTCTGCACCCGGCCCTGCGAATTCATGTGCGTGCGCGGCCGCCTGGACAAGCCGATCTCGATCAAGTTCCTCAAGGCCTTCGCCGCCGAGCGCGCCCTCTCCGACCGCAGCTACCGCAACCCGCCGCGCGAGGCGGACAAGGGCCGGCGCGTCGCGGTGATCGGGGCCGGCCCGGGGGGGCTGACGGCGGCCTACTACCTCGCCCTCAAGGGCTACGGGGTCACGGTCTTCGAGGAGCTCCCCATGGCGGGCGGCATGATGATGATCGGCATCCCCCGCTACCGCCTGCCGCGCGAGGTGATCGACCGCGAGGTGGCGATGCTCGAGGCCCTGGGCGTCCGCTTCCGCTTCCACACGCGCTTCGGCCGCGACATCGACCTCGAAACGCTCAAGTCCCGGGGCTACGACGCGGTGTTCCTCGCGATCGGCGCCCACGCCTCCTTCAAGCTGAACATCCCCGGCGAGGCCGACTTCCCCCAGGTGATCGAGGCGATCGCGCTGCTGCGCCGGGTCGCGCTCGGCGACCACCGCGCCCCGGGCCGGCGGGTCGTGGTCGTGGGCGGGGGCAACGTCGCCATCGACGCCGCGCGCACCTGCCTGCGCCTGGGCTGCGACGAGGTGACGATCGCCTACCGCCGCAGCCGGGCGGACATGCCGGCCGACGTGGAGGAGGTGGAGCAGGCCGAGGAGGAGGGGGTCCGCTTCTCCTTCCTCACCATCCCCAAGGCCGTGCACGGCGCCGGGAGCGCCGTGCGCGGGCTGGAGTGCGTGCGGGCGAAGATGGTGAAAAAGGACGACGGCCCGCGCCTCTTCCCCGTCCCGGTCGAGGGCAGCGAGTTCACGATCGAGGCCGACACGGTCGTCTCGGCCATCGGGCAGCGGATCGAGATCGAGTGCCTGCGCGACCTGAAGGGCCTCTCCTGGAGCAGGCGGCAGACGATCCAGGCGAGCGCCGTGACCCAGGAGACCTCGCTTCCCGGCGTTTTCGCCGGCGGGGACGCCGTCACCGGGCCGGCGACCGTGGTCGAGGCGATCGGCGCCGGAAAGCGCGCCGCCGAGGCGATCGACCGCTGGCTCTCGGGGATCCCGCAGCCGACGATGCCGCCCGTCCCCGTGCGCCGCAGCCGCGTCGCGTGGATCGAGGTCCCGGCCAGCACGAAGATGACGCTCAAGCGGCCGGAGATGCCGCTGCTCAACCTCGAGCGGCGCCGCACGACCTTCCAGCAGGTCGAGCTCGGCTATCCCGAAAACGCCGTGCGCGAGGAGGCCCGCCGCTGCCTGCGCTGCGACATCTGCCTGCGCTGCGGCGCGTGCGTCGCGGTCTGCCGCGACCGCATGGGGATCGACGCCCTGCAGTTCGGATTTCTCTCCTTCGACCGGCCGGAGCCGACCGATCTCCGCGTCACGGCCGAGCGGTGCATCCTCTGCGGGGCTTGTGCGGCGAATTGCCCGAACGACGCGATCCGCATCGTTGACCGCGCGGGCGAGCGCCTGCTATCCTGGTGCGGCACCGTCCTGAACCGCGAGCGCCTCGAGCACTGCGAGGGATGCGGGGCGGTGCTCGGGCCGCGGCGCTACCTCGAGTACCTCCAGAAGCGCACCGCGCCGGTCGGCCCGCTCCTCACGGGGAGGCTTCTCTGCCAGACGTGCGCCCGCCGCGAAAGCGCGCGCGCACACACGGACATCGCCCCCGCTTAGGCGGAGAGCGGCCCGGTGGGGGAAAGGAGACCCGGCATGGCCTTTCACAAGGGACAAAAGGTGGAAATCTACCGGCGCTCCGAGGACGAGAGCTGGGGGCCGCACATGGACGAGTACGTCGGCCGCCACGGGGTGATCACCGACCCGGACACGACGAAAAACGACCCCGACGCCCTGATCGAGGTCTCGATCGACGGCAAGGGGACCCACCGCTTCCCCCAGGACTGCCTGCGGCCGCTCGACGAATGACCGACGAAGCCACGATCCCCGTCCGCGTGAACGACCGCGTCCTCGACCTCCCCGCGGGGCACTCCCTCCTCACGGGCCTGCTCGAGGCCGGCGTGCCGATCCCCCACCTCTGCCACCACCCCGCCCTGAAGAAGGCCACGGGCATGTGCCGCCTGTGCACGGTCGAGGTGAGCGTGGAAGGCGGCGCCCCGCAGACCAAGCGCGCCTGCCTGCTCAAGCCCGCCCCCGGCATGGCGGTGCGGACCGAGAGCGCGGCCGTCCAGGCCGCGCGCGAGAAGGCGATGCGCGCGCTGTTGCGCCAGGCCCCGCAGGCCGAGCGGCTGCTGCAGCTCGCCGCGGCCTTCGGGATCCGCGTCGACCCCCCCCCCGACGGCTGCATCCGCTGTCTTCTCTGCGAGCGCATCTGCCGCGAGGTGGTGGGCGCGGGGGCCCTGCGGCTGGGAAAGCGCGGGGGGATCCGCCTGATCGAGCCGATCGAGGGCCGCTGCATCGGGTGCGGCACCTGCGCCAACGTCTGCCCCACCCGGGTGATCCACGTGCACGACGAGGAGGCCGTGCGCGTGATCTCGATCCGCGGCGAGACGATCGGCCGCCACCCGCTCGCCCTGTGCGAGGGCTGCGGCAGGCGCTTTGCGACGCCGAAGTTCCTCGAGGCGGCCCACCACCGGGCGGTCGACCACCACCCCGACGTGAAGGAGCACCACCGCTTCTGCCCGGAGTGCGCCAAGCGCCACTCCGGCCGCGTCTCCGCCCAGAAGACCCGCCGCTATTGATCCTGCGGGGCCGGGGAGCCCGTCTTCGTCTCCACCCCCTCCGGCGTGACGAGGACATCGAGGCCCGTCCGCCGCCACGTGGCGCGCGCCTGGGCGACCGTGTCCACGAGCGGCTCCTGGCAGTTGAAGGAGGTGTTGAGGAGAAGCCCGCAGCCCGTCCTCTCCTTCCAGAGGCGAAGCAGCCGGAGCAGGAAGGGGTCGTCGCCCTCTTCCAGGATCTGCGGCCGGGTGGTGCCGTCGACGTGGGTCACGGCCGGCACCCCGTGCGCGGCGACCGGGACGATGTAGGACATGTACTTTCCGGGCACGCCCCAGTCCCCCCCCAGCACCATGGGCGCGTAGGGCCGGTACCACTCGCGGTGCTTCACCTCGCGGTTCAGCCGCTCCTTGCCGTCGGGGAGGCGCGGGTCGAGCAGGATGCTCCGGTGGCCGAGGGCGCGCGGGCCGGACTCGGCCCGGCCGTAACAGAGCCCCACGCTCAAGCCCCGCTCGAGGAAGCGCACGATCTCCTCGGCCCGCTCCGCGGGGATCGGGCCGGCGTCGGTGCCCAGGTAGGGCGTGAGCGGCCGGGGGGTCCGCGGCCGGCCGAGCACGTGGTGCCAGGCGAAGAGCGCCTGGCCCAGGCTCAGACCGCCGTCGTGGGGCTGGGCGGGGACCCAGGTCCCGTCGAAGAGGGCGCTTTGGTGCACCGCGGTGTTGGCGATGCAGTTCATCGCGCAGCCGCCGGTCAGGACGGCGCATGCGACCGGCCACCGCGATTTCAGGCGCCGGGCGGCCTCGAGGAAGAGCTCGGTCGTGAGCCGCTGCAGCGAGGCACAGACGTCCTGGGCGAAGGGGTCCTCGGGCTCGAGGGCGAGCTCGTCGCCGCGGCCGAAGCGGAAGGTCTGGAAGGGCGCGTAGGGGTAGTAGAGCATCTGCTCGCGCAGCACGGCCACGATCTCCTCCCGCGGGGTCCCGTAGCTGGCGAGCCCCATGAGCTTGCCCGCGCCCTCGAGCCGCTTCATCCCGAAATTGTATTCCCCGAGCGAAGCCCAGACGGCCCCGATGTTGAGCTGCATTTTTTTCTTTTCGTAGCCCCAGCCGTACTCGATCTCCCGGATGCGGTGGCCCGCACCCCAGGCCATGGCGCAGGCGCGCAGATCGCCGCTGCCGTCGGCGGAGAGGATCCCCGCCTCGGCGAACGGCGAGGTGAAGAGCGCGCCCGCGGCGTGGGCGAGGTGGTGGTCCACGGCCAAGGCCTCGAAGGTGCGGCCGAACAGGCGAATGCGATGCCGGCTCATGCGCCCCTCGGGCGGGCCGCACCAGCCGTCCTGCTTGTAGTCGGGACGCTCGTCGTAGCGCTCGCCCTCGATCTCCAGAGCGAAGCGTTTCCCGTCCCGGCCGGGACGGAGATAGGGGTTGAAGACCACGAGATCGACGGAGTCGGGCGACCAGCCGTACTCTTCCAGGATCGCCTCCAGGTCCATCGGGCCCGCATCGTGCTTGACCCGCGTGAGGCGCTCCTTCTCGAGAACGCAGACCACCTCCCCCTCGTCGAGGAGGGTGACGTTTGCGTCGTGGCCGAAATAAAAGGACAGGATTCGCATGCGGAGACTCCCCCTCGGCCGAAAGAAACGCCGCGGGATGCTACGGCCCGACCCGGCGGCTGTCAAGGCGCAGGAGAGGGGTTTGAGCCCGCGGCCCGAATATGATACCGATGTTTGCTTGACGCGAAGACGGGGACGGGGCGCTGTCCCTCTCCGGTGACCCCTTGAGAAAGGAGATGCCCATGGCACCGAAATCCCGCGAGGAACGCAGGCAGAAGGTCATCGAGGTCTTGAACAAGGCGCGCGCGATGGAGCTCCACGCCATCCACCAGTACATGAACCAGCACTACAACCTGGACGACAAGGACTACGGCGAGCTCGCGGCCAAGATCAAGCTGATCGCGATCGACGAGATGCGCCATGCCGAGATGTTCGCCGAGCGCGTCAAGGAGCTGGGCGGCGAGCCCGTGACCGAGCACGGCCACAAGGTGCAGAAGGGCCAGAAGGTGGAGCAGCTCTTCTCCTTCGACGCCCGCCTCGAGGACAACACGATCGACGTCTACAACGGCTTTGCCGGGATTTGCCGCGAAAACGGCGACCACCTCACCATGAAGCTTTTCGAGGCGGTCATCGCCGAGGAGCAGATCCACTACAACTACTTCGACAACGTCGACGAGCACATCCAGAGGCTCGGCGACACCTTCCTCGCCAAGATCGCCGGCACCCCCTCCTCCACGGGCTTGACTCCCAAGGGCTTCGCCGTGGGCACGGGGGGCGAGGCGGCCTGATCGCCGCTCACGCCCCGCGCCGGGAGGCTTGCGCCAGGGCCTCCCGGTGCAGCCGGGCGAGGTCCCCGACGAGCCGGCGGTTGTCGAACCCCGCGAGGACGCGGGCCCGCGCGGCGGGGAGGATGCGCCGCCGGAGCTCGTTGTCGCCGAGCAGCTGGCGCATGGCGAGGGCGAGGCCGGCCGCATCGCCCGGCGGGACGAGAAGCCCCGTCTCTCCGTCCTCGATGAGCTCGGGGATGGCCGAGACGCGCGTCGCCGCCACGGGGACGCCCATGCACATCGCCTCGACGAGGACGTTGGGGATCCCGTCGCGGTCGCCGTCGGCGGCGACCTCGCTTCCGAGCACGAACAGGTCCGCGCGCCGGTATTCCTCGCGCACGGCCTCGTGGGCGAGCGTTCCGGCGAGCCGGCAGACCCCCGCCAACCCCATCCCGCGCACGAGCCCCTCGATCCGCTCCCGCTCGGGACCTTCGCCGACGAGCGTGTAGGCGAAGGGGAGGCCCTCCCCCTTCAGCTGCGCGAGCGCGCGCAGGATCGTGGGGATCCCCTTCTTCGCGATCAGCCGCGCCACGGTGAGGATGCGGAAGGGCGGCCGGGCCTCGACCCGCAGGGCCCCGCCGGGATCGAAGAAGCGCGTGTCGATGCCGTGGTAGAGGCGGTGGATGGGGGTCGCGAGCCCGGCGGCGATCCGCCCGAGGTGTTGCGCGTTGTACCCCGTGCAGGTGACGACGAAGCGGGCGCGGGCGATCTTTTCCCGCAGCTGCACGGGGTCCGTCGTGTAGATGTCCTTCGCGTGCGCCGTGAAGCTGAAGGGAAGCCCGGAGAGGGCCGAGGCGTAAAGCGCGACCGAGGCCGGCGAGTGGGCGAAATGGGCATGCAGGTGGGCGATGCCGCTTCCCGGGAGAACGCGCGCGACAAGCCAGCCCGCCTGCAGGAAATGCCGCAAGCTCGCGGGGTTCTTACCCCGCGCAAGCCGCCGCAGGGCGAGGTGCAACCCGGCCGCCCAGCGGCGCGGGCCCCGCAGCGCGAGCAGGAGGTTGCGGAAAAGGAGGCGGTGGGCGTTCTTCAGGAAGGTCTCGGGGAGGTAGTCCACCCGCGCGCGGATCGCGGCGACGACCGGGTGGGTGATCGCCTCGCGCCCCGGCCGCATGGAGAGGATGCGGATCGGCACGCCCGCCTCCTCGAGGAGGCGGATCTCGTGGGCGATGAAGGTCTCGGAAATGCGGGGGTAGCCCTTGAGGATCATCCCCAGGGCCGGCGGCCGCGGCGCCGGGTCGGGATCGCGGGGCATCTCAGCCGGCCACCAGCCCGCGGAACTCCCGCAGGCGCTCCTTCATGACCTCGATCCCCGTCATCGGGAAGCGGGCGATCGCCTCGCGATAGGGTGCGGGGTGTTCCAGGAGGCGGGCGATGCGCTCCCGCAGCCGATCGGGAGAGAGCTCCTCCCAGGCGAGGAGCTCGATCAAGCCGCGCGCCCGGAAGGCCCGGCCGCGCAGGGCCTGCTCGCGGCGCGGGCTCTCGCGCGGCACGACGAGCGCGGGGGTCCCCACGCTCAGGATCTCGCAGAGGGTGTTGTAGCCGCCCATGCACACGACGGCGTCCGCCGCGGCGAAGAGCGTCTCCATGCGCCGGAAGAAATGGTACATGCGCGCCCCGAGCTTGCGCGCGCGGCGGGCGATCCCCTTGCGCTCGGCCCGCGGCATGAAGGGCCCGGTGATCAGGATGCTCCGGAAGGGCGCCTCCCCCTCCGCCGTCTCGAGCATCGTGAGAAAGGCGTCCATCACCGGGTAGCCGTCGCCGCCCCCGCCGGTCGTGACCACGACCAGGCGTTCCTCCTCGCCGATCCCGTGCTCGCGCCGCAGCCCCTGCACGGCCTCGGCCGAGGGAACCTTGCGCGGGATGTAGCCCGTGAAGCGGAAGCGGCCGGCGAGCTCCTCGGGGATCGCGTATTCGCGGATCGGGTCGTAGAGCTCGCGCTCACCGTAGACCCAAATCTCGCTGTAGAGCTCCGCGAGGGCCTCGTAGGCCCCCTTGTCGCGCCACTCGCGCTGCGTCGTCGCCGCGTCGTCCATGATGTCGCGCAGGCCGAGCACGGTGCGCGTCGCCGGCCGCGAGCGCTTGAGCCACTGCAGGGCGGGGAGCACCTCGCGCTTCAAGCCCAGGGGCTCCTTGTCCACGATGAAGAGCTGGGGCTGGAAGCTCTTCACCGTGGCGGTGATGATGCTCTTGCGGATGTCGAGGGCGTGGCGGGGGTTGATCTTGATCGAAAGCGGCAGGTACTCCTCGTTCGTGCGCTTGATCATGCCGGGGATGCGCACGAAGTCGATCTGCTCGGGAAAGCTGAAGCGGCCAGCGATCGGCGAGCCGGTGAGGATGAGGATGTTCAGCCGCGGGGCGAGCAGGTGGGCGGCGATCGCGAGGCTGCGCCGGATGTGGCCCAGCCCGTAGGTGTCGTGCGAGTACATGAGGATGTTGTAGGTCGCGTTGCGGGCCATCGGGCCTCCGGGCGCGACATCGTCGCTCGGCGCCGGAAAATAGGATTTTATAGAGAAATTCGGGGGATCTTGTCAATTCGAGGGCTTCCCCGAAGGCCGCGACTTTGGTATGCTGCGTGCCCGTCGCGCCCTGGTCCGGCGGCGCGGCGCCCCGAGGCGTTCTTTCGTCCGCGAGGTGGAAAGGCATGGCCCGTTCCGAGGTTCACCCCGTGCATCGCTTCGAGCCCTGGCAGGTCTGGCCGGGCTCTTACGACAACCCGCCCGCCGACGGCGAGTTTCCCCGGCCCCCGGATCTCGGCCTGACGATCACGCGGAAGACGAAAATCGCCTCCATGGGGAGCTGCTTCGCCCGCGAGATCAAGCGCCGCCTGCTGCAGCGCGGGTTTTCCTATATCCAGGAGGAGGCCCACCACCCCGCCGCGGTGCATGCGAGCGCGGCCTGGGAGCGGGTCTACAACACCTTCTGCATGCGCCAGATCGTGGAGTACAGCTTCGGCGACTTCCGTCCCGCCCGGCGCTGGTGGAAAACCCCGGTCTCGGGCCGCATCCAGGACCCCTATCGCCGCGCCGTGCTCTACGACTCGCTCGAGGAGGCCGAGGCCGACTTCGCGCGCCACCGCGAGCACTCCCGCCGCGCCCTCGCCACGGCCGAGCTGTTGATCCTCACGCTCGGCCTCACCGAGATCTGGCGCGACCGCGAGGACGGCTCGGTGATCAGCCTCCCGGGCGGGCCCTATGTCAACGAGGGCGGGGACCTCTCGCGCTACGCCTTCTCGGTGAGCCGGCTCGCGGAAAACCTGGAGAACCTGGAGCGCATCCGCGCGATTCTCTCCGCCCACAACCCGGGCTGCCGCATCCTCGTCACCGTCTCCCCGGTCCACCTCTGGGCGACCTTCCGGCGCGACGCCGATGTCCTGAGCGCAAGCTGCAACTCGAAGAGCACGCTCCGCGCCGCGGCCGACGAGTTCGTCTCCCGCCACGAGAACGTCTTCTACTTCCCGGCCTTCGAGATGGCGACCCTCTACCGCCCGATCCTCGGCCGGAGCTGGTTCGCCCCCGGCCGCGAGAACTTCCACGTCGACAAGGCGACGGTCAAGTTCATCATGAACCATTTCTTCCGCTGGTATGCGCCCGGCGAGCCCTGCGCGCCCTTCGCCCTCGAGGGGGAGGAGGGGCTCCCTTGACTTCCGGCCCCGCGCTCCGCGACAATGGCCCGCTGGCCCGGACCGCCGGCGGCAAGGAGAGCCCATGGAATTCGAGCCCGTGATCGGGCTGGAGGTGCACGCCCAGCTCAAGACGAAGACGAAAATCTTCTGCTCCTGCGCGACCGCCTTCGGCGCCCCGCCGAACACCCAGGTCTGCCCGGTCTGCCTCGGGCTGCCGGGGGTCTTGCCGGTCTTGAACCGCGCGGTCGTCGACTACGCGCTGCGCATGGCGCTTGCCGTCTCCTGCACGATCGCCCGCGAGAGCCGATTCGCGCGCAAGAACTACTTCTACCCCGACCTCCCCAAGGGCTACCAGATCTCGCAGTACGAGCTCCCGCTCGCCGAAAACGGCCGCCTCGTCGTCGAGACCGACGCCGGCCCCCGGGTCGTGCGCATCCGCCGCATCCACATGGAGGAGGACGCCGGCAAGCTCGTCCACGACCCGCGACTGGGCCGGAGCCGGGTCGATTTCAACCGCGCCGGGGTCCCGCTGATCGAGATCGTGAGCGAGCCCGACCTCGACTCCGCGGCGGCGGCCGGTGCCTACCTGCGGGCGCTGCGCGGGCTGGTCCGCTGGCTGGGGATCTGCGACGGGAACCTCGAGGAGGGAAGCTTCCGCTGCGACGCGAACGTCTCCCTCCGGCCGAAAGGGAGCCCCCTTCTCGGGACGCGGACCGAGCTCAAGAACCTCAACTCCTTTCGCTTCGTCGAGCGCGCGATCGAGCGCGAGATCGAGCGCCAGCGCGAGGTGCTGGCCGAGGGCGGGGCGGTGGTCCAGGAGACGCGCCTCTACGACCCCGAGCGCGACCGCACCGTCTCCATGCGCGGGAAAGAAGAGGCGCACGACTACCGCTATTTCCCGGACCCGGACCTGCCGCCGCTCACGATCGACGAGGCCTGGATCGAGGCCGTGCGGCAGGGCCTGCCCGAGCTCCCCGAGGCGCGGCGCGGCCGCTTCGTCGAGCACCTGGGCCTCTCGGCCTACGACGCGGGGGTCCTCACCGCCGAGCGCGACCTCGCCGACTACTTCGAGGCGGTCCTCGCCCGCTTCCCCCAGCCGAAGACGGTCGCCAACTGGGTGATGGGGCCGGTGCTCGCGCTCCTGAACGAGCGCGGCCTGGAGGCCGGGGAGGCCCCCGTCGCGCCGGAGGCCCTGGCCGAGCTGCTCGCGCTCGTGGACCGCGGGGCGATCAGCGCGAAGACGGCCAAGGAGGTCTTCGCCGAGATGGCGCAAACCGGGGCCGCCCCCGAGGCGATCGTCGCGGCTAAGGGCCTCTCCCAGATCAGCGGCGAAGCCGAGCTCGAGGGGATCGCACGCGGCGTTCTCGCGCGGCACCCCGCGGAGGTCGCCTCCTTCCGCGCCGGAAAGAAGAAGCTCCTCGGCTTCTTCGTCGGCGAGGTGATGAAGGCGACCCGCGGCCGGGCGAACCCGAAAACGGTGAACGCCTTGCTCGCCCGGCTCTTGAGCGATTGAACCCGGAAGGCAAAGGCGGGCTCGAGCCCGCCTGCGCCGATACCTGACCGATAGGGGAGTTTCCGTTCATGAGAACGATCCGTTTCGCCCTCACAGCAGCGTTTCTCTTCGCCCTCGCCCCGGCCGCCTTCGGCGCCAAGACGCTCGCCATCGTGCCCTTCAAGGTCCACGCCGACCGCGACGTGGCCTTCATGGCGGACGGGATCTACGACATGCTGAGCGCGCGCCTGAACCGCCCGGGCGAGCTCGAGGTCAAGCCGCGGGCGGCGGTCGAGCGCGGGCTCGCCGCCCTTCCCGGCGGCTTTTCCGAGGGGCGCGCCCCCGAGATCGCCCGCGCCCTGGGGGTCGACTTCCTGCTCTTCGGCAGCCTCACCGTGCTGGGCGAGGGGGTGAGCCTCGACGCCCGGGCGATCGAGGCCGGCGGCGGCCGCCCGCCCCTTTCCTTTTCCGAGCAGAGCGCCGATTTAGGCGGGATCATCTCCCGCATGAACCGCATGGCGGGCGAGATCCAGGCGGGGCTTCTCGGCAAACCGGCGGCGGCCCCGGCCGGCGCCCCCCCGCCCGCCGCCGCCCCGCAACCCGCCGCCCCGGCCCCCGACACCCACGCCCACCCCGAGAAGCTCTTCCGCCGCCAGGGCGGGCTTGCCCCCGAGGACCGGCCCTCGCCCTTCGTCTCCGAGGAGGGGGGCGGGGGGATCGAGCTCTCGCCCCGTTTCTGGCGAAGCGCCGCCTCCAAGCAGCTCTTCAACGGCCTCGCCCTGGGGGACGTGGACGGGGACGGCAAGATGGAAACCGTGATCGCCACCCCCGAGGGGGTCTTCGTCCACCGCATGGAACAGGGCCGCTTCCACCAGGTGCACGACCTGAGAAAGGAGAACCGGGGTGGCATCCCCGTCGCGATCGACGTCGCCGACGTGAACGGAAACGGCCGGCCCGAGATCTTCGTCACCGCGCTCACCCCGACCCGCCGCGCGGTCTCCTCCTATGTCCTCGAGCACGACGGAGCCGTCTTCCGCCGCGTCGCCGAAGACCTCCCCTACTATTTCCGCGTCTGCCGGACCCCGGAGCGCGGGGCGGTCCTTCTCGGCCAGGAGCACCGGCCGGGGAGCCCGCACTCGAACCGCATCCACGAGTTCCTCTGGAAAAACGGCCGCTACGAGCCCGAGGTCGCCGTCCCCGTGCCGATCGCCCTGAACGTCCTGGGGATGGCGCTTGCCGACCTGAGGGGGGAGCGCAAGGAGGATACGGTCGCCTTCGACCGCGAGGATTTCATCCGCATTTTTGCCCCCGGAGGGGCGGAGGAGTGGAGAAGCAGCGAGAAATACGGCGGGAGCACCCTCTACTTCGCGGCCGAGCGCGCCGACCAGGGCGACGTCGAAAACCCGATCTACCTCCCCATGCGGCTTCTCCCGTGGCGGCCGGGGGCCGACGGCAAGGGAAGGCTGCTCGTCGTGCGCAACCACGACTGGGCGGGACGCCGCCTCGAGCGCATGCGGAGCTACCAGGAAAGCCAGATTCTTTCCTTCTTCTGGGACGGCCTGGGGCTTGCCCCGGAGTGGCGCACCCGCAAGATCACGGGTGCGATCCGCGACTTCGCCGTGGGCGATTTCACGAACGACGGCCGCAACTCCTTCGTCGCCGCGGTCGTCCTCGAGGAAGGCCACGTCATCGGCACCGACCCCAAGAGCGTCGTGATCGCCCTCGAATTCAAATAGGCCTCTCCCGGAGCCCCGGCCGGGGTTCGGGGGGAGGGGAATCCCCGCTTGAGGCAACGGGCGGGGGAGCCCCCCGATATCACGCGGCCCAACGCGGGCAGGGTGCCGGCGTTCTTTGCCAGGAGGGGCGTGGGCACGAGGGACTTGGACCGAAGGGCGGCGCAGGCTGCTTTATTCCGGAAGGGCGATTCGGGACATGAAAAAGGCCCGGGGCCGAAGCCCCGGGCCTTTTCGTGCAGGAAGGGGGGAAGAGGCGGCGCGATCAGAAGTCGATCTGCCACTTCGCGCCGGCGTACCAGCGGTAGCCTTCGTCGTCGTCCGACGCCGGGTCGTCGCCGAAATCGATGTAGCCGATTTCGGGGACGAGGTAGACGCCCTTGGCGAGCGTGATCACGGCCTGGATGTAGGTTTCCCAGGCCACGGCGTCGTCGGTGCCCGAAACGCCGTCGTCGTCGTTCCTGTAGCCCACACCCGCCTCGAACTTGAGCGTGTCGGTGAACTTGAGGCCGGCGACGAGCATCGCGGAGAGGCTCTTCGCGTCGTTCGTGTCGTCGCTGCCGTCCAGGGTGGCGCGGGCGTAGGTCGCGCCCCAGCGGCCGTTCGCCCAGCCGGCGTTCGCCCAGTTCTGGCCGTAGGCGACCTGCGGGCCGATCCAGAAGGCGCCGATGTTGATCATGCTGTCGATCCCGATGACGTAGGACCAGATGTCGAGGTCATCGGTCAGGCCGCTCGTATCGCTGTCACCCTGATCGACCTTGAAGTACTGGACACCGCCGAAGGGGCGAAGGTCGAAGGCCCCGAACTTCATGAGGTAGGAGGCCTCGAGCTTGGGCAGGTTCCAGTCGACGTCGCTGCCGCTCGGGGCGATCCCCCCGGTGGTGTACAGGGCGTTCGTCAGCAGGGCGATCTCGAAGTTCCCGATGTTCAGGCCCAGCATCGCCGGGCGGCGGCCGTAGAAGTTGCCGTTCCCGAGGAGGCCGTTGTCGGAGTCGAAGACCTGGCCGGAGATGAAGCGCGTGACCGGCGAGTAGTCTTTTCCGACCTTCAGGGTCGCGTTGTCGGAGAACTTCCAGAAGCCGACGGCGCGCCGGGTGTTGACGGAATCATCGCCACCGTCTCCGCCGCCGGTTGCGCGCATGGCGAGCTCGATCAGGCCGCTCACCTTGTCGGCCTTCACGCGCGCGCCGAGCCGCGAGTTGCCCTGGAAATCCCAGCGCAGACCCCAGTCGGAGTCGTCGCCCGCGACCGTGGCATCGCCGAAGTCGTCGTAAATGTAGAAGGTCGCCATGCGCTGGCTGCCGTAGAAGGACCAGTCGGCGGCCAGGGCCGGCGCGGCGAGCAACAACGCCGCAAACACCGCAATCAGTTTCTTCATCGTTTCCATCCTCCTTGAACGAGCTGTGGAAAAACCGGTTTCGAAAACCCCTACCCTTCCTGCACCTCCTTTTCCCCGGAGCGGGCGGCCTCAAAGCGTCCCCCGGGGGGCAAGCCTGAAGAACCCCCCGGCACCCTGCGGCCGGAAATCGGGGCGGATATTACTTGCGATTCCCGGACCCTGTCAAGGGCTTTCTCTTTTTTGGATCGAATTCCAAAATTTACCCTCTCTTGAAGGCCCGCTCGATCCTCCCTCGCTCCCAGAGGAGAGCGGTCGGCCGGCCGTGGGGGCAGCTCCCGGGGTTGCGGCAGGAATCGAGGTCGCAAAGCAAGGCCCGGATCTCTTCCGCGGAGAGCGCCTGCCCCGCGCGCACGGCGCCGTGACAGGCGGAAAGCCGCCGCAGGCGCTCTTTCGCCGCAAAGGATCCGCCCGCGCCCTCGGCCTCCGCGAGGTCCGCGGCGAACTCGGCGATCAGGGGGCCGGCCGCCCCCCCGGAGAGGATGCGGGGGACCTCCGCGACCTTGAGCGTCCCCTCGCCGAAGGGCTCGACTGAAAACCCCGCCTCCCGGAGGGTTTCGAGATGGGGGAGGAGGGCCGCCATCGCCCGGGGACCGAGCTCGACCGTCTCGGGGAGAAGGAGCGCCTGCCGCTCCCCGCCGGCCGCTTCCGCAAGCCGCTCGTAGAGGATGCGCTCGTGGGCCGCGTGCTGGTCGACGAGGACGAGCCCCTCCTCCCCCTCGCAGACGATGTAGGCGGCGGCGAGCTGCCCGAGCACGCGCAGCCGGGAGAAGCCCCGGGGGGCGACGAGCTCGACCCGCGGGGCGACCGGCAAGGGGCCTTCCCCCGCGGCGGCCGAGGCGGCGGGGGGGTCTTCCGCGAAGAGGACCGGCAGAGGGGGCTTCGCGCGGGGGGCGGCAAAGGACGCCCTCGGCTCGGCCACCCCCTTCGCCGCCTGCGGCCCCGTCCTCTCCTCCCAGGCGGCGCGCCCCGCCTCGTAGAGCGCCTGGGCCGCGGCGCGGCGGACGAGCTCGTGGACGAGCTGCGGCTTCACGAAGCGCACCTCGCTCTTCGCCGGGTGCACGTTCAGGTCCGCCCCGCCCTCGGGAGCCTCGAGGAAGAGGGCCGCGACCGGGTACTCGCCCCTCCCGAGTCGCTCGGCGTAGGCCGCAAGGAGCGCATGCTGGAGCATCCGGTCGCGCACCGCGCGGCGGCCGACGAGAACGAAGATCCCCTCCGCCGAGCGGCGGAAGACACCGGGCCGGGACACCCATCCCGTGAGCCGGAACCCCTCGGCCGCGGCCCGCACGGGGACGAGCTCGGCGGGGTGCTCGAGCCCCAGGACGGCGAGCGCCCGCTCGAGCGGGTCGGCTGCGGCCGGGTAGCGCCGGAGCGTTCGTTCGTGGTGGGCGAGCTCGAAGCGGACCTGCGGGTGGCCGAACGCAAGCCCGGCGAGCGCCTCCGCCGCGCGCGAGGCCTCGGCGGATGCGGACTTCATGAACTTGCGGCGGGCCGGCGTGTTGAAGAAGAGGTCGCGCACCTCGACCAGGGTCCCGGGCGCGGCCGCGGCCGCGGTGACCCCGGTCACCCGGCCGCCCTCGGCCCGGATCTCGGTCCCCTCGGGGGCGCCCTCCTCGCAGGTGAGGATCCGCAGGCGCGAAACCGCGGCGATGCTGGGGAGCGCCTCGCCGCGGAAGCCGAGGGTGCGCAGGCGGAAGAGGTCCTCGGCCGCGGCGATCTTGCTCGTCGCGTGCCGCTCGAGGGCAAGCCGCGCGTCCTCGGGGCCCATGCCGCAGCCGTCGTCGGCGACGCGGATGAGGGCAAGCCCCCCCTCCTCGAGCTCGACCGTCACCCGGCGCGCGCCCGCGTCCAGGGCGTTTTCGACGAGTTCCTTGACCGCCGCGGCCGGCCGCTCGATCGCCTCCCCGGCCGCGATGCGGGCGGCCACCTCGGGGGGAAGGACGCGGATCCGGCCCGCCATCCTCAGGCCTTCTGCTCCCTGAAGAACTGGAACAGGAACTCGCCCTCGGCGGGCGAGAGGTTGAAGCGCAGGCTCGCCTCCTCGACGAGTTTCGCGATCGGCTTGGCGGGGTCGCCCTGCCGCTCCTCGGAGATCCACTTGACGGCCTTGCGGAGGCTTTCCCCCGGGGGAAGAATCGGGGCCATGCCGTTTTCTCCTTTCGTTTCACGCGGCGGGCGCAACAAACGGCCGCGCCCGCGACGCCTCAGCACGGCCGGCGGCCGACCAGCCCCCGCTCCGCCTCGAGCGCGTGGGCGAGCCGGAGGATCGTCTCCTCGTCGAAGGCTCTGCCCATGAGCTGCAGCCCGATCGGGAGCCCTTCCGCGGAGAAGGCGCAGGGGACCGACACCGCCGGGATGCCGGCGAGGTTCGCCGGGATGGTGAAGATGTCGGCGAGATAGAGGGTGAGCGGGTCGCCCGCCTTCTCCCCGATCCGGAAGGCCGGGGTGGGCGCGGTCGGGCAGGCGATCGCGTCACAGGCCTGGAAGGCCTCTTCGAAATCGCGCACGATGAGCGAGCGCACCTGGGAGGCCTTGCCGTAGTAGGCGTCGTAGTAGCCCGCCGAGAGGCAGTAGGTCCCGATCACGATGCGCCGCCGGACCTCGGCGCCGAAGCCGCGGCCGCGCGTCCTTTTGTACATGGCGAGGAGCTCCCCCCCGCCCGGGTCGCGCAGGCCGTACTTCACGCCGTCGTAGCGCGCGAGGTTCGAGCTCGCCTCGGCCGGGGCGATCACGTAGTAGACCGCGACCGCGTAGCGCATGTGCGGCAGCGACACCGGGACGGCCGTCGCGCCCAGCCGCTCGAGGGTCGCGACGGCTTCCTCGACCGCCCGCCCCACCTCGGGGTCGAGCCCCTCGGCCGCGCGGTACTCGGCGGGGATCCCGATCCGCAGCCCCCGCACACCGCGGCCCAGGGCGGCGGCGAAGTCGGGGACGGGCTCGTCGGCCGAGGTGGAATCGGCGGGGTCGCGGCCCGCGATCGCGGCGAGCTGCAGCGCCGCGTCCTCGACCGTCCGGCCGAAGGGGCCCACCTGGTCGAGCGAGGAGGCGAAGGCGACGAGGCCGTAGCGGGAGACCCGGCCGTAGGTCGGCTTGACCCCCACGACCCCGCAGTGCGAGGCCGGCTGCCGGATCGAGCCGCCGGTGTCCGAGCCAAGCGCCCCGAGGCAGAGGCGCGCCGCGACCGCCGCGGCCGAGCCCCCGCTCGAGCCGCCCGGGGTGCGGGTCGGGTCCCAGGGGTTACGCGTCACCTGGAAGGCCGAGTTCTCGGTCGAGGAGCCCATGGCGAACTCGTCCATGTTGAGCTTGCCCAGGATCACGACCCCGGCCTGCCTCAGGCGCCGGACCGCGGTTGCGTCGTAGGGGGGGATAAAGTGTTCGAGGATGCGCGAGCCGCAGGTCGTGCGCACCCCGCGCGTGCAGAGCACGTCCTTCACCGCGAGCGGGATGCCGGTGAGCGGCCCGGCGTCGCCGGCGGCGAGCCGCCGGTCGGCCGCCGCGGCGGCGGCGAGGGCCTCCTCGGCCGTCACCGTGAGAAAGGCCCCGATCCCGGGGTCCAGGGCCTCGATCCGCGCCAGATGCGCCCGCGCGAGCTCCACGGCGGAGATCTCCCTCCTCCGGAGCAGCCGGCCGGCCGCGGCGATCGTGAGCTCGTGCAGTTCCAAGACGGGTGTCCTTTCCGCGCAAAAAAGGCCGGCGGGCGCCGGGCCTCCCCTCAGATGACCCTTGGCACGAGGAAACTTTCCTCGTCGGCCTCGGGCGCGTTGGCGAGCGCTTCCTCCCGCGGCAGATGCCCCCGCTCCTCGTCCTCGCGGAAGGCGTTTTGGAGAAAGCCGGCGTGGGCCGTGGCCGGGACCCCCGCCGTGTCGACCTCGCGCAGCCGGTCGATGTAGCCCAGGATCTCGGCGACCTGCGCGGCGAAGGCGTCGATCTCGGCCTCCGCGATCGCCAGCCGCGCGAGCTCGACGACATGGAGGATCTCTTCCCGGCGGATGCTCATGGAGGTTCTCCTGCGCTTCACTTGGCGACCGCCTCGGCCGAAAAGCCGTCCCGGCGCAACCGCTCGACCAGCCCGCGCGCGAAATCCCGCGTGGGGTACTCGCCCATGCGCACGCGGAAGATCTTGCCGCCCGCGGCCGAGGATACGGGCTCGACGTAGGCGGCATAGCCGCGCTGCCGCAGCCGCGCCGCAAGGCCGCGCGCCTCCTCCTCCGAGCCGAGCGCCGCCACCTGGACGGTGAAGGTGCGGCCCGCGGTCGACGGGGCCGGGGCCGGCGGTGCGGCAGGCGGCGAAGGGGCGAGCGCGGCCGGCTTTCTCTCCGGCGGCGGGGGGGCGGGGGGCTCCTTCGCGTGGGGCGCGGCGTCTTTCGTCTTTTCGGGCCCGGCCGCCTGGGGCAGGGCCGGTTTCTCCTCCGGGCCGCGCACGAGGGAGTCGTAAAAGCCGAGATCGGTCTTGCGCTTCATCTCGGGCGGCGGCGGGGCGTTCTGCTTTGGCGCGGAGGCGGCCCGGCCCGCGGCCTCGACGGCGCGCTTGAGGCGGTCGATGTCGAACTCGATCGGCGCCGTGCCGCGGCCGACCAACACCCCGAGGACGAACATGCCGGCCGAGATCGCCACCATCCCCGCGACCCAGGCCCAGAGCGCGGCCCGGCTCATGCCGACATACGGCCTGGGTTCGCTTTCCCCCGCGGATCGCGCCATCCCGGTCTCCTTAGAGAGTTTCCCCATCCAAGTCAAGCCGCGCCATGCGCCGCTTGACAGGCGGGAGGCCGCGGGGGTAAGGGCGAAAGGAATCGCGGGCCGAAGCCCGCCCTTGTGCCCTTGTCCTTTTCGTCGAGGCCGTTTGCTGAAAAGGCCGTGCGAACCGGGCGCCCGAAGGCGCCCTGCGCGCACGGCCTTTTTTTCCGCAACCGCCGCGGAAAGGTCCCCTAGAATATGGAAGGGGCCGCCCGCGGAGGGGCGATGGGGCCTGAAGCGCTCCTTTGCGGCCCGATCGCGGCCTGGACCGTCGGGTTTCCCCGCGGGGCCCCTCGCCCACGGCGTCCACCCCTTCGCCGGGGGGCGAGGCGAGGCCGTTCACGCCGCGTCCCCGGGCCCCGGCGGAGCGCGCGTGCCGGTGGGCCGGATCCGCCGCCGGGCCCGGGAGGGCGCCCGAAAAAGCGCTGGACAGGAAGCTCGCCCCCGTGGTGAAAATGCCCTCCGAGCTCCGCGAGCCCCGGATCCGGTCGGCCGACCGCGTCGGCGGGCGGGGCCGGATCGTCGGTCTCGCCGGGCTCGTCGCTTGAAGAAAACACCGGCGCTGACCGGGGGAGGTCGGGTTCGTGAAACGCATCTGCGTCATCGACGGCCAGGGGGGAGGCATCGGGGCGGCGATCCTGCGCGCGCTCAAAGAAGCCTACGGCGAGACGATCGAGCTGATCGCCCTCGGCACCAACGCCATCGCCGCGGCCCAGATGCTCAAGGCCGGGGCGAACCGCGCCGCAAGCGGCGAAAACGCGATCGTCCAGACGGCCCCCCGGGTGGATGTCATCGTGGGCGCGGTCTCGATCGGCTGGGCGCACGCCATGCTGGGCGAGGTCACCCCGCGCATGGCCGAGGCGGTCATGGCCAGCCCCGCGCCCAAGCTCTTTCTCCCCCTCACCCAGGAGGCGGTCCACCTGGTGGGGCTCTCCGCCGAGCCCCTGCCGCACCTGGTCCAGGCGCTCGTGCACAAGAAACTGAAGGAGGTGCTGCCCGATGTGTGAAGCGCACGCCTACGTGGAACGGGACGGCCGCGAGGAGCTGCTCCTCGAGTCGGTCGACCGGGTCGAGCCCCAGGAGGACGGGAGCTTTCTCCTGGTCAACATCTTCGGCCAGCAGAAGACCGTGAAGGCCCCCCTGAAACGGATGCACCTGGTCGAGCACCGCATCGTCTTCGGCACCTGAGCGGGGGCCAAGCCGCCGGCGCGATCCCCCCCACCCCTCGAGGGCGGGAAAGCGCGGGGGTCGCTCGACCCCGGGCGCCCGGCCGCGGCGATCGGCGCCGCCGCCGCGGCCCCGCAGGCGGAAGGCCGGCCTTGCAATCCCGGGGCGGCCCGGATAGAACGCGGGCATGCTGCTCGCCGTCAACGTGAACAACACGAACACCTCCTTCGGGGTGCACGGCGACGCCGAGGGGTGGATGGCGCACTGGCGGGTCGCGACCGACCGCGCGCGGCTCGCCGACGAGTACGCCATGCTGCTCAGGAGCTTTTTCGACTTCCGCGGGCTTTCCTGGTCGCGGCTCACCGGGGTTGCGCTCGCGAGCGTCGTGCCGCCGGTCACTCCGGTCTTCGTCGAGCTCTGCCGCCGCTACCTGGGGCTCGAGCCGCTCGTCGTCTCCCACCGGCTGCGCACCGGGGTCGAGATCCGCATCGACTACCCCGCCGAGCTCGGCGCCGACCGCATCCTGAACGCGGTCGCCGCCAAGCGGATCTACGGCTGCCCCTGCATCGTGGTCGATTTCGGCACGGCGACCACCTTCGACGCCCTCTCCCGCGAGGGGGACTACGTCGGCGGCGCGATCGCGCCGGGGCTCGGGATCGCGGCCGAGGCCCTGTTCGCCCGCACGGCCAAGCTGCCGCGCATCGAGCTCACGGCCCCGCCGGCGGCGATCGGCCGCAACACCGTGCACGCCATGCAATCGGGGCTCGTCCTGGGCTACGTGGGCCTGATCGACGGCCTGGTCGCCCGGTTGCGCGCCGAGCTGGGGGGGGCGGCCCGCGTCGTCGCCACCGGCGGCATGGCCTCGCTGCTCGCCGAGCACGCCCCCGTGATCGAGAAGGTCGACCCGATGCTCACCCTCGAGGGGCTGCGCATGGTCTACGAGATGAACCGCTGACCCCGGCCGGAGGGTTCCCATGGAGACGAACATCCCGGTGCTCGCCCGGCGCCCGGTCGTACTCGGCGTCTCGGGCGGAATCGCCGCCTACAAGGCGGCCGACCTCGCCAGCCGCCTCGTCCGGGCGGGGGCCGCCCTCGAGGTCGTGATGACGCCCGCCGCGGCCGAGTTCGTGCGGCCGCTCACCTTCCAGGCCCTCACCCACCGGCCCGTGGCGATCGAGATGTTCTCGCTGCTGGAGGACCGCGAGATCGGCCACGTCGCCCTCGGGCAGCGCGCCGCGCTGATGATCGTCGCCCCCGCCACGGCGAACACGCTCGCCCGGCTCGCCTGCGGGCTCGCCGACAACCTGCTCGTCACCACCGCGCTCGCCTGCCGGGGCCCGCTGCTTCTCGCCCCGGCCATGGAATCGGGCATGTGGCAGCACCCCGCGACGCGCGCCAACCTCGAAACCCTGACCCGCCGCGGCGCCTTCGTCGTGGGACCCGAGAAGGGGCGGCTCGCCTCGGGCGCAAGCGGCGAGGGCCGCATGGCCGAGCCCGAGACCATCCTGGAGGCGGCCTGCTGGGTCCTCGGCCGCAGCGGGCCGCTCGCCGGCAAGAAGGTCGTCGTGACCGCGGGCGGCACGCGCGAGCCGATCGACCCCGTGCGCTTCATCGGCAACCCGAGCAGCGGCAAGATGGGCTTCGCGCTCGCCCGCGCGGCGCGCGACCGCGGCGCCGAGGTGACCCTGATCCACGGGCCGGTCGCCCTGCAGCCGCCCTACGGGGTCGCCTCCCTGGCGGTCGGCACCGCGGCCCAGATGCAGGAGGCGGTGCTCGCGGCCGTCGCCCACGCCGATGTCCTGCTGATGGCCGCGGCCGTCGCCGACTACCGGCCGCGGGCGGCGGCACCGCAGAAAATCAAGAAGGAAGCCGAAACCGCGCGCCTCGAGCTCGTGCGCACCGAGGACATCCTCGCCCTCGTCGCCGAGCGGCGCCGCCGCGGCGGCGCCGGCCCGGCCGTGGTCGTCGGCTTCGCCGCCGAGACCGAGGACCTGCTGCGCCACGCGGCCGAGAAGCTCGAGAAGAAAGGGCTCGACCTGATCGTCGCCAACGACGTGAGCGCGGCGGAAAGCGGCTTCGAGGCGGAGACGAACCGGGTGGTGATCCTCGACCCCCGCGGCGGGGTGGAGAGCCTGCCGCTCCTGCCCAAGCGCGAGGTGGCCGAGGCCGTTCTCGACCGCATCTTGCCGCTGCTCGCCTCGCGCTGAGAAACCGCCCGCCGCGGATCCGTCCCCCCGGCCGGCGCCGACCGGCCCCCGCCCGGATTGACGAACGGGGTGCGCCGTGTTATCTAAAATGTAAACAACCGATCACCAAAATTGCCTCGAGGGAGGAAACGCAGAACCGATGAAACGAAGCGCCCTGTTCCCCTGGCTCGGTGCCGCGGCGATCGCCTGTTTCCTGTTGTTCGGGCTCGCGGAGGCCGCCCAAGCCGCCCGCCTGGGCGGCGGCAAATCCTTCGGCAGCCGGCCGAGCTACCAGCGCAGCGCCCCGCTGCCCTCGCCCTCCCCGGGCACCCCGCAACCCGGGGGCATGCCGGCGGCGGCCGCGCCGCGGCCCGCCTTCGGGGGCTTCGGCGGCATGCTGGGCGGGATGCTCATGGGCGGCCTGATCGGCTCGCTGCTCTTCGGCGGCGGACACGCCTGGGGCGGCCCGGGGCTGCTCGACCTCCTCGTCTTCGGCGGCGGGATCTGGCTGCTCTTCCGGCTGCTCCGGGCGCGCCGGACCGCGCCGGCCGCGGCCGGCCTCGCCGGAACACCGGGGCTGACCCGCGGGGATCTCGATCCCTGGGGAGTCGCCGGGCCGCACCGGTCCGATGCCGCCCCCTCCCCGCCGGCCGCCTACCCCGAAGGCTTCGACCCCGAGGAGTTCCTGAAGGGCGCTCGCCTCATCTACAACCGCCTCCAGGCGTCCTGGGACCGTCGCGACCTGGAGGACATCCGCGCCTTCACGACCCCCGAGGTCTTCGAGGAGATCCGCCGCCAGGCCGAGGAGGACCCCCGGCCCGGCAAGACGGACGTCCTGCTCGTCCACCCCGAGATCCGGGACGTGCGCGAGATCGAGGGGAAGCTCGTGGTCTCGGTCCTCTACGACGCCATGCTGCGGGAGGAGGCCTCCGCGGCGGCGCGGCCGGTGCGCGAGCTCTGGCACTTCAGCCGCGACGCCAACGGCGGGGACTCCTTCTGGAAGCTCGAGGGGATCCAGCAGGTGGAAGGCTGAGCGCGGTTCTCAGGCGGAAGAGAGGGGGCGGATGCCCTGGCGCCGGAGCGCTTCCTCCGCCAGGGCGTTGTCGGAGAAGCGGAAGACCATGACCGCCGTCCCGGGCCGGGGGCTGACCGCCGTGTAGGTGTAGGCCACGGCGACCGGGACCCCCTCGAGGGCGTCCAGGATGCGGCCCAGGGCGCCGGGGCGGTCCTCGACCTCGATCACGACGACCTCGTTCAAGACCGCCGTGAGCCTGCCGGCCGCGAGGGCCTCGACCGCCCGCTCGGGTTCGGCGACGATCAGCCGCAGCTTGGCGTGGATCTCGCCGTTGTCGACGAGGCAGTGGGCGCGCACGTCGATCCCGGCCTCGCCCAGAAGCGAAAAGACCCGCCCCACGTCCCGGGCGGCGTTGCCCGTCAAGACCGTGAGCTGCTGTCGGTACATCCTGCCCTCCCTTCGGCACCGGCGCGGATCGGCTGGCGGCGCGCCGCGCCTTTCTTCGTAACAAAGCCCGTGCGCGGATGCAACCTCGGGGGCCGCCGGGGGTTTGTAACCTTTTTCCCGGCCGCGGCTCCCCAAGGGCGATGCGAACCCCCGTTTCCCCGGAGGGCCCCATGGCGATTTCCCGGCGCACCTTTCTCAAAAGCTCGCTTGCCGCCGTGGCGCTTGCCGCCGCACCCGAGCCGCCGGCCGCCGCCGCGGCCGAGGAAGCGCTTGCGACCCTGGTCGACATCCGCAAGTGCATCGGCTGCGGCGCCTGTGTCGCGGCCTGCCGCGAGGCGAACGCCCATCGGTTCCCCGAGCCGCAGAAGCCCTTCCCGCGGATGTTTCCCGCCCGGGTCAAGGTCTCGGACTGGTCCGAGCGGCGCGACGTGGACGACCGGCTCACCCCCTACAACTGGCTCTTCATCCAGCATGCGCGGGTCGTGCACGAAGGCCGGGAGATCGAGCTGACGATCCCGCGGCGCTGCATGCACTGCGTCAATCCCCCCTGCGTCAAGCTCTGCCCCTGGGGGGCGGCGAAGCAGACGCCGGAGGGGATCGCGCACATCGACCCCGAGATCTGCCTCGGCGGCTCGAAGTGCAAGAACGTCTGTCCCTGGGACATTCCCCAGCGGCAGACCGGCGTGGGGCTCTACCTCAAGCTCGCCCCTTCCTTCGCCGGAAACGGGGTCATGTACAAATGCGACCGCTGCCGGGGGCGCCTCGCCGCAGGGAACCTTCCCGCTTGCATCGAGGCCTGCCCCGAGGGGGTGCAGACGATCGGGCCGCGGGCGGAGATCCTGGCCCGCGCCCACGCGATCGCCGAGGAGATCGGGGGCTTTTTGTACGGCGAGCACGAAAACGGGGGCACGAACACGATCTACGTCTCCCCCGTCCCCTTCGAGACGTTGGCCCGCGGGATCGAGACCGGGGACGGCCGGCCGCACCTCGAGCCCGTCCCCGACACGATGGACGAGGCGAACCGCCTGGCGGCCGCCCTGGCGATCGCCCCCTGGGCCGGGATCGCCGGCGCGGCGCTACGGATCATCTCCCGCGCGGGGAACGCCGGGCCCGCGGAGGAAAAGCGATGAACGCTGAAGCGCAAATCCCCGTCCGCCCGGACGCCCCGGGCCGGGCCGTGAGATGGGCCTTTCGGGGGCTCGTCTTCGTGCTTGCCCTGACGGGCTTCGGGCAACTTCCCATCTACAACCGCTACTACCTGAGCGATCTGCCCGGCCTGGGGTGGCTCGCCGACTACTGGGCCACACGCCTCGTCCACTACGCGGCGGCGGCCGGGTTTCTCGCCCTCCTCGCCTACGCGGCGACCCTTTTCCTCGCCGCGCGCCGCCCGCGGCGCTCGCGCCTTTCCCGCTTCGGGGCGGTGCGCGCCGGGCTGCTCGCCGTGCTGGTCGCCTCCGGCGGGCTGATCGTGATCAAGAATTTCCCGGGGGTGTTCTTTTCCGACGCCCTCGTGATCGCCCTCGACCTCGCCCACCTCGGCGCGGCCGCGGCATTTCTCGTGGCCCAGCTCATCGCGCTTTTCGGCCGCCGCCCCTGAGTCGAGCCCGCGGCCTGAGGGAGAAGCCCCGGCCGGGGGCGAGCCGAGAGAAAGGCGGGGCCCGAAAAGAACCCGGCACCGCCCGGGCTCTCCCCCATCCTACCGGCCCAGCCGCAAAAGCCCCACACCCAGAAGCGTGCAGAGGGTGGCCAAGAGCTTGAGGAGATCGAGCCGCTCCTTGAGCACCACGACCCCCAGCAGCAGGGCGAAAACGATGCTCGTCTCGCGCAGCGCGGTGACCAGCGGGATGGGGGCCCGGGTGAAGGCCCACGTCACCAGCGCATAGGCCAGGAAGGAGGCCCCGCCCCCGCTCAGGGCGAGCCGCGGCTCGTGGAAAACCGCCCGGCGCACGGACTCCGGGTGAAAGGCGCCCATGGCCAGCGCGAAGAGGACGGCGTTCGCCGTCGAGACCCAGCCGTAGTACCCGAGCGCCGTGCCCGCGGTGCGCGCCCCCATCCCGTCGACCAGGGAATAGGCGGCGATGAACCCGCCGGTGACGAGGGCGAGCCCCGCGGCGCGGCCGTTGCGCAGCCCCTCGCTGCGGCGGACGAGGGTGAGGCTCATGATGCCGGTGCCGATCAGGAGGACGGCCGCCAGCTCCAGGCGCGAGAGGCTGACCCCCAGCAGCGTGAGGGAAACGCAGGCGACGATGAGCGGCGCCGACCCCCGGGCCAGGGGATAGACCTGGCTGAGGTCGCCGACCCGGTAGGAGGCGAGCAGGAAGAGCTGGTAGCCGGTGTGCAGCACCGCGCCGCCCAGGATGAACGGCCAGGCCTTCGCGTCGGGCGCGGGGGCGATCCCGAGGGCCGCCAGGGCGAACGGCGTGTGCCCCAGCACGACCGCGGTCATGCCGAGATCCGGGTCCCGGTTGCGCTTGACGAGAAAATTCCAGCAGGCATGCAGCGACGCGGCGGCCAGCACGAGGATCATCACCGGAAGCGTCATGGGTGCCCTGGGCTCCTTGCGGGGGGCGGCCCCGCCGTTTCCTCGCCGGCCCCGATGGGTTCCCCGGCCGCTTCTCCTTGCGCCGCCGCCGCGACCGGCCGCCGCCGTTCCCGGTCCCGGGATCGTCCCCGCTCGTTCATTCGATGAATTCCGCGATCACGCTGTGCCGGCGCTTGATCTCGAGGATGAGGCGGTCGTGTTGGCGCATGCGCTTCAGCGAGCGGGCGATGAGCACGACGCCGAACACGGCAAGGGCCAGGGAGGCCGCCCCCAAGGGGATGAGCAGGGGAAGCACGTGGTCGATGCGGTAGTGCTGCGAGGTCGCGATCAAGACGCTTGCCACCGACAAGGGCAGCGCCAGAACGGCGATCCCCGTCCGCAGGACCGCAAGCGAAGTCCGCTTTTCGGCAAGGAGCAGCTGCACTTCGCCGAGGGCGACCGAGAGCGAGGCGGAAGCCTCCGTCCCGCTCCCGACCTGACTTTCCCCGGGCGCCGCGCCCGGCCCCGAGGAGGATCGCGCCCTGCGGGCCTCGAGGGCCTCGGTCGGCCGGCCGGTCCCGGCCGAAGGGGGTGCCGATGTCATGCCGGACTGCTCCTGACTCGGAAGGTTAGGGTTACGGGGCCACCCGGGCGCGGCTGGGGCCCCGGCGGCGCCCGCCCCAAGGACAAAAGGGGTTGCGGAGTCCCCCGCAACCCCCTTCGCTTCATGGTAGGCACGACGAGATTTGAACTCGTGACCCCTACCGTGTCAGGGTAGTGCTCTCCCCCTGAGCTACGTGCCTGAAAACGAAAAATTTTTTAGCACCCGGCCCTCAGCCTGTCAAGCGGGCGCACGCCCCGGCCGCCTCTCAGGAGCGGCGGGTCTCCTCTTTGCGGGCGCTGTTGGCGAACCCGCCCTGCAGCAGCTGGAGCCCGGTCCAGGTGTAATGCAGCCCCGACAGCACGGTCATCCCGACCGCGACCCAGCAGAGCGGGAAAACCGCCGCGTCGAGGGCGGGGAGCCGGAGGGCGAGGAGCGCCGCGGCGACCAGCACCACCTGGCAGACGGTCGTCCACTTGCTGAGGATCGAGGGACGTATCTCGAAGGCGATCCTCGCGAAGACAAGGACCGCGACACCGATCACGATCAGCACGTCGCGGCTGATGACGACGACGGCCACCCAGGGAGGGATGCCCCGGATGAGGGCGAGGCAGATGAAGGCCGCCGTGAGGAGAAGCTTGTCGGCGATCGGGTCGAGCACGGCGCCGAGGGTGCTGCGCTGGTCGAGCAGGCGCGCGAGCAGACCGTCCAGGCCGTCGCTCACCCCGGCCGCGAGGAAGACGGCGAGCGCCCAGCCGGTGTCCCCGCGGATGAGGAGGATGACGAAGAGCGGGGTGAGAAAGATCCGCAAGACGGTGATCAGGTTGGGAAGGCTGATCGTGTGCCGCATGCCCCTCTTGCACCCGCCTCTTCCGGGGGGCGGGCTGCCGCCGCGCACGGTTTGCTTCTCGTCAACGGGGCGCGAGAACGACCCGCAGGGCGTCCTCCGCTTTTTCGGTGACCGAAACGGTGAAGGCGTCGAAGGCCATCGCCGCGATCCGCAGGGCGAGGTCTTCCACCCCGCCCCGAAAAGACACCTCGAGCGCGGTTTCGTTGCCCCGGATCTCCCGGACCTGGAGGCCCTCGACCCCGGGGAGCTCGAGAAGCGCCCGGCGGAAGCGGACGGCATAAGCGAGCGGCGCCTCCCCCACGACCCGGAGGAGAATCGGCCGCGGCGATGCGGCCGCCGTCCCCGGCGCCGCGGCCAGCCCCGCCTCCTGCAGCCGCTCGCGCAGGAGCCGCTCGTTCAGCGTGACCTGGAGCAGGACGCGGTGCTCGCGCCCGGCGTGGGTTTCGGCGAGCAGGCGGTAATCCTGGACGAAGTCGCCCGGCCGACCGAGCAGCTCGTCGTTCACCCGGCGGAAGGCCTCGGCGAGCCGCTCCGGCGGCAAACGCTCGACGAGAGCTGCGGCCACGGCCCGGAGCATCGCGTCGGCGATCGCGGCCTCGCGGGCGGCGGCGGGCCCGGCGCCCGTCGCCTGCCCCACGCCGAGGACGACGGCGGTGCGCAGCTCATCGGCTTTTTGCGCCCCGGCGGGCGCGACCGCCGCGAGCAGCGCCGCCAGCACCAGCACCCAGACCCCTGCGGGCTTCCGCAAAACCGGCGGCATGCGGCGGAGTTCCTCCCGGGCCCGAAGGCTCACAGATTCCGCTCCAGGCAGTAGTCGGCCAGATCCATGAGCGTCCCCCGTGTGGGGGAGTCGGGAAAGCGACGGAGATGGTCCTTCGCCGCCGCGATCCACGTCTCGGCCGCGCGTCGGGCGTAGGCGATCGCCCCGCTTTGCTCGAGAAAGGCGCGCAGCCACGCGAAATCTTCGGCGGGGATCTCGGGGTTGCCGATCAAGGCGAGAATCCGCCGGCGCTCCGCCGCGCCGGCAAGGGCGAGACCCCGGATCAGCGGCAGCGTCATTTTCCCCTCGCGCAGGTCGCTGCCCACGTCCTTGCCGATCCGCTCGGCCTGGGCCGTGTAGTCGAGCAGATCGTCGGCGATCTGAAAGGCGTGGCCGAGGGCCAGGCCGTAGGCGGCGAGGGCCTCCTCGCTCGCGGCCGGCGCCTCGGCGAGCAGCGCGCTCACGCGGCAGGCCGTCTCGAAGAGCACGGCCGTCTTGCGCCGGATGACCTCGCCGTATTCCTCCTCGGTGAGGCCGGGGTCCCCCTTGCGCTGGAGCTGGTGGACCTCGCCCTGGGACATCTCCTCGGTCAGGTGCGCGAGCACGGCGACGATCCGCGGGTTCCCCGTGGCGGCGGTGAGGGACAGGGCGCGCGCGAGCAGGAAATCGCCCACGAGCACGGCGACCGCGTTTCCCCAACGCCGGTGGGCGGCCGGCTTGCCGCGCCGCGTCTCCGCGCCGTCGACCAGGTCGTCGTGCAGGAGCGTCGCCGCGTGCAGGTACTCGAGCGCGGTCGAGAAGGCCGTGTCGTAGGTCCCGCGGTAGCCGCACAGCCGCGCCCCCAGCACCAGGAGCAGGGGCCGCATCCGTTTGCCGCCGTTGAAGAGGATGTGGCCCGCGACCTCGCGCACGAGCTCGAGATGCGGGGTCAGGTTCCGGACGAGGGCCTCCTCGATCGCCCGCAGGTCGCCCTCCACCGCCTCGAGGATCCGCGCCTTGAGATCGCTCACGGGGCCTCCGCCAGCAGGTCGTATTCCATCACGTCCCTGACCTGCGCCGCGACGAAGCTCCCCAGGGGCAGCCCGACCCCCGGCTTCGAGCGGACATAGGTGACCCCGTCCACCTCCGGGGCCTGAAACGCCGTGCGGCCCGAAAACATGCCGTTTCCCAGGTCCTCCTCGATCAGGACGGTCACCCGCCGGCCGATGTGCCGCTGGTTCTTCTCCGCCGCGATGTCGAGCTGCAGGGAAAGCAGCCGGTCGTGGCGCTCCCGGGCCGCCTCCCGCGGCACCGCGTCGGGGAGACGATTCGAGGGCAGGTCCTCGGCGTCAGAATAGACGAAGGCTCCGAGATGGTCAAAGCGGATTTCCTCGGCGAAGTCGAGGACCTGCTGGAAGTCGCGCTCGGTCTCTCCCGGGAACCCGGTGATCACCGTGGTGCGCAGGCAGGCGTGGGGGACGATCTCGCGGATGCGCCGGAACAGGCGGCGCAACCCCTGGCGCGTGTAGTTGCGCCCCATGCGCCGGAGCACGCGGTCGCTCGCGTGCTGGATGGGGAGATCGAAGTAGGGGCAGACCGCGGGCAGGGCGGCCACGGCACGGATGAAGGCCTCGTCGATGCTCTCGGGGTGGCCGTACAGGACGCGGATCCAGAGGCCCTCGCGGCACACCCCGCCGCAGGCCCCGACCAGATGGTGGAGCAGGGTGGCGAGCGGAACCGGCGGGACGAGGTCCCGGCCGTAGTGGGTCGTGTCCTGGGCGACGAGGTTCAACTCCTTGATCCCCCGCTCGACGAGATCGCGCCCCTCGGCGAGGATGTCCTCCGGGGGCCGGCTTTTCTGGCGGCCGCGCAGGCGCGGGATGATGCAGAAGGTGCATCGCCGGTCGCAGCCCTCGGCAATCTTGAGGTAGGCCGTGTGCGGGGAGGAGAGCACGCGCTCGGCGTTGAAGGAGCCCACGGCCAGGGCGTCGGGGTCGGGCAGGACGGCCTTCGCCGACCCGGCGCGCCCGCCCACGGCCTCCACGATGCGGTCGAGGGCGCCGGTGCCGAGGAAGAGGTCCACCTCGGGGAGCTCGGGGACGATCGTCTCGCGATACCGCTCCGGGAGACAACCGGTGACGACGAGCCGGCGGCAGGAGCCGATCTTCTTGTAGCGGGCGAGCTCGAGGATGGTCTCGAGCGACTCCTGGGCCGCGTCCTCGATGAAGCTGCAGGTGTTGACGACGATGACCTGCGCCTCCTCGGGCCGCTCGGTCAGCACCCAGCCCGCCCGGCGCAGCCGGCCCAGCATCAGCTCGCTGTCCACCTGGTTCTTGGCGCACCCCAGGCTGACCAGGCAGAGGGTGCCCGGCGCACGGCGGCGTTGCGCGGTGGGGGAGGAGGGGGTCATCGGCCGAACGTCGCGGATCGGTGTGTTCCCAGAGTAAGAAGGGCCCCGGAATCTGTCAACGAGGCCGGGGCCCCGGCGGCGGCGGGAACCCCGAGGTCGCCCGCTCGAGCAACCCGCCCTCGGGGGTGGTGAGCAGGATCAGGCCCTCGACGTTCTCCAGCCGCTCAAGGAGCGCGATCCCCTCCTCGGCGCCGAGCACCATGACGGCCGTCGCCAGGGCGTCGGCGGTCATGCAATCGGGCGCGAGAACGGAGGCGCTCACGACCCCGTTGGCGACCGGGCGGCCGCTCTTCGGGTCGACGACGTGGCTGTAGCGCTGGCCCTCGTGGACGAAAAACTGCCGGTAGTCGCCGCTCGTCGCGAGGGCCGCCTCGGAGAGGGCGACCACGCGGTGGACCTCGTCGGGCCGGGCGCGGCTGTCGGGCCGGGCGATGCCGATGTGCCAGGGCGCCCCGTCTCGCCGCCGGCCCGCGGCGAAGACCTCGCCGCCGATCTCGACCAGGAAATCGCGCCACCCGGCCTCCCGGAGCAGGCGGGCGACCTCGTCGACCCCGTAGCCCTGGGCGACGGCGGAAAAATCGAGCGTGATCCGCGGGTCCTCCTTGACCAGCCCGGCCTCGCCGTGAAGCCGCACGCGGGAGAGCCCGACCGCGGCGCGCGCGCGGGCGATCTCCTCCTCCGCGGGCGGCCGGTCCCGCGGCTTGCCCCGGCCGAAGCCCCAGAGATCGACGAGCGGCCCCACGGTCGGGTCAAACGCCCCTGCCGACAGTTCGTGAACGCGCAGCGAGACCTCGAACACGCGCCGAAAATCGGCGGAGACGGCGAAGGCCTCGCCCGCCGCGGCGAAGCGGTTGAACCGGCTGATCTCGCTGTCGGGGAGGAAGGGCGAAAGGCTCCGGTTGAGCTCCGCGAGCCGCCGTTCGATCTTCTTGTGCAGCGCCTCCGTCCCGCTCCAAGGGCGGCCGACCAGCTTCACGCTGTAGGTCGTCCCCATCGTGCGGCCCGTAAGGACGTGCTCAGCGCGCAGGTCGCAGCCGCTCGCCCCCGCGGCGAGCAGCAGGAGGGCGGCCAGGATCCGAAAACGCGGGCGGCGGGCGACGGGCATGGCGGGGGCTTCAGCAGATACGCGGGAACTGTTCCCCGGAAAGCATGTCGACGATCCTGCGGCCGCCGACGCGGGTCTGCATCACGACCCGGCCGGCGGGCGCGGCGAGCGCCTCGCCGATCCAGGCCGCGTCCCGGCCGGCGGGGTCGGCGCGCACGGCGGCGAGCACGGCCTCGGCCGCCTCCGGGTGCACGAAGGCGACGAGCTTGCCCTCGTTGGCGAGGTAGAGCGGGTCGAAGCCCAGGAGTTCGCACAGAGCCGCGACCTCGGGCTTGAGCGGGATCTTCTCCTCGTGGATCAGGACCCCCACGCCCGAGCTCTCGGCGATCTCGTTTAAGGCGGTCCCCAGCCCGCCGCGGGTCGGGTCGCGCAGCGCGTGCACGGCCTCGCCGCCGGCGGCGAGCATCGCGGCCACCATGCGGTGGAGCGGGGCGGTGTCGCTCCGCACGGTCGTTTGAAAGGCGAGCCCCTCGCGGCCGGCGAGCACGCTCACCCCGTGGTCGGCGAGGCTCCCGCTCAGCAGGATGCGGTCCCCCGGCCGGGCCCGGTGGCTCGCCACCCGGACCCCCGGCGGGATGAGGCCGATGCCGGAGGTGTTGATGAAGACGCGGTCCGCGGCGCCGCGGGGGACGACCTTGGTGTCGCCGGTGACGATCGCGACCCCGGCCTCCCGGGCCGCCCGCGCCATGGTGCCGAGGATGCGCCGAAAGTCCTCGAGCGGGAACCCCTCCTCGAGGATGAAGGCCGCGCTCAGGGCGAGCGGCCGCGCCCCGCACATCGCCAGATCGTTCACCGTGCCGTTCACGGCGAGATCGCCGATGTCCCCGCCGGGGAAAAAGATCGGGTCGACCGTGTAGGAGTCGGTCGAGAAGGCGAGCCGCGAGCCTTCCACCTCGAGGATCGCGCCGTCGTTCAGCTCGGCGAGCGCCGGGTTGTCGAAGGCGGGCAGCAACAGGTCGCGCAGCAGGCGGTGGGCGATGCGCCCGCCGCTTCCGTGGTCGAGCAGGATCTTGTCCGCGGGGTCCATGCCGTCACCCTCCGGCGGAGGCGTCGTGGTAGCGGAAGTAGGCCGCGCAGGTCCCCTCGCTCGACACCATGCAGGGACCCACGGGGTCAGCAGGCGTGCAGCGGGTCCCGTAGAGCGGGCATTCGGGCGGCGTCTTGCGCGCGGTGAGGATGTCCCCGCAGGAGCAGCCCCGGGGCTCGGGGACCGGCGCGAGCGCGAGGGGGAAGCGACGGGCGGCGTCGAACGCGGCGAAGGCCTCCCGCATCGCCAGCCCGCTCGCGGGGATGACCCCGATCCCCCGCCAGCGGGCGTCGGCCGGTTCGAACACCTCGGCCAGGACCCGCCGCGCGGCCGGGTTGCCCGTCTCGGCGACCGCGCGGGGGTAAGCGTTCTCCAGCCGGGGGCTGCCGTTCTCGGCCTGGACGACCAGGGCGGCCACGGCCTGCAGGATGTCGACCGGCTCGAAGCCGGCGATCGCACAGGGAAGGCGCGTGCGCTCGAAGAAGGGCAGGTAGGCCCTCCGGCCGATCACGACCGAGACGTGGCCCGGCAGGAGAAAGGCGTCGATCCGGACGTCGCCGCGCGCGGTGAGCGCGGCGAGCGCCGGCGGGACGGTCTTGTGCAGGCAGAGCACGCTGAAGTTTTCGAGACCCGCCTGCCGGGCGGCGAGCACGGCCGCGGCCACGGTGGGGGCCGTCGTCTCGAAGCCGATCCCCAGCAAGACGACCTCGCGGCCGGGGGAGCGCCGCGCAAGCGCGACGGCGTCGAGCGCGGAGTAAACGACCCTCACCTCGCGCCCCGCCGCCCGCTCGCGCTCGAGCGAGCTGCGGCTTCCCGGGACGCGCAGCAGGTCGCCGAAGGTGGCGATGACGACCCCCGGCCTGCGGGCGAGCTCGATCGCGGCGTCGATCTCGGCGGTGTCGGTCACGCAGACCGGGCAGCCCGGGCCGGAGAGCAGGGTGATCGTCTCCGGCAGCAGGCTGCGGATCCCGTGGCGGAAGATCGACACCGTGTGCGTGCCGCAGACTTCCATGATGCGCAGCGGCCGCCGGCTCAGGCGGCGGATCCGGCCGGAAAGCTCCTGGACGAGGCGGCGATCGCGGTATTCGGCGCTGTGGCGGATGGCCATGGGCGGGGCGCTCCTTCCTCCGGGCGGGCCCGGTACCTCCTCAGGCCGCGGACGCCGCGACCAGCGCTTGGCCGAGGGCGATGCCGCCGTCGTTCGCCGGGACCTGCTCGTGGCTGTACACCGCGAAGCCCGCGGCGGCAAGCCCGCGGAGGAGGCCCTCGAGCAGGCGCGCGTTCTGGAAGACCCCTCCGCTCAGGACCACGCGGGAAAGGCCGCGCTCCTCGCGGATCCGGCGGCACAGGCGCACGAACAGCCCGACCAGGCCGTTGTGGAAGCGGGCGCTGATCTCGGCGGCGGGACGCCCCCGCACCAGGTCCTCGACCACCGCGCGGACGAGCGGTGCGGCGAGGAGGCGCCGCGGCTCGCCCTCCTCCCAGCCCGTGTCGTAGGCCTCCGTCACCTCCTCGGCCGCTTCCATCTCGAGCTCCATCGCCGCCTGCCCCTCGAAGGCCACCCGGTGGCGCAGCCCCAGGATCGCGGCGACGGCGTCGAAGAGCCTTCCCAGGCTCGAGGTGAGCGGCGCGTTGACGCCGCCCGCGGCCATGGCCGCCGCGACGCGGACCCGCTCCTCCCCCGCCGCCGCGAACAGGGGCAGGTCCAAGCGTGCAAACCCGCTGCCGTAAGCCGCCTGCAGGTGGCTGACCGCCATGCGCCACGGCTCGCGGATCGCGGCCGCACCGCCCGGCATGGGGACGCAGGCGAGGTGCGCCAGGCGCTCGAAGCCGGCCGCGTCGGCGGCGAGCACCTCGCCGCCCCAGACCGTCCCGTCGGGTCCGTAGCCCGTGCCGTCGCAGGCGATGCCGATCACCGGGCCCTCGAGCCCGTGCTCGGCCATGCAGGCGGCGACGTGGGCGTGGTGGTGCTGCACGCGCCGCAGGGGGATCCCCCGCTGGTCCTCGGCCCAGCGGGTGCTCAGGTAGTCGGGGTGGAGGTCGCAGGCGAGGATCTCGGGGCGGATGTCGAGGACCCGCTCGAGGTGGGCGATCGTCTCGCAGAAGGCCTCGTAAGTGGCGAGGTTTTCGAGGTCCCCGATGTGCGGGCCGAGGAAGGCGCGATCGCCCTTCACCAGGCACACGGTGTTCTTGAGCTCGGCCCCCACGGCGAGAAGCGGCGGCAGCCGGCGGCCGAGAAACACCGGCCGCGGCACGTAGCCCCGGGCCCGGCGGACAACGCGCGTTTTCCCGGCCACCCGCCGCACGACCGAGTCGTCGCAGCGCCGCACGATGCCGCGGTCGTGGAGGAGAAAGGCGTCGGCGATCCCGGCGAGCCGCGCGAGCGCCTCCTCGTTGCCCGCGGCGATCGGCTCCTCGCTCAGGTTGCCGCTCGTCATGACGAGGGCGGGGAAGCCCTCGCCGAGGAGCAGGTGGTGAAGCGGCGTGTAGGGAAGCATCACCCCGACCCAGCGGTTGCGCGGGGCGACCCCCTCGGCGAGCGGGCAGGAGGGCCGCTTGCGCAGGAGCACGATCGGCCGCTCGGGGCAGGACAGCAGCCGGGCGTCCTCCTCCGCTACGAAGGCGTACGTGCGGACCGCCGCGAGGTCGGGCGACATGACCGCAAGCGGCTTCTCCTCGCGGCGCTTGCGCGCGCGCAGCCGCGCGACCGCCTCGGCGTCGAAGGCGTCGACCGCGAGGTGGAAGCCCCCCAGCCCCTTCACGGCGAGGACCGCCCCGTCCCGGAGAAGGGAGGCGGCGGCGGCGACGGGGTCGGCGGCGGCGACGGGGTGGCCCGCGGCGTCGCGGAGCTCGAGCCGCGGCCCGCAGGCCGGGCAGGCGTTCGGCTGGGCGTGGAAGCGGCGGTCGGCGGGTTGCTCGTACTCGGCGCGGCAGGCCGGGCACATCGCGAAGTCCCGCATCGAGGTCTTCGGCCGGTCGTAGGGAATGTCCTCGATGATCGTGTAGCGGGGCCCGCAGTTGGTGCAGTTGATGAAAGGGTAGCGGAACCGGCGGTCGCGCGGGTCGAAGAGCTCGGCCAGGCAGTCCTCGCAGACGGCGACATCCGGCGGGATGAGCGTCTCCATCGAGGCGCCGCGGCGGCTTTCCACGATCCGGAAGCTCTCGGCGCCGCGCGGCTCCCGGTCGCTCGCGCGGACCTCGGTGATCCGCGCGAGCGGCGGGGTGCGCGAGACGAGCTCGGTTTCGAAGGCTTCGAGTTCCTCGGGGGCGCCCTCGACGTCGATCAGGACCCCCTCGGAGGTGTTGGCGACCTCGCCCTTCAGGCCGTGGCGCAGCGCCAGCTGGTAGACGAAGGGGCGAAAGCCCACCCCCTGGACGATGCCGTTCACCAGCAGCCGGCGCGCCGCAAGCCGGGCGTCCATCGGGCTCATGGGCCGGCGGGGGGCTCCCCGCCGGCGGGGCCGCCCTCGAGGGTCGCCGCCTCCCGGAGCAGCGCGAGCGTTTCGCGGGCGGCCTCCTCGTCGATGCGCGAGATGGCGAATCCCGCGTGCACGATGACCCAGTCGCCGACGGAGGCGTCCTCGAGGAGCAGCAGGCTGCACTCCCGCCGCACGCCGTCCACGTCGATCACGGCCATGCGGTCCTTGATCTCAACGATGCGCGAAGGGATCGCCAGACACATCTGCGGAAGAATCCTTGCGGCTCCAGCGCACACCCAGCCGCTCGAGCTCGGTCAGAACGAGCCGGATCACGGGTTCGACCTGCGCGGCCACGGGAGGCGAAAGCTCCAAGCCGAGCGTCTCGACATCCAGGGGCTCCACCCCCAAAATCACCGTTCGGGGCACGCTGTCAAGGGCCTGGCAGAGGGTCAGGGCCTCGAGGAAATCGACCTGGTGAAGCGAGTTCTTGGCGCGGATGCGCGAGGGGATCTCCTCGTGGTCGATGCGGTGGAGGTCCCCGGGCCTTCCCCGGTTGCGCACGGCGTCGACCACGATCAGGTGCCGCGGCTTGGAGATCACCCCGAGCAGGTTGACCCCCAGCACCCCGCCGTCGACCACGTGCACGCGGTCCGGGAAGCGGTATTCGGCCTCCAGCCGCCGCACCACGTGGATCCCGAAGCCGTCGTCGGAGAAGAGCAGCGAGCCGATCCCCAGGACGAGGATCTCGGGGGCGTTTTCACGGTCGAAGGGGTTTTCGGAAACGGCCGCCATGGTCCATGAAAAAAGCCTCCGCCCGCCCGGGGCTGCCGGGCGGCGCGGAGGCCGGTCGGGGTCCGCCTCAAACGACGCGGACCTTGTAGACCTCGTTCGAGTCCGGGTCGATCACGTGCACGGCGCAGGCGATGCAGGGGTCGTAGGAATGCACCGTGCGCAGGATCTCGAGCGGCCGCTTGGGGTCGGCGATCGGAGTCCCGATGAGGGCTTCCTCCACCGGGCTCATCTTGCCGGCCGCGCAGCGGGGGGCCAGGTTCCACGTCGAGGGCACGACGTACTGGTAGTTCTTGATCTTCTTGTTCTCGATCACGATCCAGTGACCCAGGGCGCCGCGGGGGACGTCGTTCAACCCCACGCCCTGGGCCTTGTCGGGCATTTCGTAGGGCTCGTAGGTCTTCGTGTCGCCCTTCTTGAGGTTCTCCACGAGTTCCATCACCCAGCCCTGCATGGCCTCGCCGATGACGAGCGTTTCGATGCCCCGCGCCGCGGTGCGGCCGAGGGTCGAGAAAAGCGCCTCGGCGGGGATGTTCAGGGTCTTCAGGACGTGATCGACGGGCTGCTTCCATTCCTTCTGGCCGTAGGCGTAGCCCACGAGCACGTGGGAAAGCGGCCCGACCTCGCAGGGCTCGCCCTCGTAGCGCGGGGCCTTGAGCCAGGAGTAGCGGCCGTCCTTCGACTCGGTGTCGTACTTCGGGTCGCCCTGGATCGGCTTGGTCTCGCCCTGGTAGGGGTGCCGCGCCTGGGCGCCCTCGTACCAGGAGCGCGCGACGTGCTCGGTGACCTTGCCCGGGTCGGCCATGACGGGCTTCTCCAGGTTGCGCTTGAAGATCACGCCGCGCGGCATGAAGAGGCTCTCGGGCTCCTTCTCGCTTTGCGGGAAATCGCCCCAGGCGAGGAAGTTCGTCGTGCGGCCGATCCCGCCCCACTCCTTGTAGAAGGAGGCGACCGCGAGCAGGTCCGGGATGTAGACGTTTTTCACGAACTCGTGGGTTTCCTTGGTGATGTAGAGGAACTCGGCGATGCGATCGGCCGTCAGGTCCGCCGCGCAGGTGACCCCGCCCACGACGAGCGACTGCGGGTGCGGGTTCTTGCCGCCGAAGATGGCGTGCATGCGGGCGGCCTTCGCCTGCAGGCGGAGGGCCTCGATGTAGTGCGCCGCGGCGAGCAGGTTCGCCTCCGGCGGCAGCTTGTAGGCCGGGTGGCCCCAGTAGGCGTTGGCGAAGGGGCCGAGCTGGCCGCTCTCGACGAAGGTCTTGAGCCGCTGCTGGACGTTCTTGAAGTAGTTCGTCCCGCCCCAGGGCGCGTTGCTCACGTTGTCGGACAGCGCGGCCGTCTTGGCCGGGTCGGCCTTGAGGGCGCTCACCACGTCCACCCAGTCGAGCGCGTGGAGGTGGTAGAAATGGACGATGTGGTCGTGCTGGTACTGGGCGCCGAGGAGCAGGTTGCGGATCAGGCGCGCGTTCTTGGGGATCTTCACCTTGACCGCGTCGTCCACCGCCCGCACGGAGGCGATGGAATGCACGTAGGTGCAGACGCCGCAGGAGCGCTGGACGAAATGGTGGGCGTCGCGGGGGTCCCTGCCCTGCAGGATGACCTCGATCCCGCGGAACATCTGGCCCGAGCTCCAGGCGTTCACCACCTTGCCGCCGGACACTTCGACCTCGATGCGCAGATGCCCTTCAATCCGGGTGATCGGATCGACGATGATGCGTTCGGCCATGTCATCTCCTCCTTGAAGATATTGGAATCGCCGTCCGGCGGATCAGAGTTCCTGGTAGAACGGGGTGAACTTGTCCCAGAATTCCGGCTGGCTGCACCCGATGCAGGGCGCCCCGGCCTGGACCGGCCAGCTGCAGCCGCTGTTGAACTTCGCGATGCCGCAGTTGTTGTAGGTCTCCGGGCCGCGGCAGCCGACCTTGTAGAGGCAGTAGCCGAGGGCGGCCTCCTTGGAGCCGAATTCCTCGACGAACTCGCCGTTTTCGAAGTGCCCCCGGCGCGGGCAGTTGTCGTGGATCGTCTGGCCGTAGGCGAAGAGCGGCCGGCCCAGGTCGTCCAGGGCGGGCAGCTTGCCGAGGAGAAGGTAGTTCACGACCGTGCCCACGAAGTTGATCGGGTTGGGCGGGCAGCCGGCGATGTTCACGGTCTTGATGCCGAGCGCCTCGCCGACCCCCTTGTAGCCGCCGGGGTTGGGCTTCGCCGCCGGGATGTTCCCGAAGGCCGAGCAGCTGCCGATGCAGATCACGCCGGCCGCCTTGGGGCAGACCTCCTTGGCGATCTGGAGAAAGCTCTTGCCGCCGACCTTGCCGTAGCCGCCGTTGAACTTGGTCGCGACCGCCCCCTCGACCACGCAGATGAACTGCCCCTTGTTCTTCTCGACCGCCTCGTGCAGGACCTCTTCGGCCTGTTGCCCGGCGGCGGCCATGATCGTCTCGTGGTAGGCGACGTCCAGGACTTCGAGGACCAGCTCGTCGATCCAAGGGTACATGCTGCGCAGCAACGCCTCCGAGCAGCCCGTGCACTCGCTGAAGTGCAGCCACACGACCGTGGGCCGCTTGGCCGGGGCCGCGAAGACCTCCGCGACCTTGGGCACGAAGGAGGAGGAAAGCCCCATCGTCGCCGTGAGAAAGGTGCAGAACTTCATGAAATCCCGCCGGGTGACGCCCTTCTGTGCCAGCCTTTCGTAGAACGCCTTCTCCTGGTTGACCATTTGCACCTCCTTGATGCGCTTGTGGATCGTACCCCGGGCCCGGCTTCGGCCGGAACGCTGTCGCCTCCCGACGGAACCCTCCGGCGGAAGGGGCAAAACCTTCTGCCTCCCGCGGCATCCCCCCTTCGTGTTGTCCGCCTCCGGCAGGGGGCCCCAAAGCAAGACGCCCGGCCGTCGGCCGGGCGTCGTTGCGCGTTCATCCCTCGTCGTCGATGTCGACGAACTCGTCGTCTTCGATCTTGAGCGAGGAGTCGATCTTGCCCACCTCTTCGCCCTCTTCGAATTTCTCCTCCTCGAGCCCCGCGTCGAGCAGCTCGTCGATCTCGGGGACCTCGGCCTCGTAAACGACGGCCGCGGCCGCGGTGTCGGGCGCGCGGGAGAGGAATTCCAGGTCGTCGAACACGAGCTCGGCGGTCTCCGGTCCGCGGCTTCCGAGCATCTGCGCCACCTGGTCCGCGATCCGGCCGGCGTAGAGGGAGGGCGGGTAGAGGTTGGGGGTGCGCAGGGCGCGGATCAGCGCCTCGCGGCCGGCCGCATGGGCCGCCTTGAGGGCTTTGCGCTCGTAGCTTTCCTCGCAGAGAAGCGACATCACGTCCTTGTCGAGCTCGGCGTATTCGCGGATGAGAATCCGCCGCGAGTCGTCGTCCTTCAAAATCTCGTACTTCTGCTTCATGGAGGTTCGGTCCTCGAGTATGGGCTTCGGAATTCGGGGAATCGGAGAAATGCAAGCGCCTTCCTATACCGTTCCCGCGCCCCTGTCAACCGGGATCGAGGGAGTGCGCCGGGCCGCCCGGAGACCCGGGAGGGCGGCCGCGACCGGAGGCGGGGGGGGGCCATACGGCGCCTCCGGCTTGACCTCACCGTGCAAGGGATGATAAAAACGAAAATTCGACCGGAGGGATGGCTGAGCGGTCGAAAGCGGCGGTCTTGAAAACCGCTTCCCGGAAACGGGACGCAGGTTCGAATCCTGCTCCCTCCGCCATGCGAGTCCGCGCGCCCACGGAGAGATGGCCGAGTAGGTCGAAGGCGCTCGCCTGCTAAGCGAGTATACTCCGAAAGGGGTATCCCGGGTTCGAATCCCGGTCTCTCCGCCAAAAAATAATCTGGCATAGTCCAGTAAAGTATGAAAGGCCCTGTAATTTTAGGGCATTTTTCATTTCATTAGTCCAGCCAAGTCCAAAGAAATGCGTTGACATCCTGGGGTAATTGGGGGTAATTTCCAATTAAAATTACCCCATCTCTGAAAGAGTTACCCCTACTTGAGAGGCCTTCCATGGCGCTTACCGACACGAAGGTGCGCAACGCAAAGCCAAAAAGCAAACAAATCAAACTGTTTGATGGAAATGGACTTTTCATTCTTGTATCGCCTACCGGAGGCAAATGGTGGCGGTTTAAATATCGTTTTGGGGGTAAGGAAAAATTGCTTTCCCTTGGAACTTACCCAGAAGTGAGTTTGGCACAGGCCAGAGAGCGGCGAGATGCTGCACGGAAGCAGCTTGCAAACGGTATCGATCCGAGTCAGGCGCGTAAGGCTATAAAGGCATCCAGGGCAAAGGATGAAAACACTTTTGAGGTGGTCGCACGAGAATGGCATAGCAAGTACACCCCCTCATGGACACCTGGCCATGCGAAAATGATTCTCAGGCGCCTTGAACTCAACATATTCCCTTGGTTGGGTGGGCGGCCAATCGCCGACATAAAGGCCCCGGAACTTCTGATGGCGCTTAGGCGTATCGAATCGCGGGGGGCTGTGGAATCGGCCCACCGGGTCAAGATCATCTGCGGGCAGGTTTTTCGGTATGCTGTTGCCACCGGAAGGGCCGAACGGGACCCGTCGGCCGATCTGCGCGGGGCTCTGCCACCCGCCCGTTCAAAACACCTTGCCGCAATCACAGACCCAGAAAAAGTGGCGGGCCTGTTGCGGGCCATAGACGGCTATCAAGGCTCCTTTGTTACAAGGTGCGCTCTGCGCTTGGCACCTTTGTTATTTGTGCGGCCCGGCGAGTTGCACCACATGGAGTGGTCCGAAATCGACCTTGACGCGGCCGAGTGGAATATCCCAGCCGGGAAGATGAAAACGAGGCTATCCCATTTGGTGCCACTTGCGAGACAGGCCGTTGAAATATTACGAGAGATCCAGCCCCTAACCGGTGCCGGCCGCTACGTTTTCCCTAGCCCACGGACGGCGGAACGCCCGATGAGCAACAATGCCATCTTATCGGCCCTACGACGCATGGGATTCGACAAGGACGAGATGACGGGGCACGGATTCAGGGCAATGGCCAGAACCATACTCGATGAAGTCCTGCAGGTGCCGCCGCACTTAATAGAGCATCAGCTTGCCCACAAGGTGAGGGATCCCCTTGGAAGGGCCTACAACCGCACAAAGCATCTGCCGGAGCGTCGTAAGATGATGCAGACGTGGGCCGATTATTTGGACGGACTGAAGGCCGGGGTCAAGGTGATTCCCTTCAAAACCGCAGACATAGGAACTGGATCATAGAGCAGGAGCGGTCGGTGAATAGCTACCAGTATAGATCCGCGACCCGGTGATCCAGGAGCAGGACGCTACACGGAGGGTAGTTGTGAAAAATGCCTACGAGGGAAAGATCCCGACCATTTTCTTCCCGCCCCAAAAGGCGAAGTCGAAAAAGACCCCATCGAAGCCCTTGATCAAAGCAATCATCGCTCGTATTCAAAACCAAAAAGCACTTCATGAAGAGCTTTTAACTCTTTGGGAGGGGACCGCAGATCAGAAAACAGAGTGCATGGAAAAATTGGTTGTGATAGTAGCTCAGACCTTAATTGATATGAACGAGGTAACGGCCGCAAGGCTCGAAAGGGATCGTTCCGAAGACTTATCCGCTAAAACAAACGGCCGATGGCGGTCACGGGTCATAGAAGAAAAAAAACGATCCGAGCAGCTGAAGAAATTCTCCCGCGTTGCCCACCGCGAACTAATGGCTAAATATGCCGTCGATCGAATTTCCAAAAAGCCGGCCCGACATTATCGAAATTCTTATGGCCGATGTGTTAGGTCCTTGTTTGATTTTTTTTCTTGGCAGACATCACGCCCACATAAGTTCATCGCTGCAATTACCGGCCTCTTTAATCTTCATCCACGTGCGTTCTGCACCCAATGCCCAAATTTTCCAAAACCGCGCAAACCAGCTACCCAAAGGAAAGATCAGAGCCTGACCTCAATGGTTCGCCGTGGTGTGGATATGTGCAAGCTCGGAAATATTTTTGACTGCCCGAAGCGATACCGAAGCGCGTTAAAATAGCCCCCCTCCCATCCGCAGTTCTGCCGCCCAGCTTCTGAAGATCAAGTCAAATTCTCATCTGGCTTCTTTCTAATCCGATTTTTTAGAGCCAAAATTGTATCTATTTCCAATTAGTTATGACGTTTCCTCTTCATTTTGTCTACCCTTCCTCCCACCCCCTCAGCTCCTCCCCTCACTGTTT